>OLFU01000487.1_pt1 | contig 45511 bp, 65 predicted proteins | sample 1605161 | NCBI WGS metagenome assembly OLFU01 (sample SAMEA3888914, study PRJEB22519) | human gut metagenome | biome: human gut; feature: human-associated habitat; material: faeces | place: Denmark | collected 2011
GGCTAAAAGTCAATAGAAATTTGCATAAGTCAAGAAAAAACAGCAAAGAGCATAAATAAAAAGCGCCCTTATTGGGCGTTTTCACAACAAAATAACATGGCAAGCCAGCCGGATGGGTAAATCTCATCCGGCTGCTTTTCTTATTCCCTGTCAGGCGGAGAGGAGCTCTTTTTCAAAGAGCGTGGCCGCCGATTGCCACCCCAGCAGCTTGCGGGGGTAGCTGTTCACCCATTTTTCTGCTGCCCTCACTTCCTCCGGCGTCACGGTGTCAAAGCTGGTGCCCTTGGGGAAAAATCGTCTAATCAGCCTGTTCATGTTCTCGTTGGAGCCTCGCTCAAAGGCGCTGTATGGATGGCAGAAAAACACCACGGTCCGCTTGCCCTTGCGCCGGTGGGCGGCCTCTATGCCCTCGAAGTCCTGAAACTCACAGCCGTTGTCCACGGTGATTGACTTGAAAAGTTTGTAGAACAGCTTGCCAAAACGGCGCTCCAGGCGGTTGATGGCCTTGACCACGCTGGCCGCCGTGTGGTCCTCCAGGAGCATCACAATGCCCATGCGTGTCCGGCGCTCTGTGAGGACCAGGAGGGCTTTTTTGGAGCCTTTGCACCCCATGATGCTGTCCATCTCCCAATGGCCAAAGCTGCCTCGTCCTTTGACCTCCTGGGGGCGGGTTTCAATGCTTTTTCCGTGGGAGCTCCTGGCGGCCTGCCGTTTGCTGTTTGCGGCATAATGACGGCGGCCTTTATTGTGCAGGTGGTCCGGTGTGAGCTGGAGGAAAACATCTCCCCGGTAGATGTAATTATAAAGCGTGTTTTCACATATCACGGTATCATAGACCTCTCCGTTGTTTCTGATCTCCGCCAGGGCAGCTCCAGGTGCAAAGCCATGGACCATGACCAGCTCCTCCAGCCTCCGGGCCAGGGCGTGGTCTTTTCCAATTTTGAGGTCCCGGCCTTTTTCTTTTAGAAACTCTCTGTATCTCCGCTCAGCCACCTCCGGGCAGTAAACCTCTATAAACTCATAGCCAGAGGTCTGCTGGACACAGAGGCCCCGGTTGATCTCATAGTAGATGGACCGCTCACACTTGCCCAGAGCGCTGGCAATAGCGGCCTTGGTAAATCCCTTTTTGAGCATCCGCTCCAGTGTCAGGCGTTGGTCCCATGTAAAATGCTTTGCGTCCTTGTGGTTCATGCTGCACCTCCAAAAATGAGAAAAGCGGGGCGCTGCCGCCCCGCTCTGATCTGCCGTTTATGCTGCCATGTACTGCTCCAATAGCTTGACCGTGGCCTCATCCGTCAGGATGTCACCCAGCTTGCAGTCAAGCGCCAAACAGAGCTTGAGGAGGGTGGCTAACTTGGCATTGTTGATGTCTTTGGCCCCTTGTTCATAGCATTGGAGCGTCCGCACATTGAGCCCAGTGGCGGCGGCCAGCTGGGATTGAGAAAGTCCAGCGGCCAGGCGGGTGTTTTGCAGTCTGCTGTTTTTCTTGGTGTCCATCATGCTCACCTCCGTTGCCCTCATTATACTACTTTAGTTGTATATCGTCAAGAAAAAAAGATGCCCGGATTGCTCCAGGCGTCTTTTAGTCCTCCGTCTTGCTTTTCCGTAGCCGGTCCGCCAGTTCCGCAAGGATGGCCACATCCCGCTCATCCAGGCCAGATACATTCACGGTATGTAAAGGCTCCATGCCCAGCAGATAGTCCGTTGAAACAGAGAACAGCTTGGCCAGGTCAACCAGAGAGGATGGGGACGGCGTAGAGAGCCCTTGCTCCCAGGAGTTGACGCCGTTCCTAGTTATGTTCAACCGCCGGGCAAGGTCTGCTTGCGTCCAGCCCCGTGCCTGCCGGAGTTCTTTTATCCGTTCTGCTATCACCAGCATCACCTCCATAATGTCAATTATATTGTGCTCTTTTGATATGTCATTGTCACTTTAGGCTCCAATACTTGACACAATGAGGGCCTAACCTTACAATGGAGATACAAAGGAGGCGATGCCACATGTTGTTTGGCAAAAAGAAAAAGGACCTCCCCGCAGGGGTCCGCATGATGCACTATGAGGGCCTGAGAGGCTTTTCCCAGGATGGCCCGTGTTTTATGGAGCAGACTGAGGCCGGGCTGGTGTTCCAGCAGGTAAATGGCCCAGCTGCCACGCTCCCGCTGGAAAAGGTGACCGGCCTTGAAATGATGCCAGAGCGCAATTTCATGGCCCGGTATCACGGCACAGCAGCCACCACAGCGCATGGCAAGGCCGTCAAGTGGTTTGCCGTGTTCCATTACACCGCCCAGGATGGGGAGCGGATGCTGGCTTTTTGGTATCTTGAGCCCAAAACCGGAGATGCTTTCCGGGCGTTGTCCGCCCAGATCGGGGCAGCCGCCGGGGACTATACCCTGTAAAGAGAATAAAAAAAAAAGCCGGAGAGGTTTGACCCTCTCCGGCTTTTTTGCACTTATTCAATCTTTTTCTGGTCAAGCTGGGCAATGGCCTCTTTCAGCTTGTCAAAGCCAAACATGGCCGCATAGGCCACGAAAAAGCCCAGGACCACAGCGGCCACAATCATGTACCAGACGATAGCCACGCCCTTGATTTCACAGTAGGCGAAAAATGCCGCCAGGGTCAGGGCCATGGCGATGAGCACCGCCAGGATGTTGGTGGGCAGCTTGTCCCAGGTGAGCTTTTTGAGCACCTGGGTGATGATGTTGGTGACCACCACCAGGATGCCCACGATGCTGAGAATAACGGACCAGTCAAAAATGCTTTCCATGAGTTTATCCTCCCTTTTCTATGTTACCCCACAAGGGTGAGGTCCTTTTTGTTGATGGCGGCAGTTACCACGCCATTCTGGCCAATGACCGCCCGGTCACCGTCCATCTGCATGACGGTGTAGGTGTTGTTATAGACAAAAGAGGCCAGGCTCCCGCCGGTGTAGGTCTTGGCTCCTTTGTTAACCTTTACCTTTGCACCCACGGTGATGGCACCATCCACCTGGATGTCAGAGGCGTCCACCCAGCCGTAGACGGTGGAGCCGCCGCCCGCCACTTTGATGAGGTGGTAGGGGTGCTTGGCGTTCTTTGCCACGGCGGTGACTTTAGCCTTGCCGGGCTTACAGGCGGCCCCATTGGTGGCGTTGGAGCTGACATAGTGCTTGGTGCCGGTAAAGGTCACTGTATCGCCCACAGAGGCCTCCAGAGAGCCACCAGAGCCGGGGGTGCTCGGGGATGTTCCCCCGGTGCCTCCGCCCGTAGAGGCCCCCGTGTAGTCCACATAGGGGAGCTTTCCGTGCTTGGTCCAGGTGCGGGTGTTGTAGCCTGCCTTACTGCCGATGTTCCCAACAGCGGTGATCTGCACTTTATTCTCCCACTTGGGGGTACATTCCACAGCCAGGCCGTCCCCAATATAGATGCCGATATGGCCGGACATCCAGACGGCCTCACCAACAGCCATGTTGGCCCAGCCGGTGGTGCTCACGCCGGTGCATTTGGTAATCATGATATCAGCGCCGATGTCGGGCACACCGTTGACGGCGTAGGACGCCCCGCCATAGGTTTTGGAGGCGTTCCCGTTCCAGCCCCAGAGGATGCCCTTGATGAGATTAACGCAATCAAAGCCATAAACAGGAGGGCTCTGATTGGCGGCGGCCTTAATCATGGCCGTGCGGTCCGGGGCCTTATTGTAGGAGTGGTTGGTGCAGTAGCGGCTCACATTTCCCCCGGTCAGCGGGGCCCCAAAGCAGCCCATCACATACAGGGTCTTGTAGTTCTTGGCGATGTCAACCACCTTGTCAACCAGTTCCTTTGCGGTCATCTTACTCAATGCAATCTCTCCTTTACTTAATCTTTCAGCACGATTTCCGCCACACGGACAGCGACATCCGCTCCATACTTGTCCGCAAATTGCTTGAGAAACCGTTGGGCGTATTTGGCCCGGTTTTCATTTTTGGCTTTCCAGAAATAGAAACCGCCCCAGGCCCCGTTGGTCAAAAGAGAGGCCCCCGCAAGGCCCGCCAGGGCGGTCACATCATAGCCCAGGTAGTTGGTGACGATAGTGGCCACACACAGCAGGACAGAAATGACCACATGGGCCCAGAGCAGCTTTTTTGAGGTATCTATTTTTCACGCCCTCCTTTCCAGTTCCGCCAGAGGAGTTCTACCATGCCCAGCAGGGCCAAAAGAAAGAGTTTCACGGCAGGCCTCAGTAGATGGCCTTGACGCCCTGCTCCGTCAAAAAGTCCTTTTGTTCATGCTTCACCTTGCGGGCATACTCAAGAGCGGCGTGCATGTCACCGTTGCAATGGGCATCCGGGATGCGTTGGACAGCAATGGCGGTGGCCTCAGCCAGAGCCAATGCTGCCCGGGTGTTCTGGATCAGTAACACCTCATTTTTCTCTCTGGCGGTTTCTCGCTTATCCCGGATTTCTTCCCGCTTGGCCATTTTGCGCTGGAGCATCCAGAGCCCCAGAGAAGTGATGGCCGTGGGGATGCCCAGCAATGTGAGCAGGCCGCTCAAAGAAAGTTCAATAACCATGTAGGCTTTCTCCTTTACAAAATGGAAAAGGGGCTGTTTTACAACAGCCCCTTTTCGCTTGGTTTGGAGGACTTAGACCTCCACCTCCAGAGCCACCAGGATTTCCTCCACCTGGCTCTTGATGAGGCTGGGCACCTGCTCAATAGTCTTGAGCCCCTTGACGATGAGGGTAGCGTACACAACGGCCATACATTCCACCTCCTTTCTCAACAGGATATATAGCAATAACTCACGGAGCTTACACATGGCTATTCTCCGCAAGCAAAGCCTCCACATCATCCCGGAGCTGGGCCGGGACATCATCCAGGGTCTTGAGGCCCTTTTTAATCAGATCGGCATAAACCTTTGCCATGTCTTACACACCTCCCAAAATCAGCTCATAGACTTCACAGAGCGCAAGCTGGGTGTCATTCAGCTGGGTTTCCGCCGCCGTCACCTTTTGCCGCAGCTCCTCATTTTCCTGGGTCAGCTCCTCAATAGATTTCTGCCGGTTGTGCAGGTCTTTGAGGCTCACCTTATCCACTTTTACACCCATTACTGAAAAGCACCTCCAATGTTAGTGATGTAACCGCCGGTGTTGCTGCTCCCCCGTTTCACGGTCACCTTGAAGTTAAACGCAAAGCCGTTGGCGGCAGTCTGGTTGGTGAAAATGTAGTTGTTGCCGTTCTTGATGTCGGCGGTGGCGTCCTCCCAGACCGGCTCATCATCCAGGGCGTTGTTGGTCACAAGGACCTCCAGGTCTGCATCACTGGGGATAGAGCCCAGGATGTTGAGCACCATGACGGTGATGGTGTCATCGGCGTCAATGGGCTCCGCCAGCGTGATGGAGGCCTCATAGACGGCCTTGGTAAAGGTCACGGTGTAGGGGGTGCTGTCCGCCTTGCCGTCATTAGCCACCACCTTGATGGTGTGAGCACCGTTGAGGACTTTCTGCCAGTTGGCGGCGGTGACACACTGGACAGTGTTGCTCTGCCCCAGGGTGGCGGTGTAGGTCCGCTTGAGCATATCGTCCAGGTACTCTTTCACCGTCACCGTGTCATTGTCGGCATCGGTCACGGTATAGGTCAGGTCAAAGCCGGTTTCCTTGGTGCCCAGGTTGGACCCAGAGGCCGTGGAGCTGGTGATGACCGGCAGGGCGTTGTTGTCCACCGTCCGGGTGTCGCTGGTCACATAAGTGCTGGTGGCGTTGTAGGTGTCGTAGGCCCGCACACGATATGCCACCGTATTCCAGCCGGAGGTGATGGTGTCGGTGTAGGCCAGAGCGCTGCCCTTGTAAATCTGGGACCAGCCGCCACCATCCACCTGGCGCTCCAGTTCATAGCCGCTGAGGTTGCCGTCACTGTCAGAGGCCGCCGTCCAGGAAATGGCCAGAGTGCTGCCGCCTCTCACAATGGCGGGGACAGTCAGGCCGCCGGGGGCGCTGGGGGCCCGGTTGTTGGTCACGGTCACCGTGTTGCTGGTTTTCCAGCCGCTCTCAAGTCCGGCGCTGTCATAGGCCTTGACCCGATAGGTCACGCTTGCGGTGCCAAAGGCCACGGTGTTGCTGGTGCTGGTAGCGCTGCCCTGGTAAATCTGGGACCAGGAGGAGCCGCCATTGGTGGAGCGCTCGACAATATAGCCCTCAAGGTTGCCCTCAGCGTCCGTGGAGGCCGCCCAGCTCACCGTGATGGAGGAGCCGCCGTTGATGCTGCTGGAGACAGAAATGCTGGCGGGCGTAGAGGGGGCGGTGTTCTGAAACACTGTGCCGTCATCGCTCACATAGAGGTTGGAGGGGAGAGTGAAAGCGGGGCGGGACCCGAAGGTGAGGGTGCAGTGGTAGTTGTTGACATAGCCATTGGTGTCCAGGCAGACGGCGACGCCGGCGTAGCTCGTGCCCGGGGAGCGGGTCCACTGGACCACGGTGGAGCCATTCAGCTTGGCAATCTGATAATTGGTTGCATTGGGCAGCGTTGTGCCCTCCTTGTTAAACCAGCTTTCGCTCTTGCCCAGCTCATAGGCGGACAGCAGGAACACCGCCCGGTCCAGGGTGCCCATTGTGGTGTTACCATTGCCGGGAGTGTAACGGATTTTCGTGGAGCCAATCAGCGCCCGGATGTCAGCGTCCAGCATGTTTTTGTAGGTGCTGTTGAGCCAGCTGTCAATAGCACTGGATGCGTAGGCGTTCACATTGGAAGTGTGCCATTGCCGCTGGTCATAGCAGTCCTTGCGGAAAACCAGGGTCCTCCCGGTTCCGTTGAGGCTGCTCTCGTAGTTATGCACGCCAACATAAAACTCCACCAGCTTGCCGTTTTCTTTGAGCTTGATGATGGAGCCTGTGGCCTTACTGCCAAGGGTGGTTGTGGCCATTAGATTTCCTCCTTTAGAATGTTTTGAACACGGTCCCGCACCTGTTGGCGCAAGGACCAGGTGTTGCCGTGAGCAGCGTGGGCGTCCCAGGCCTGCCAGCTTTGCAGGATGACCTCCCGGCTCACAAGGCCCGCCGGGTAGTCTTTTTCCCACCGGCGGAGCTTAGAGCGCATACGCTTGATGCTGCTGTGCCGTAACTTGCGGATGACCTTGCCCTGCTCCGTCAAGTAGGTATGAAAGCCCAGAAAGTCAATCCCGTTTCTCAGCGGGAAAATCTGGGTTTTCTCATTGAGCTCCAGCCCCAAACTGGCCATGAAAGCCCGGATTTCTTTGAGGCAAAATTGCAGGTATTCTTTGTCAGGGTGGATGAGGAAAAAGTCATCCATATAACGGCCATACCAGCGGATGCGGAGCCGCTCTTTGACAAAGTGGTCAAATTCATCCAGAAACAGCAGGGCAAAAAGCTGGCTGGTTTGATAGCCCAGCGGCAGCCCGTCCGTGCTGTCTATGTAGGTACACAGCAGATCATAGACAACGGGCTCAAGGTCCAGCTTTTTGAGCTTTTCCTTGAGCCTGTCATGGTCGATGGACGCAAAGAAATGCCGCACATCTGCCTTGAGGACCCAGCCCTCCGCTGTGCGGTATTTGTTCCAGTATTCTGTGAAAAAGCCCTTGAGCCTGTCCAGCCCAAAGTGCAGACCTTTTCCTCTCTGGGATGCGTAGTTGTCAAGAATGAAACTTCTTGTGATGCGTTCATATATGAGGTTATCCACCAAAGCGTGCTGGACCACTTTGTCAACGAAAGCCGGAGCCTGCACAAGCCTCTTTTTGGGCTCATAGACATAGAACACCCGGAACAGCCCCGGGCGGTAAATCTTGGTTTGCAGGATATAGACAAGGTTGACGATATTGGCCAGCAGGTGGACCTCATAATGTGCGGTAGCGGCTCTGGAGCGTTTGCCCCGTCTGGCCGCAAGGTAGGCTTTGTAAAGCACCGCAAAGGTGCAAATCTCGGAAAATTTAAGCACGGGTTTTATACCCCTAACATACGGGCGGCCCCCTGTTCATCCCGGCGGGCCTCCCTGTCCTTGTGCGCCGTGTAGGTGCCGCAGGGAACAGGACCAGCAGCTCCCAGCCTCCTCTTGTGCGGCTGGGGGCATCAGCGCAATGTATTTGCCTTGGTGTCAAGGCTGGATGTGACCTCCTTTGATGTGATGGATGGCGCTGCTTTTGGCTTTGGGCCTACTCGGTCGGGCCTTACCATCAGAGCGGGGCGGGACCCGTTGGTGTTGGTGCAGTTGTTGTTGTTGACATTGCCATTGGTGTTCAGGTAGATGGCGTTGTTGGTGTTGTTCGTGTTCGGGGAGGTAGCATAAAATAAACAGGTCACACCCAAATACACGGCCTTTAGGGCCGGTGCATCCGTTATTGAGGCCGCAGAGCCTCTGCCATTTGCAGAGCCATTTGCCCCATCTTGGCAAGCTCCTGGGCCGTTTTGGCCTCCCGGAGAGTGGCGGCACGGTTGCCGTCTGATTTTCTCCAGTTGAAAGCCTTTTGACGGACTGGGCGCACAAGTTCCGCCCAGTAATGGCATTGATCGCCGGTGATATACTTGCGCTTGAAACTGAGATTGATGAGCTGGCCCATGGTTTCACACTCGATGAGCACGCCGTCAAGGTCTTTCAACCGCTCCTCATACTCAGTTTCAAAATACCGCCCATTGGCGGCCACGCAGCCCCGCAGAATACGGAGGGCGCAGGACTGGAGCTCTGCACAGAGGTGGAAAGCCTGGCTCTTTGGAAAATGAGGCTTTCCGTTGTCTTTCAGCCTCTCATAGAGGGTCTTTTCTACCATCTGGCCATTTTCCATTACATACGCTTTGACCTGCCTGTATTCCGGGTCTTTCTGCTTGACCCGCTGGATGGTGTAATCCAGCAGATCAGAGGCAAGTGGGATGATGTCATAACTTGGCATTAAAACTCAATCCTCGCATAAGTTTCATTCCAGACGCCGGTAACCACCACACCCGTGAGTGTTCCAAAGGTGACCTCAAAGCTGTTGCCGGTGACATCGGTGCCGTATTTCAGCTCCAGCACGGAGAGGCGGCTGTCCAGTCCAGACAGGGCCACCCGGATGTCCGGGTGGGAGGTTTCGTCAGAATTGTGGGTGTTCACGGTGTCCTTTACGGCCTGCCGGATGTCGGCGTGGCTCTCGGGGTCCTTGTTGTGGTCGTCAATGGCCCTCTCAAGGTCCTCCGGTGTAACGGTGTCAAGGGACGGGGAAATGGTAAACTCCAGCACAGAGCTGTCCACCACAACAATGTGCATGAGCATGGTGAGCCGCCCGTCCACGCCCGTGGAGATGGCCACCTTTTCCGTGTCCGGGGTGTTGCAGATGGCAATGAGAGTGCCGCTTTCATCAAAAAGGCCCATTTCACGGCAGATGAAGTTGCCAACACTGTCATCAATGATGATTTTCACATCCATCATGTTGGGCACAGTGGGGTTTTGTTCGGCGGACACGATAGGGCCCCGCCACAATTCCCGCACAAGTGCCGTTTGCTCCGTACTGGGCACATAGTAGCTGCCGCCGCCGTCACCGGCAGCGGCCTGGGTGATTTTCAGCTTTGTCCCAGCCAAAATGCAGTCAGTGATGAGAGCAGCTCCAGCCGTGGTTATTCTGGTGCCATACTTTTTTTCCTGGTCAGGCATTTCCGCTTTCCTCCTGTTCGTATGGATAAATTTCAATGGTCGTGCGATATTCCAGAGGCCCGGCTCCAATGACGCCGCCGGAGCTCTCCAGCTCATTGGTGAGCATGGGCCAAAGGTCCATGTGCAAAGAACGCTCAGTGTGAGCTCCCAGCCGGACACCGCCCGTGGACTGCACCAATGAGGTCATCAAGATCACAAGGTTTTCCGGGCGGATGGTCAGCAGCATCTCCAAAATTTCCGCAGCCAATCTGCCAGGCTCAGGCAGGATGGTGTAGTCAAGCTGGATGTCCAGGGTGTAGTCCTTGAGAGAAACAGCATGACCATCCGGGCCACATAGCCCCGCCAGCCAATTCCGCAGCCAGGGCAGGGTGTAGGGCAATTCCAAATTCCACTTGGCCTTGATGCGGGCCTTGCGGGCCTCCAGGGTGTCCGTATCTTTTGGATAGAGCCTCAGCTCTTTCTCCCAGATGGCCACGCCGTCCTCATCAGCGTCCTCAAGGAATTGGTTGGCCAACACCCGTGTCAGGGCGTCCCAGGCAAGGGAGATTTCCGGCTCATTGGCCCTGTTGATAGTCTGAAACTCAAGCACCTCCCGGAGCACCGGGGGCAGGTAGTTCAAAAGGCGTCTATCCATCTGTGACCTCCCCTCTGGAGGGGATGCTATCCGGGCCCAGGGCCAGGTTGCTCTCCTGCCCATTGATTTTTGTGCCGCCAATATCGGTTATCATGCTGGAGCACTCCGCCAGGATGCGGCTTTCAATCTGAGAAATACGGACGGTCAAAAAATCAGAGCTGGCCCAGTCTTGGGACAGCTCCACAAAATAGGCGTCAATGACAGCCTCCACATAGCTCTTGACGGCCTCCCAGCTCCAATCAGAGGCATAGGTGAGGTGGAGCTCAATGTCCACCTTTTCAGCCGTCACACCGGTTACATGCACCACATGACCGATGGGAGCCAGGCCCAGGCCCTCCCCGGCGTTCTGCTCTGGGTCAATGGCCGTCTGGATTTCCTCCAGCAGCGTGGGCGTGGGGGCCTTGTAATCAGAGGCCATGATGACCAGCTTGACTGTGCCACCCACCGTGAGCTTTTTCTCTTTGGCCGCCGTATAGACCGCCGTGAGCCATGCGGCCACAGGGCCGCTCAGTGTGGAGATGATGCTGGAGTACCAGCTTTCCACCTCCTCCCCGGGGATGAGGCTGGCTGGGGAAATGTCCCCGTTCCATACGGGGTGTATTTTGAGGTCACCCACGCCGGGCATGGCCAGCACTTTCTCCCGGTAGTCGGCCTGGTTTCCACCAAAGGCCTGGGACTGGAAACTGTCCAGCACTCTTTGGCGGAAAGCCTCCGTTTCCTCCTCATCATCGCCGGGGATGAGCAGCTCCACCAGTTCTGCTCTGGTGAGGCCCTGCACATACTCCACCGGGATGAGGGTGCCGCCATAGCCGTTGGCCACGGCCCCCAGGGTTTCACAGGTTACCTGGTGGCTGAGCCCGGTTTCGGTGTCATCCTCCGTGTCCATGCGGGCCGTCACAACAAAGTTGAGGTCCTCACAGGAAAAACGGGTGCCCACAGGGACCTCAATGTTAAATTCCGCACGATAGACGGCAGCGCTTGCCGGGTAGGGGTCCATGTTTCGGTCATGGGCCCGCTTGATGAGATACTCTCTGGGCGCTGTGAGGATGTAGGTGGCCTGGAGTACAAAGTCCGCCGCAATGTAGAGCTGGGCCAGCTCTGCCATGGACGGGGCCACGCCATTCATCACCATGGAGCCCTCCCGCTTATCCACCGGAGAGGTCACCCTGGAAAGAGCGCTGCTGAGCAGCGCCTCATAGGTCCTGCTTTCAAACATTCAGATGTCAACCTCCTTTTGGGCGCTTACATCGCCGTAAATTGTGTGGACGGTAAACCGGGCCAGGACCCAATTTCTGCCCGTTTCAAAGGTCCAGCCGTCCAGGGAGGTGATGCGGTCATCCTGGAGGAGCGCCTCCGTGATGCGCCGCTTTATCTCGCTCATGGCATAATCCTTGGGCTTGCCTATCAGATCGGACAGCTCAGAGCCATAATTGCGGGAGTAAATGGGGAAAGCATATCTCTCCACATTCAGAATGAGGTAAACAGCCTGGAGGACGGCATCCCGCTCATCCGTCATGCCCCTCACCTGGTTGCGGTCAATGTCCAGCTTGTGGGTGTAGCTGGGCTGGGTTTCCACCGCAAAGGTGATGAGGTCCAGGTCATCTCCCGTGGTCGGTAGTGTGGCCATTAGCTCCTCGCCTCCCATCGTCCCAGGACTATGTACTGCTGCCCGCCGTCACACCGGAGGAGGATGACCTTTTCCCCCATCTGGAGGGCGTTGTGGACTTTCCACTTTTTCCGGCCCTGGTAGCGGTGCTTGTGGGACGCAAAAGCAGCGTCCCCAGCTCCGCCGCTGATTTCCTCCGTTTCGTGAAACTCCGGCAGGGTGGTCATCTCCACGGTGTAGTCCCTCACGGCGTCCGTGAGGATGAGCTGGGCCTCAGACAAGATTTTCTTTTGGTCAACGGTGATTTCAAGCGGGGAGGTGGATGTCACATAGCCATAGCCCCCACTCATGGGAGCGCCAGCCTGGACGGCCTCCACAGCGGCCTGCTTGACCAGCTTGACCAGTTGGTTGATGTCAAGTGACAAATGTACCACCTCGCATGTTTAGGTCCATCAAGTGCTGTTCATTGTTGAAAGTGTGCTTTGCCTGCTCCACCATGAGATAGCTGGAAACATTGATGTCACCCAGCCCCAGCATGACCACCAGCAGGGTCCCGGCCCGGACCCGGATGTCCCCCAGCACATCCCGCAGCTTGAGCGTGCGGGTTTTGGTGTTGTAGAGGTCCAGGAGGGCGTCCGCCATGGCCTTGGCGTTTTCTGTGCTGTCCAGCTTCTCATAGTATTGCAGGACGCCCCATTGGTTGATGTTGGAGCTGTCCTGTGCAACAAAGATTTCCCGCTTTCCGGTTTCCTTGTTCTCATAGGAGAGCTTGATTTTGTCATAGGTCTGGGAGGCAATGGAGCTTTTATAGTCAAAGTCCCCAGCCGTGTCCTCATCTATGAGCACCCCCAGTTTCATGCTGCCGATGTTTTTGAGGGTCAGCTTGCCCACATCGTCATACAGCACATACATCTGGGAGGTGGCTTTGAGGGTTTCGTCCAATGCGGTCTGGATGATGTCAAAGAGGGTTTGGTTGTCCTCCACCCGGCTCCCTATGGTGTAGCCGGTGTCCTCAAGGTCACCAACATTGAGCTGGAAGTCCTCCGCAATCATGCGTATCACATCGGCGGCGGTTTTGTTGGTGTAGACATAGGTGTCCTTGTTCTTGAGGTAGTAGAGCTGGTCATACACAGTGATTTGGATGACATCATCCGTGCTGCCTTTTCGGGATTTCTCAAAGACAAAGCCATAAAAGACGGGGGTGCCGTCCACGGAAAAACGGCACGGGTCCCCCTCCTGGAAACTCAGGCCGGGGGTTTTGACCACCTCCGCCGTGAGCTTTCCGGGCTGTCCTTGGCGCTCCCATTCAATGCTCACATTTTCCACCACGGGCGGCAGCATGATGGTCCCCTGGTGTTGTATCAGCAGCTCATAGGTCATGGGAGGGTGAGCACCTGCCCGGGATAGATGAGATTGGGATTGCTGATTTTATCCGTGTTTGCGTTGTAGATTTTGGTGTAGTCGGCACCGTTGCCATAATACTTGGCGGCAATGGCCCAGAGGCAATCACCGGCCTTTACGGTGTAGGTTTTGGCCGTGGGTGCCGTGCTTGCCTCCCGCTCTTTCTGCACCGTCACCGTGGGCGTGGCGCTCTCCGCTTTTGGCTCCTCCACAGTCACAGTCTTGGTGCCGTAGTCCCGCCATTGCTTGAGGTTGACATCAACGGCCACATCCAGGCCATTTTTGCCATCCTCTGTGATGGTGTAGTCCTCCACACTCACTTTGATGTTGGTGTCAAAGAGCATCCCCCCGGAGGGGGACACCCGCACCAGCATGAATTGGGTGGTTTCTTTATTGGTTTTCATACGCTCCAGCAGGCCCAGGAAATAGTCCGGGGACTGGCTGCCCGTGAGCATGGGCAGGTCAAAAGGGACCGCAATTTCTGTGAGGCCGGGAGCCCGCAAGAAATTGACCTCCCCCTCATTCAAGAGGACCAGGGTTTTGTTTTTACCCTTGATTTTGACCTGGAGCTTTTCCGGGGTAGGCCAAAGGGCCCCGCCCAGATAGCATGTGTAGCTCATGTGGATGCCCTCCTTTTTTCCATTGGAAAAAACTCTGCTTTTCTGGGGATGGGCAAGGGTCACGCATGGACGCCCTCCGCCGCAGTCAGCAGGGCCTCTGTAAAGCCATCCGTCAATACGGAAATAACGCCGTCAAGATCGGCTCCGCCCTCAATGCGGTTGGTCATGCCGGTCATGTCAATCTTGACCTCCGCCGTGGTAAACCGGTTGATGGCGTCACGCTCAGCGATGTCCCGCAAATATGCCAGCTCCTCCGTGGAGGTGCTGAGAGCGTCAGCAGCGGCTCCAGTATTTGCGGCAGTCTGGCCGGTATAGTCTGCAATATCATCAAGCGCAAAATTGCCCATGCCGGTCCCGTAGTCGGTAGCGGCTCCTAGGTCCATGTCAAACAGGCCGCCGATGGCATCGGACACGCCAGCGGCTACACCATCGCCCCAGTTGGCTCCGGCGTCAAAAGCGTCACCCACCCAGCCGTCCTGCCAGGTTTCAAAGGTGCTCATACCCTCATTGAAAGCATCGCCTACACTGACAAAATCCTGCATGTTGCCGGAGGCCTCTGCCGCTTTGGCGGCATAGTCGCTGGCCGCATTGGTGATGCCAGAATAGTCAAACTCCACAAAGGGCAGCTTGTTCAAGGCCTCACAAATACCGGCCACAACGGTGAGGGCCGTGGAGAGCAGGTTATAAAACCAGGATTGCACCCCGGCAATAACATTGCCAAAGGCGATGCCGATATTTTGAGCACAAGCTCCCAGGGCGTTCCAGATGCCCAGGGCGATGTTGGCCACCGTCAAGCCCAGGTTGACAAAGAATTGGATGACCACATTGATGCCACCGGCAATGACGCCAAAGCCACTGTTGGCTATGCCGGTAAACTTGGCGATGGCGGAACAGGCGGCGTAGATCGCCGCCACAAGAGCGATGACCAGCACCACAATCCAGGTGATAGGACACGCCAGCAGGGCTGCATTGAGGCCATACTGTGCCGCAGTAGCAGCAAAGGTGGCTCCGGTGCTCATCATCAAAGCAGCGGCTTTCACGCCCTCAGCCAGAGCCATAATACCGTTGATGCCGTTGGTAATGAGCGCCACGGTGTTATATGCGATAAAGGCCGCCACAAGGCCGTACACTATGGGACTTATCCAGGACCAGTTTTCAACCACAAAGGAGGCCCCATTGATGAGGAGGTCCAGGACGCCGGTGGCCACCGTGGCCAGCATGGCCAGCCCGTTGATTGCTCCATTGATGACCGTGTTAAACTGGGCGCTGTTGGCCACCTGGTTGAGCCTGGTGAGCACCGGGTCAAAAGCGGCCAGGGCCGTGTTTTTCATCTTTGTTGCAATCTGGGCCCAGGTCATGGGCATACTCTCAAACTTGGCGTTGATTTCATCCGCAGAGGCAAACATGGCGTTTTTTACCACCTCAGCGGTGACAAGGCCCTGCTCTGCATATTGCTTGATGGAGCCCTCTGCAATGCCCATGTAGCTCTCAATGGCCCGGGCAATACTGGGGGCGTTCTCCAGGATGGAGTTAAGCTCCTCGCCTCTGAGGGCTCCAGCGGCCATGGCCTGGGTGAGCTGGAGCATAGCAGCAGATTGACCCTCTGCCGATGCACCACCAATGACAAAGCTCTTGTTGATGAGTTCCATAAAACCAATGAGCTCATCATTGTTGCTAAAGGCCCGCCCGGCATTAGAGCCCATGCTGGCGATAGCAGAGGCCGTGTCCAGGTAGTAGGACCTGGCCCTCTGAGCAGAGGCCATGATTTTCTGCTCCAAAGCATCCACAGAGCCGCCGTCATCCACCATGAAACTGAGGCGGGCCGTGGTGCTGGTCAGCTTGTCGGACAGCCCTGTGAGAACTTTTAGGCCCGCACCGGCTGCCAATGTGGCCACAATGCCTTTGACCTTGCCCAGCAGGCTGCCAGCAGCACTGTTGCCGTTTCGGAGGCCTCTGTTGAGGACTTCCTCCTGTTCCGCCGCCCGGCGGTAGCCCTCCGCCATCTGCTCAACCTCATTGTTGGCCTGCACAAGTGCCGCTCTTGCCGCCTGGATTTGCGCCGGGTCCACGGCGTTACCAGATGCCCGCTGGACCTGCTCAAAGGCATTGAGGGTGGTGTTGAGCGCCGTGTTGATCTTTCGTAGCACGCCGCTGATACCGTCATTTAGGACCATCTGAGATCTAATTGTTGCCACGGGTTCACCCCCTCTTTAAGAATTAAGGCCCCCGCCGTAAAGCGGAGGCCTTGCTGTTACTTCCGTCTGCCTCTCCTCATTTTGCTTTTCAGCTCCGCCTCCCGTTTCTTCTCGTCCTCGCCCCGCACCTGGATGGAGGCAATAACGAAAGCCCTTTCTTTGATAGGGAGGTCTAAAAACTCGGACGGTTTCCAGCCAAACTTTTGCAGGCAGAAATGGGCAAAGTTGGCCTCCGGGTCCCCGTCCAGGATTAGTTTTTTGCCTCGGCCACCAGGTCATCCTCAGCCTTGAAGCCATTGACCTGGAAAACCTCCGTCACATAGTCATCAAACTCACCGCCAATGAGCAGCTTGCCAATGAGCTCCTCCGGCTTTGCCACGCCCCAGTCATTCTGGAGGGCGGCGTTGTTGAGGTCCGGGAACACAGTGCAGCGGGCCGCCACCTTGGCCTGGAAAGAGTAGGTGTCAAGCTGCTGGGTGTACTGGCCCTTTTTGCCGGGGACGGGGACCTGGCGGATGCAGCCGGAGCGGATGCGGGCGTATTCATCGGCAGAGATGCAGCAGATTTCCCACTCCATGGGCTTGCCGTCCTCCCCCCGGATGCGGGGGGAGGCTGCATACTTGTGATTTTCAATCTGCTCAACATTGGCACGCATAAAAGCGGACAGGTTACTCATGGATTTTTTCCTCCTTATATTCTGGTGTTACATGTAGGACGGATTGGTGTGCTGTTCGGGGCGGGTAAAGCCGTCACAGTAGCCCTCAATGGACTGCTCAACAAAATCACCCTCTGCATTGAACATGGACAGCAGCACATCACCGTCCAGGATGCAGTTGTTGTAAATCTTGGTGCTCCGGCCCACAGAGGTGGCGGGGTCATCGTTGGAGGTCTGGATGTCCATAGTGGGCATCACGCCGGTCTTGATGAAACGCTCCACCACCTGGTCAAAAATCTCCGTGCATTTGTAAATGGTCATGGAGAAAGCCAGGGCGATGGTCTGAGCCTTATGGCCCACAACGACACCGCCCAGCTTGTAGACCTCTTTGGTGTTTACAGAGGCCTTGCCCTCAAACTCCTTGGCCATCAGCATGGAGTAGCGGGTGCCATCCAGGGTGACAAAGCACTCCGCAAAATTGGCGCTTACAGCGTCCTGGGTGTTCATAGTCGGATTGGGCATTGTCATTTCCCTCCTTTACTGGATGATAACGCTCATATAGAGCTGGGACATGGCGTTAATTACATTGAGGCCATTGATGATACAGAGGACGGCCTTTTTGCTGTCACCCTGCTCACAGGTCACAATCTCCGGGTCAAAGTTCTCCACAGCACGGATGTCATTGAGCTGCTGGATGAGCTTGGTGATGTCACCCCACAGAGAGGAGCGGCCAGAGGCATCATTGGGCACGGTGCCCAGATACTTTTGGCCGAACATGAGCGCCACATCATTGGCAATCTGGTCACACACCCGGATGGTCTGGTTGCTCTGGAAAATCTCTCCCTTGGTGTCAGACAGGGTGAGCAGGGTGTTGATGTCCTCCAGCACTCTGGTGTCCCCGTTGACATTGTGGAAAATAAACTTGCCAGCCTTGATGGCCGCCTCCAGCTCCGCCTGGGTGTAATCAGTGTTGATGGTCAGCTCACCGTCATACTTGAAATTGGTGAGGGACTTATTGACCGCACAGCCAGCCTGAGCACCGGCCACCCAGTACACCAGGGAATGGGCGGGCACATCGGAGATGGTGGAGTGGGTCACGGAGTTCCAGACACCAATGATGCCCTCATAGTCCGCCGTGGTGGGCTGCCATGCCACCAGCTGGAATTTGCTGCCCACCTCATCCCGAACACGGGCACAAAACTGCTGATACAGCCGCACCGTGGTGGGGTCGGAGGACGGACAGCAAAGGGCGTTGTAGGCATAGGGCTCAATCTTGTCCAAAAAGGCCTGGTGGGCCTCACCGTTGATGGCGGTGGCATCTTCTCCAGAGGTCAGAGGCATCCCGGCGGATGCCTCCAGGGTAGCCTCAGTCTTGAAGTCCACCCAGGCATTGCCCACCAGGGCCTTGGCGTCCTCTACGGTCTGAGTGTCAACAGCCACGCCGTCCACATAGGTGGTCACATCCCAGAGCTCCTCATCATCCACATTGGCAGACACCACAATGTTGATGTCATTGCCTCTCACACCGCCATACTTGGCCGTGGCCAGGGTGTTGTTGGCCTTGACGGCCCCGGTGCCCAGGCGGTAGCAGTAGACGGTGGTGGCGTGGGTGAAAATCTCCCGCAGGGGGAGCATCTTGGGGTGATCGTAGGCGTAGCCGAAAATGGTCTTGCTGTTTTTCTGAAACTCCCCGGAGGTAACAGGGAAAACCGTGTCCTCGGGGCCCCAGCTCAGCTCAAAAGGCGCTGCCGCATAGCCTCTGTCAGAGAGGGTTGCGGACGCCCTGGGCACGCTGGAGAATACGATGTAGGAGCCCGGCAGGACCTTGTTTTGGGTCAGCCAGGTGCCGCCTCCCAGTGCCATATTAGTTCACCTTTCCTTTCATGTATTTCTCAATCAGCGCATCCGCCTCTTTCAGCGTGTAGGCCTTGCCATCCTCCAGCAAAGCCCGGATGAGGTCCCGCCGGTTGGCGTAGCGCTTAGAGGCCGCCAGCTGCTCTTTGGTGTAGGTAGCAGCGGGGGCGGCCTGTTCGGTGTTCGTGGTCTTGGCTTGTGCCATGCTTATCCCTCCATTTCAATATCAAGAGTTTCCATGAGGACCGGCTCCTGGGGGATGTAGATGTGATGGTCATAGCTCACCATGACATGCAGGACATCCTCCTCAATGCTCCATTCGCTGTTGGTGCAATGGATGAGGTCACCCTCCGGTGTGGTGATGTCCCGCAGGAGCATAATGAGCTGATCTGCCATCTCGCAGCACTCCGCCGTCCCCACTTTGGGGTAATAGATGACATCCAGGGTAGGAGTGCGGAGAAACCGCTCTCCCACCTGTCTGCTCTGCCCGGCGGAGGGCATGACCACATTGAGGTCCCCAGGGTTGAGGCCCTGCTTGACATTTCCGCCGTGTACCTGCACGGCAGGAAAAGCGGCGTGCAGCGCAAGGCTCACGCCGTCAAAAATACTTTTGAAACTAATTTCAGACATTGAAAGCCTCCCGCAGCAGCGCCTCCAGTTTTTTCTCAATGACAACGGGAGCCACCCGCTCAAGGTCCTTTTCAGACAGGGTGAGGAAATACTGTCCAGCCACCCAGCCGCCTCCGCCACGGGTGCGGTGGCCAAACTCCACATAGCTGGCATAGGTGACAGGGTTGATGACCTCAATGTAAAAATTCCGGCCCCGTCTGAACACAGGCAGGGCGTTGGCGTAGGCTTTGGGGTCCACCTTGCCGCCCTCTTTTGCTGCCTGTTCTGTGCGGGCAGTCCAGCCACGCCGGAGGGTGCCGCCTTTCTTCCCGCTGCTCTTTGGGTACTGCCCCACAGGTGTGCGGGGAATGACAAGAGCCAACAGCCGGGCTGCCAGCTCTTTGGACACATCCTCACAAAACTTGTCCAGGTCCATGTCCTGGAGCTTTTGCAGGTTGTCCCGCAATTTCTGGAGTTGCCTATAATCAACATTTCCCCAGCGCATCATGCCCACTCCTTGAAAAGCTCCAGGGGCACCTCCTGGTGGCAAGTGTAGACGGCGGGCTTGCCGCTCCGCTCATAGTCACGGGTGACGCCGTTCTGGGTCACGGTGATCTTGGAGCCCTCCGGGATGTCCACAGAGGGGTCAATGTAGAGCGTCACCGTCTGGGCCACCAGGGCGGCCTCATCGGTTGGCTCTGTGCTTTTGACCGTCTGGTGGGATATGCGGCAGGGCAGGCCGGAGGCCGTCACTTTCTCCACCGGCTCAGTGCGGCCATTGGCAGGGTTGAGCACTCCCTGCCGCACGGTGACGGTGGCCAGGCCGGTCCAGAGGCTCTGGATGGCCTTTTTGTAGGCGGCGGGTATTCCTACCACCTCAGCCTCCGAAAAGCCGCCAGTGTACTCTCTGCCGGGTGCATGAGCTTGGACAGCATGGCGTCAAAGCGGCTTTCCGCATTGCTTGCACCATCACTGGCCCCAGCAAAGGTGACGGAGATGTCACCCTCCGTGATGCTTTTGGCGGGGGCCTCAAAATCAAAGCCCTCCAGCCCACCGGCGGCTTTCTTATCAAACAGGAATTGACCGGCCACCATGTCCACAAGCGTATAAAAAAGAGGAGGCGGGAGCTCCCGGTGGTTGATGTTCACCAGGAGCTCTGCCTCACACTTATGGATGGTGTACTCAAGGCCGGTTTTGTCATCGTCCGTGACAGTGTAGCCCAGCATGGCCAGCCGGGCCACAACGGCCTCATATACATCCTCCATGGCCATTAGCCTCTGGAGAGGATGCGGGCAATGGGGATGGCCTTGTGGGCGATGTAGGAGCGCTGGCCCTCATCGCTCTCACCAGAATGGACCAGGCACCAGTTGGCACCGTTCTCCAGCTCCTCATCCGTGGGAGAGAGGCTGGTCTGGCTGGTCTTTTCATAGGAGATGCCAAAGGGGGCAAAGACCTTGCGCTGGCGGGTGTAGAGGGTGTCCTCGCCGCCGTTGGTCTTGGGGTCACGGGCCATCTCATAGGGAACCTTGGCACCGATGTCCTCAAAGCTGATTGCGCCCTCACCCAGCACATAGGTGACATACTGGGTGCCGGGGACCACATAGCTCTCAGCTGCCGGGGTGCCCTCCCCAAAGTAGGGCTTGACCTTTGCCTGGTCAATCTGGCCCTCGGTAGCACCGGAGGCCTTGACCTGGAGAGCGCCCTCATCCTCAGCGCTGGCGGGGAAATAGCCATCAGTGGCGGGCATACCGTCATCCACCACCACAATCTTGCCATTCCAGGTGTAGAGGGTCAGGTCACGGGTCACGCCCTCCTTGTCGGTGTACTTGAGAGCGGTGAGCAGGTTGAGGTTTTCCAGATTGGTGGCGGGAGCAGAGTGCATAAACACCAGAGAGAAACGGCGCTTGCGGTCACCGCAAGCCTGAGCGGTGGCGCTGTTCATGGTGGTTGCCTCCAGATTGCCAGCCACCTCATAGGTGTGCTTGGCCACAAACTCAGCGCTCTGGCCACCGGTCATGGAAAACACACCCTTGAGGACCGCCAGGATGGTGTCCTGGTCAATGTCCTGCCAATACTCAGAAACCTGCTGGGCCACATTGTCCATCCAGTCCACGCCACCGGTGATGTCAAAGGAAAAGTCCTTTTCAGTCCACGCCTTGGCACGGCCTACCACCACCACGCCCTGCTCAAAGGTCTTGGTGGAGGTGGCGGTGATGTCGGTCTGACCGTCATAGTTGACGGCATCGCCGTCCAGCAGGCCCCTCATGGCAATGCGGGCATAGCCGGTGCCACCCTGGGTGCTGAACACATCCCGGATGTCGGGATTGCCAGCCAGAGCTCTGGACTTCCGCATCTCATTGAGCCGGGTGCGGGGGATGCGGTCCACCGCATACTTGAAAGCCTGGGGATTGAAAGACTTGGCATCAAACTTAGTGTTAGGCATAATTCAATCGTCCTTTCTTACAAAATGGTTTTTAGGTCTTGCGTTTGCGGGTCTTGGGTGCCGCCTGGGGCTCCTCAGAGGGCGTTTCAGCCTCGGGGGAGGCCTGCTCCTCGGGGTTGGCCTCCTGGGGCTCCTGGAGCTCCTCAGAGGGCGCAGGAGAGAGGCGGTCCATGACTTCCTTGACGATAGCCTCCGCAAGTTCCTGGGTCAGACGGACGGCCAGCTCAGCGGCCATGGCCTCCGTCAGCTCTTTCACAGAGGAAATGTTGTCCGCAATAAACTGCACAACGGCCTCCTGAGTACGGGGCAGAGAGGCGGCAGGCTTGCCGGTCAGCTTAGCGGCCAGGTTTCTCAGGGCGTCCTCAAAAGACACCGCTTTGGTGGGGGTAGTAATGTTTCTCATGTTGCACCTCATTCCAGCTTGGCATCCGGGTTTTCGGCCATCCAGGCCGCCAGCTCCGTGTAGGTCATCTCAGAGGGCTTTTTCCCCTCGCCGGGCTTGCGTCCGTTGTCAGGGTCCCCGGGTTTCCAGCCACTCAGCTTTCCGCCAGGGTTGCCAAAGAGAAAGTCCGTGGCGGCGTCCTTTTTCATGGCCTCGATTTTGGCGGCCAGCGTGATGCTCTCATTGTTGATCTTGGCCACCACTTTGCCGTCCTCAATCTTGGCATCCTTGAGGTAGTCAGCCAAAAGAGCCCGGACGGCGGTGTTGTTCTTGGCTCCGGCGGCGGTGAGCTCAGCATCCACGGCAGAGGTCAGCCGGATGTTGGCCAGCTCTTTCTCAAAAGCGGCTTTGTCGGCCTTGTTCTGCTGCTCCAGCTCACCAATCTTGCGGGTCAGCTCCTCGTTATCGCCAGCGGACTTTTTCAGCTCCTCCAGCTGCTTGGCGTGTCCTTTGGCGGCCTCCTCAAGCTGGCCCACCTGGGCCTCCAGTTCCTTGACACGGGTGTTTTTGGCGTTGAAGTCCGCACGGGCAACAAAGTCCTTGCCAATCGCCTGGCAGGCGGCGGCGTCCATGTCCTCCGTGTAGGCATCGCCAATGATTTCCTTGAGCCATAAAAGTTTCATGTTTCGTTTACCTCCTGTTATCTGCTTTCCTTGTGTCCGGCCAGTCCCGGTATGGCAGCGCCCCTGTTGGTTTCCACCGGGGCCCGGTGGTATTTGAGTATGAAAAAAGCACCGTGCTTTTCAGCACGATGCTTTCATCAACGGTTTAATAGAGGACATCCGGGCCGGGGTCCTCCAGCTTTGTCCAGATGTCAGGGATGAGCTTTCCGCCCTGGAGGTCCTTGAGCACCTGGTCAACGGTGGCATCCGCAGGAGGGGAAAAAGTGTCCTCCTCCAGCTCATACACAAAGCCGCCTCCGGGCTCCTCCCAGAAAAAACTCCCGCCATGCCTCTCAGCATAGGCGGTGGCGGCGTCCTGCACCTGCTTGCTGTTGCTGTATTCCAAAAGCGTCATCAAATCACACCTTTCAAGAGCTTTTCAAACTCCGCCAAAGCGGTGGGAAAATATTTCTGCATGAGAGCGTAGCGCCCAGCATCAAACTGAGCGGCAAACATGTGGGCAAAGGCCTCTTTCTCCAGCATCCCGTAGTATGTCCAGTAGCGGGTGGCGTGGCCATAATTGCCCCGGGCTTTGTTCCTGGAGAGCCCGCCGAACAGATCGGAAATGGCGTTGTAATCGGCGTCCATGAGCTCCCGGGCAATGATGGTGTAGGCATCCGTCTTTTTCCGGGTGCCGTTGGCTTTCATGGTGGCCTTGACATAGGCCTCAAAGTCCTTTTTCAGAGCATCACCAAAGTCCGGCGTCTGCAAAGAGGTGTAGCCACTCCCGGCGCAGGATGTAAAGTCAACAAAATGGCCATGCTCATGGAAAAAGGTTGTTGCCGGGCCTCTGGGGTCTTTCATGTCGGCGGCAAAGTTCATTTTGACCTTTTGGATGCGGCTGTCAAAATGCGGCGTGCCGGAGAAAGCCCCGTCCGCCACAGAGCCGGGCTGGACATAACGCTCAAAGACAGCCTGGGCCGTCTGGTTGCCCGCAGCATAATGCTGCTCAAGGGCGTCCGTGTAGCCGCTGGGAGCGGACGGCAGACCTTGCACAACATTCTGGAAATGCGGGGTTGTCTTTGCTGTAATTGTAGCACCCGGGGCCCGGGTTTGCAAACCAGGTGTGGGGCCCTGCACAAAGCTCTGCCGCCACTCATCAAAGGTGGTGTTGGCCGGTATTTTCTTTGTGGTGCCGTCCGGGTTTCTGGTCCATCGCTCTCCAATGCCCTCCATGTCCGCATAGTAGGGGCAAGTGCAGCACCGGCACCACGGATGAAACGGCGGAGCGGTGAGCCCCACCTGGTAGTCCGACATGCGGAACACTTTGCCGTCAAGCTGAGCGCAAAGGGAGCAGGTGTCCCGGTCAAAAGAGGCCACAATCCGGTATTGCTCCACGCCCAGGGCGTTGAAACAGTCCTGCTGGGCCGTGCTGGAGAAATAGGCGCTTTCCGTCATCACCAGGCGGCCCGCTTTGGAGCGGGACACCTCAAACTGCTTGGCAATGGTAGAGATGGCCTTGTCCGGGGGCTCCCCCCGTATAATCATCTGGGTCAGCTGGGTGTTGACGGAATTGACAAGGCTTTGCTTGTTCGTCCAGCAGCGGTCACGGAATGTCTGGCCGTCCGTGGTCCAGGGCCGGGAGAGCACCTTTTTGATGGTGTTTTCATTGACGGCCTGCATGGTCCACCCAACACCCAGGCCCTTTTGGATTTCATAGGCCGTGTGGTAGTAGCTCCCGGCATAGGCCTGCCGTGTCACCGTGTCCAGGTAGTCCAGCTGGTTGGAATAGAGGAGCTCCGCCTGCTGCTGGAGCTGGATTTTGAGGGCATCAAGCCTGGAGATGTGGACCCGGGCGCTGGCGTTCTCAAGTTCTTTCATCCAGGCCCCGGTGAGGGCGTTTTCCTCGCCGTGCTTGATGTACTCCTCCACAGTCCAGTGAAACTCTGCCAGCTCATCACTGTTGAGCAGCCGCTTGGCATCTGCCAGGGTGATGTCATTATTGGCGGCAAAGCGCCTATACCATGCAGACATCTGGCGCTCAATCTCAGCCTCAGCGGCCCGGAATTGAGCATCCAGGTTTTCCACATAGGAATAGGACTGGTCCAGCAGGGCGTCCTCCATGTTTTTCATGCGCTGGGCCCAGTAGTCCGCATTGCGCTGGAGGTTATTCCTCGGCATTGCCGCCACCGCCGTTCTGATCGGTCACGGGATTGCCGGAGCCGTCCCCTCCGTTCTGCCGGTTTTTCATAAAAGCGGCCTGGTAGGGGTCGGCCATGGCCTCCTCTTTCTCATCCTTGATGCGCTGGAGCTCCTGCTCCGGGTCGCTCACCCAGGGGTGCATTTTCACGATGGTTTCATCAGAGAGGATGCCCACAGAGTTCTTGCAGTTGTTGATGACCTCCGTTTCATTGATGAGGACATCCCGGTCAAAGATGACCTTGACCTCCGTGCCGTCAAAGCTCCCCCGGCCAGTGTTGGCCAGGTGCTTATTGACAAACCAGAGCAGCTCCTCCATGGAGGCCTGAAACTCCATCTCAATGCCGTTGGCGTCCAGATCAATGTCAGAGTACATGCTCTGTATATTCATCTGGTTAGGGTTTCCGCTCATGCGCTCATCCTTGGCATCGTAGCCCCGGGCGTTCTCAATGATGGCATCCTTGAGCATAGAGAGCAGCACCTTGTAGTTTTCGGCGTTGACCTCAATCTGGAGGGTGTCCACTCCGCCCTCAGAGCCCTCAAAAGAGCGGACCTTGATGACGCCATAGGTGGCCAGGTTGGCCCGGAGCCGTCCCAGGTCCTCCCCGTCATAGTTCTTGATGACCAGGATGGTGGAGTGGATGTCCTCCTCCATCTGGTTGGCAAAATTGGAGATGATGTTGTTATAGGCGTCTTGCAGACACCGCACCCTGGACAGCAGGGGGATTTCATGGTGGGAGCTCTTGAAACACACCAGGGGGATGCGCTCCCAGTTGTAGCCGGTTTCCTCGCCTGTCTGGGGGTCCGTGTTGGTTATGTACGGCCCAGAGCGGGCAAAATCGTCCGGCTCCAGGGTGCCGTCATCCCGGCGGATGAAGCAATCCACGCCGCCGCCGTGCATGACCTCCACCTTGACCACATCCTTGGTCTGTTCGGTTTCGTCATACTCCAGCACCACATAGACATGGACAGCAGCATCCAGGATGGTGTGGTCAGCATCCGCCCAAAAAGGCAAAACCTCATCAGCGGGAAAGCGCTGGAAAGCCAGCTCCCCGTTTTGGTCGTAGTAGGGGAACACCCAGCACTTGCCGCCAATCCAGGCACCCTCTCCAATGTTGTGCATGGTCCGCTGAAAACGGGACCCAAAGACGGTGGAGAGGGCCTCTGCATAGGCCTTGTTTTCAGTATCAAGAGAAAAAGGCCGCCCAAAGGAATAATTGGTTTTCTGGTCCACCATCTTGGCATAGATGTTGTGGACCAGTCGGTTATTGGGCAGATGCTCCAGCACCTTGATGTTTCCGTCATCGTCCAGGGCAATGCGCTTGCGGCGGAGCACCTCCTGGTCCCCGTCATAGTAGGCCTCACCGGCCAGCTGCCGTTTTCGCTCTTTGGAGCCCAGCCAGGCCGTGATTTCAAGCTCCAAAAAGCGCTTGTCTGTCATGCCCCGGCGGAAATTAGTGGCCGCCCTGGCCACGCAGTCATCCCGCAAATTAAGCACCACCACCGTGCATCACCTCCTTTTCTGGTTTTCCTGTTGGGGGGGGGTAAATCCAATGGGCCGGGCTTTGCACTTCTCCAGCGTGAGGGTCTGCCCAGGGAGCTCCACCTCAATCCGCAGAGTGTTATATGGCAGGCGCTCCGCCCATTGCTCAATCTTAGATAAAACATACTGCTGCTCAAACATGGCGCACCTCACAAACCAATAGAGAGGCCCGCCGCTTTATAAAAATCTCTGGACAGCCGCTCTTTGATGTCCTCCAGATCAACCGTTATGGTTTCGGGTCCAATATGCACATCTCGGTAATTGTGCTTGACCAAAACATCCGCCATCACCGGAGCTGTATTTGCAGAAACATTGGCCTCAACCATAGGCTCCGGCAATTCTGCAATAGCACATGCCACTTTCCGTTTCTTATCGCAACAGCTCACATGAGGGCACTTTTTACACTTATCGCTCAGTTTGCTTACACTTCCCATGGCACACCTCAAAAGCTGAAAATCTCGGGCGCAAAGACCTTGTGGACAAAATAGCGCACCTCGTCCATGGCGTGGTCATTCTCCTTGATGGGCCGGTCCATGGGGGCCTTTTCGTCCCAGCGATAGAGCCCAAACTCCCGGATGCAGTCCGTACAGCAGGAGCAGATGAAGATGTCCCCGCTCTGGAGCCTGGTGGCCACATCCCGGATGCCGTCCAGGACAGAGTTGGAGGCCTTTTCCACATAAAAGCGGCCATGCCGCCGGATGACCTCAATAAAGCTGGCCGCTGAGGGGTCAACGATGACCGCCCGGATGGACAGATCACCGGCCAGCTTTTCCAGCTCTGCATAATATTCCTCATCGGTGAGCTGGCGGCCCACCTTGCGGCTATTGTAGTAATACTCCCGGATGCGATACCATTTCCCGCCTGCCCGGGCCCAGAGCCCCATGCTGGTGGGGTTTGCGGTGCCGTAGTCAATGGAAATGTAGTAACGGTCATAGGGCCGGGGAGCATCCGGCACCACATGAAAATCCTTGTTGAACATGGTATAAATCAGCCCCTCCGCCACCACCCAGAGGCCCCGGATAAAGCGGTCATAAAACACGCCAGAGTAAAGGCTCTCATACCTGGCCTTGACGGAGGCGGAGAGGCTGAGGTTGTCATCCATGGTGAAATGGAGGTGCAGCATGTTCCGCTTGGCGGCCTCCAATATCCAGTTTAGATAAAACCAGTGGGACGGCCCCTCTGGGTTACAGTTAAACCAGAGCTTTGAGCCGTCCACAGAGCAGCGGGCACAGGCCTGCTCCACAAAGGAGCGGGGCATGAGGGCCACCTCATCCAGCAGGACGCCCGCCAGGGTGATGCCCTGGATGAGAGCAGCGCTGCTTTCATCCCGCCCGCCGAACAGGTAAAAGTTATTGCTCCGCCCGGCGGCAGTCACCACAATCTTGTTTTCCGTGCGGTATTCCCGAAAAGAAAACACCCCTGCCAGCCAGTTTGGCAGGTTGGAGGTCACATTGCGCCGCAAGCTCTCAATGGTCTTGCCGCACAGCGCAAAGTTTTGGCCTTGAAAGCGGCGCATTGCCCACATAACAAAGCCCACGGTCATGGCCACGGTCTTACCAGATCGGATGGAGCCGTCACAGATGATGCCGTCATAGTCCTCAAAGCCGGGCCTATTCCACCAGGTCATGGCCAGATTTTGCCGGGGGCTCAATCTCTGGTATATCATCCGTGTCTATCTCCTCTCTGGTGCTCTGGTCTATGACCTCAAAAATGTTGTTTTCCTGTTCGCTGCTGGGGCCGTTTCCGCTGTCAAACACACCCAGGTGCTTGCCCAGCAGCTCCAGCGCCTTTACCTTGTCATGGAGCTTGACCTCCGTGCCATATTGGCCCTCCTTGATGGAGGCAACGGCCTTTTTCTTGTCCTCCGGCAGATCATCCGTGGGGATGAGCCGGACAAGGCCGTTGCGGTTGATGGTCGCAAAGTCCGTGCCGTTGGCAAAGGCTATGGCAGCCAGCTCCTCCAGCACCCGCTCCTGGGTGATTTCCAGCTTGCCCCGGAGCCTTGCCTGGCGCTTTTGGATTGCGGCTTGTATGTCAACATTCGTCAACAGCCTTTGCCCTTGGCTCCTGGCTGTTTTTTCGCTGTACCCGGCCCGCTTTGCGGCGGCGGTGGCATTGAGGTCCACCAGGTACTCATCCACAAACCGCTCTTGTCTGTCATTCAGCTTTGCCACGCTCACCACCCCAAAACATAATAAAAAGCCGCTTTTCTTTGAGAAAAGCAGCCAAAAAGACATAGTGAATGACGGCAGGGGTCTGGTTTCACTTCCGTCACCCTGCCGCCACTCTCAAAGGAGGTAATACCATGATGAGGCATACACCCGCTATGTCAGTGTAACATAAGTACACCGGACAAAACGGACAATCTCTTTTAGTTCCGTTCCAGATACCGTTTCACGGCTTTTCTGCATCCGTCCTCGGTATTCCCTCCGCCAATACAAGCGGCCACCTGCCGCCAGGGGAGTCCATTGACAAAACGATAGGTGAAAATCTGCCGGAGGAGGCTGTCATCAATGCTGGAGATGTAACGCTCCAGGCGGCTCCGCTCATAGAGGCATTGCTGGTGCTTGGCCTCAATGATGCCCCGCAGATCGGCAATCTCCGCCGCATATTCTCCCACCTTGTCCGTCACGCCCGGGGCGTGGGGCATCCCGGTGATGACCTGGGCCCCCGGCAACGCTTTGACCTCAAGCTCCTGGAGGCGGCGCTTGTCCATCTCAATCTCCCGGTTTAAGTAATACAGCTGGGACAGCTCTTTCAAGGTCATGCGCTCAGTCCTCCGTTTTCTCTCCAGTCCACTCCGGCTGGCAGTTTCCCTCACCCATCATGCACACCTTGGCGCACACCTTGCAAGGGTCACCGCCCGCCATGACAAAGTGCATGTCCTTGAGTAGCTTGGCATAAGCGGCCCGCTCGGCATCCAGCTCCGCTTTCATCGTGGCGGCCTCTTTCTGGACGGCGTTGCACATGGCCCCGGCCTCCTCAGCCTCCTTGGCGTATCGCTCAAGGTCCTGGACCTGCTGCCGCAGGGCCTCAATGGTCAGCTTGTCCGCCTCATGCTGGATGGCCAGACGGGCGCTTTCCCGGATGAGCTCATCACAAAAAACCTGCTCACCATTCAAGATCACTGTTAAATTGCTCTTGCTCATGTTGCACTCTCCTTTACCTTGCGTATTCTGGCCTTTAGGGCCCGCATGACAGCCTCATGGGTGTCTGCCCGGTCCCGTATGGTGGCCATGACATCCTCATCCTCACAGCCCTGCACAATGAGGTAATGCACAAACACTTTTTCGTAGGGGGAGCCCTGCCGGTACAGGCGGCAGTTTCCCTGGTCATTCAGCTCAAAGCTCCAGTTGAGGCCATACCACACCACATGGCGGCCACCAGCCTGGAGGTTGAGGCCGTAGGCACAAGAGGCCGGATGCACCAGCAGCACATCCACCTCTCCGGCGTTCCAGGCCTCCTCATCCTCCACGCCCTTGTAGACCCGGACCCTCAGCTTTTCGGCCCGGCCCCGGTTGTACTTCTCAATGCGCTCCAGGATGCGGTCCTTGTCGTGCTGGTAGCCGTAGAATGTGAGGCAATGCTCCCCGTTCAGCTGCTCCAGCAGCTCCGTGAAAGCCTCCAGCTTGCAGTCATGGACTGGGACCACCTTGCCTTCATTGCCATACACAGCCCCATTGCAGAATTGCAGCAGCTTGCCCACCAGTACCCCGGCGGTGCCCGCTGTGATGATGTCCTCATCCACCTCCAGCAGCAGGTCCCGCTCAAACTGGTCATAGGCCTTTTTGGCCTTGGCATCCAGGAGGACGGGGATTTCATGCTGGATGAAGTCTGGTAGCTGCAAATAGTCCTCCGCTTTCATGGAGATGCAGATGTCTGAGATGGCATCCAGCACGGCACTCTCAGCTCCATCCTTGGCCTTGTAGGAAAAAATCTGGGTCCGGCTTCTCTTGTCTGGGTCAAAGTATCGCTCCCGGTAGGCGGACAGGGACGGCCCCAGGCGCTCACCGCCATCCAGGAGGTACACCTGGGCCCACAGATCAATCAAGCCTTTGGAGGACGGCGTGCCGGTCAGCAGCACCACTTTCTTGATAAACCGGCGGATGCGCTTGGCGGCCTTGAAACGCTTACTCTGGGAGTTCTTGAAACTGGTGCTCTCATCAAAGATGACCATATCAAACGGCCAGGCCTGCTGGTAGTAGTCCACCAGCCACTCAAAGTTCTCCCGGTTGGTCACATAGACATCCGCCGGAGTGTTGAGGGCCTTGATGCGCTTGCTGGCGCTCCCCAGGACGGTGGACACCCGGAGATGCTGGAGATGGTCCCACTTGGCCGCCTCCTTGCTCCAGGTGGCCTCTGCCACCTTTTTGGGGGCCACCACCAGGGCCTTGGCCACCTGCCAGCGGAAATACTTGAGAATATTGACGGCAGAGAGGGTGATGACGGTTTTGCCCAGGCCTGGCCGGAGAAACAGCCCAATGGCCGGGTCCTCCACCACCCGCTGGATGCAGTAGGCTTGGTAATTATGCGGGGTGTACTGCATCGGTGAAAACCTCCCTCAAAAAATCTTTCACGGCATCCAGGCCATAAAGCACCCGGACATCCGCCCCCCGTTTCTCCATCTCGCTCCGCTGCCACTTCTGCACCTTGGCCAGCCTCCCAATCTCTGTTTTCAGCTCCACATACACCGTCTTACCGGTGGGGGTGATGATGATGCGGTCAGGCACACCAGGATTGCCGGGTGATACAAACTTATAGCATAGGCCGCCGTGCTCTTTCACCTTGCGGACAAGGTAGCTTTCTATGCTGCTTTCTCTCATGCTTTTCAACCTCCAATCTGAGGGGGTGGAACATTGTCAACATTGATTTCTATACATATACGCATACAGGCGGGATAGAGAGTTTTTTCTCTCTATTTCCTCTATTTCACAATCAATAGAAAATGAATGTTCCAATGTTCCACTTGCCAAAAAATCCAGTGTTTTCAAGGGTTTTGCCCGGAACATTGCCCGGAACATGTCCCGGAACATGTCCCGGAACATTGGAGGCCGTTTTTTGAATGTTCCACCCAATGTTCCGCTCAATGTTCCGGGGGTCAAATGTCCCTCCGGCGGAGAAAACCACGCTGCTTTCCGCAATAGCCAAAGCGCATGGAGTTGGCGCTTTTCTCCCAGTCAGCAGAGGCCTCAATGATGCTGTTGATTTCCGCCGTGTCGCTGTATCTCATATCCCGCTGCTTGCCGTCCAGGGCCTCACACCAGACCTCCAGGGCACACACCCGGTCACGGTCCACCAGCTTGACATCACCCTGCACGGCCCCCGCCCAGAACATGCGGCGGCGGTCCAGCGGCCAGCTGGGCCAGTCCTCCGGCACCTGGCGCTCCAGAAAGTCCGTGATGAGGCCCTCCCGGGTGCTCACCTCACGGTGCTCCTCCTGCTTGGCCTTGGCGGCCTCCTCCAGATCGCCTTTGAGGAAAAGGGCCTCTCCGGTCCTCCAGCGGACCACGGCCTCCGCCCACAGCTGGTCAATCTCTCCCGGCAGATCAGCCCACACATTCTTTGTGACGGGGCCCAGGCCCACATCCACGGGCCAGAAACGGCGGTTGCCGGTCCTGTCCTGGAGGTAGGCGCTCACATTCGTGGTGCCGAAAAAGACGCAGCAGCGGGGCAGCTCCTTGACATGGCGGCCATAAGCGGCCCGGAAACGGTCAGCCCGTAGTGAGAGAAACTGCTTGATGCGGGCAATGTCTGTGCGCCGGAAAGCGTCCAGCTCCGCAATCTCCACCAGCCAAACACCCTGGAGCAGCTCAGAGGCCTCCTTGCCCTCAAAGGTGCGGATGCTGTCATTGAACCAGCCCCGGCTCATCTTATCCAGCAGGGTGCTTTTGCCCAGGCCTTGCGCCCCGGACAGGATGAGCATGGTGTCATACTTTGTGCCGGGGACCATGGCACGGGCCACGGCGGCGGTGAATGACTTGCGGGTGACGGCTCGGGTGTAGGGACTGTCCACGGCCCCCAGGTAATCAATGAAAAGGGTGTCCAGGCGTGGCACCCCGTCCCAGATCAGGCCCCGGAGATAGTCCTGGATGTCGTTGAAAGCATGGGCGGTGGAGTGCAGGGAGAGGGCCCCGTCAATCTTCCCATTGCCGGTGATGTGGTGGTATCTCTCCATGTACCAGTAGAGGCCCTGGTTGTCGTTGTCATCCCAAAAGCGGCGCTCCGTGCGGTTGTCCCACGGCAGGGGCCCCAGGACCTCACCACGGCCAGCAAATTGGTTGAGTGCAAACTTGCCTTTTAGGAGGGGGTCATGCTCCAGGATAATCCACACATTGTCAATGGTGGCCTTGGGGAGCCCCGTCTGGGTGTTCACGGCCAGCTTGGCCATCCAGTTGGCGGGGTCCTCCTCATTGGTGGGCTCCACGCCCTCAAAGTCCCGGACGGCCTCCTGGTAGCGCTCCTGGCTCATCAGGGCGGCCACATCGGCATCCTGGACCGCCAGCTCACACATGGCTTTATAGGACGGCAGGCGGTTTGTGGGGGTCCCAGGCTGGGCCTCATCGTCCTTGTCCCCAAAGCGGTGGAGGCGTACCATATCAAAGGCATTGACCAGACGCCCGCTGCACGGGTCGGTGGCGTGGTGGCTGTAAAGAAATTTGCCGTTGTCGTAGATCACAGCGCCACCGGTGGTGGAGCCGCCCAGATAGGTGTACCGGCCAGGCATCGTGTCAACGGCCTCATACATGCCGGGGATGAGCTCATCCATGGCCCGGTAGATGTCATAGGTGCGGCAGAAAGCGCCCACCACGCCGGTCTTGGCCTCCGGGTCACCTTGCTTGACGGCCAGCTTGGGGAGGCTCAGAGCGCCCGGCACCTGGGGCCAGGCGGTGCAGTCCTGCCAGTCGGCATATTGGGCCAGCAGGCCATTGACGGAGAGGAGCGGCTTGTCCTGCCAGCGGTAGACATACTGGCTATCAGAGCAGCAGGATGGCCAATACATGAGCCGGGACACCTCAAAGGTTGTGGGGTCCATAAGCTCCAGGCCTATGTATTCCGCCATCTTCCGGGCGGCGGGCTCATACTCATCCGCCGTCATGGTCCGGTCAGTAGGCAGCAGAACACGCAAGCGGGGAGCTGCCGGGCTGTGCTTTCTGGTGCTGTAAATGCAATAGCCGCACCCCAGAGCGTCCACCCGGCGCAGGACATCCTCCGTGCCGCCGGAGGGGATGTTGTCCAGGTCCAGGGTGATGACATCACGCCCGGTCACATTGTTGGCCTTGCGCCGGGCCCCGGACAGTGTGCCGGCCATAAAGCCGCCCACATCCTTGAGGTCATCCTGCTGGGCCTTTTTCATATTCAGATATTCAGCCAGGGTTTCCGTGCCTCTGGCCGGGGTCTGGAGCCTGGCCCAAAGCTCAGAGATGAGCATGGTTTGGGGTTTCCAGGTCATGGCCCGCCGGTTACTTCCGGCTGATATTGTTATTTTGCGGTCATATTGCATGGGCGGGCACCTCTTACTCCGGGTTTTTTAGCTCATGGCTGGAGGTCAGGAAAACAGCATCATGCACGGCCTTTTGGGTGTGGTCATCAAGCCATTTTCGGGTCAAGCTGGTGGCATAATCCTGCTCCCCGGTGTCCCGGACGATGCGCTTTTGCAGGCGGAGCAGTTTGGCCTCCTTGGCCTCAGAAACTTCCTCTTTCAGATCAAAGATGACCTTGACCTGCTCCAGCATAATCTCCACATCGGCCACCTCCTCAGAGATGTCCTGGAGGTTGCGGCGTCCACGGAGATTTTTGGTCAGCTCTTTGGTCAGTTCCGCCATCTCCTCCATGCAGATGATGAGCTGGTGCTCTTTTCCATAGGCCTCAACGGCACGCTTGCAGACGGCGGTTTCCCATGCTGTCATCTAAAACACCTCCCGGTCTTTTTGTCCTTGAGTTCGATGCGGGCCAGCAGCTCAAAGCCGCTTTCCGCTATGATGAATTTGAGCACCTTGATGAGAAAATTGACCTTTCCCTCCAGGGCGGCGTCCTCCTGCATGATGGGCCGCAGGGCGTTGTAGGCGGTGGGGTCAGGGTAGCCCTCACCGTTTTCCCAGGGTTTAGGGGTCATTGTGCAGCACCTCCTCTTGCCATTTTTCCAGGTCAATGCCCTTTTCCTTGAGCTTGTAGCGCTCGGGGTAAAGGTCATCCATTTCATAAAATTCACGCATCCGGCGGTGCTCCTTGGCCATCGCCAGATAGAAGTCATGGAGGCGCTTTTCCCTCCATCCATAGCACTGGTACAGGGTCCAGATGACCATGGTGTCCAGGTCAAGGGAAAAGCGCTTGTCCGCCTCCAGACATTGTTGGTTGATTTCGTGCATCATGGCGCTCTCCATGGTTGGGGTCATAATGTCCCGGCCCAGATCAGAGAGCTTGATGTTGATGCTGGGGTCCTTGGGCACCTGGATGCCCTGCTTTTTCAGCTTGCGGCGCTCCTGCCTATTCATGGCGGGCCTCCTTGGCTGCTTTTTGTGCCCAGATCACTCCAGGGTCTTTGTCGGTGAGGACCCGCCCGCTGGCACACTTGACGCATTTGATGCGCCAGTGTCCTTTGTGCCGTTCAAAATGGCCATATCCGGGCGGGGTCCATTGGCCGCAGCAGTAGCAGCGGCCAGGGTACTTATTTCTGGCCATGCTGCTCCTCCGTTTGGCATTGGAGGAAATGCTCCGTGGGCTCCCAATCCTCCAGCACAAAGACCGTTTCCTCCGGTCCCAGGCCATTGAGGTCACACACAAAGTCACCCTCACCCAGATACATGCAATGGTCACACAGGTTGGGGTCACAGGTCTTGGGCACCGGACGGCGGTGCTTTTTGCGCTTGCCCATAGGTCAAGGCCTCCTTAAATTTTGGTGTTGTAGTCTTTCGGCTGGATGACGATGGTGATGGCATCCTTGCAGATGGTCAGCTCTTTCACTTTGGCCTCCAGGATGCCGGGGCCACAGTGGCGGGGGTTTTCCATCCACCGCAGGGAGGGGGCGGTCCCCACTTCCTCCCATGAGGTTTTCACGGTGACGGGGATGTCATCGCTGTTCTGGCCAATGGAGAAAATGAGGTCTAACACGGTAAATTTTTTCCTCATGCGCTCAGCTCCTCCTTTATCAGGTGCGGGCAGTTTGCCTGGACCAGAGCCTTGGCCATGATCGGCACCACACTGTTGCCGATGCGGGCCACCTGCTCCTTGATGGGGTAGGGCCTGCCCTCGCTGTCATGGGTGATGATGTAGTCCGCCGGAAAGCCCTGCATGAGTTTGAGCTCCGGCTCTGCCTTGAGCATCCGCAGGAAAATGTCCTTGAGGATGTACTGCTGGCCATTCAGCTCTGTCACGACATTCACCAGGCCAAAGCGGTCTTTTGTGGTGATGGTGGCCAGGGGCTCCTCAAGGGTCTGCCCACAGCCGGTGCCGTAGTATTTGATGAGGAAAGCGGACACCAGGCCAAAGTGGCCGGGTGAGGTCGTGATGGTGTGGATGGGCTCCCGGCAGCTCTGGCCAATGCCGGTTTTGTAAAACTTGGTGACAAAGGCCGTCACAAGGCCATAGCGGTTGCTGGTGTCAATGGTCTTGATGGGCTCCGTCAAGAGCTGCCCCCTGGCATCTCCCGCTTTGGTTTCTCCGTGGTACTGGATGAGAAAAGCAACGGCCTCCTGGTTGTTCACAATGTAGGGAGCGGGGTTTTCCACAACATACTTGCGGTAGCCATTCGCAATGCGGCGCATGGTGGCGTCCGCCAGAGGCTTGGGCCGGTTGAAAATAGATCGCCCCAGGTCGGACCAGTCAATGAAGTCCCCGCAGGGGAGCCATTTCTCTGTGCCGTTTCCGCCGTCCTTGCTATGCGTGCGTGTTGGCCAGATAATAGGGCGCTTGTCCCGCCTAAAGACTGCATACCACCGTTTTCTTGTGGTTGGTGCCCCGTAGTCTGCCGCCACAAGCTCACGGCTGTCAAAAGCGTACTCCAGGGAGCACATGGCCTTGATGAATTTGTTGTAATCCTCCCCGGCCCGCTCCTTGATGGGTCTGCCGGTGCTGTCCAGAGGGCCCCATTGCTGGATTTCCTCAACATTTTCCATGATGATGATTTCCGGCAAAATCGCCTTTGCGTGCTTGAAAACGGCCCAGGGGAGTATGCGGAGCCCCTGGTGACGGGGCTGTCCACCCTTGGCCTTTGAGTGGCTGGTGCAGTCCGGTGAGGCCCACATGAGGTCAACAGGCCTGCCAGCCACATATTTCTGGAGGTCAACGGTGAAAATGTCCTCCGTCAAGTGCAGGGTGTTGGGATGGTTGACCTTGTGGATGCGGATGGCCTCCGGGTCATGGTTGACAGCAATGTCAATGGGACGGTTTAGGGCCAGCTCAATGCCCTTGCTGGCCCCACCGCCACCGGCAAAGCAGTCAATGAGTAATCCGCTCATGCTGGTGTTCTCCTTTGTTGTTTTTTCCGCCGGAAAAAATGGCGGTCAATCGGCCCGGAAACCATGCCGGGCAAGGTAGCGCTCAGCCTGCTGCTCCTGGGTGAAGTGGCGGCTTTTGCGGCGCTCACGGTCCCGCCCATAGACAACGGTGGAGCCGATGCCCTTGACCACCCAGTAGTCTTTGTTGTTCTTACGGACATAGTTGAAATAGACGGCCTCTCCTTTGTCGTTTATCATGTGCATGGTCCCCGGCCTCCTTTATCAGCTGGTAGATTTTAAGATTTTGATGAGCTCCACAGCATCCCGCCAGTTGTCCCTCACAAGGGTGAGCTCTGACTTGTCCATGTCCTCTTTTTCGGATGCTTTTTCCAAAAGGGATGCGTCTGTCAGATCATAAACATGGTTTCGGATGAGAGATGTGAGCACCCTGGGCTCCAAAGCGTCCAGCTCCCAGCTCTCATATCCGTATTCCCGGATGTATGCGCCAGCTCTGCTATCAGACAGCTTTGCAGGGTTAGGCGGCGGGTTGTATTCGTCAATTTGGTCCCAGTTCAAGGCAATGCGTTGGACCTCTACATCCGCCCCAAAGATTTCCAGGCGGTCCGCAATATCACGGGTCATATCTTTGCCGGATGGGTCGTGGTCCCCCAGATGCAAAATGACCCTCCGCTCACGATGGTCTTGCCGGATAAATCGCTGAGCGGCGGCCCACATTTCCGATGCGCTTACATATCCCCGGCAGGAAAAACACGGCACATCAAGGCTGGATGCCGCCTGTTGGACAATACCAATGAGAGCATCTTTTTCCACCCACACCTCAATGTAGTTGGGCTGGTCTTTCCGCTTATCAATGGCGTAGGAGTATAAAACAGAGCCCATGATGTCAGAGGGAGATGTCCAGTGAGAATTGCGGCGGATGTTGCGGGTGCGGTCCTGTATGGCCAGCCAGTCAATGAGGCCCGCCATGCGGGCATCGTTGATGAGATTGCCAATGTTTTTATAGCTCCTCTCATTGTTCGGGATGTAGTCCCGGGCCACCAGCTGGTAGTAGACTTGACGGAGCGTGAGGTCAAAGCCCTGGTCAGTGTATTCCTCTATGACCCCGTTGATGGTGTCGATGAGGCGTAAACTGTCAGGCCTGAAATTTATTTCCTTGTAACAATATTTAGGCATTTCATGCGCCTCCCTTTTAATCCTTGGTGAAGTAGTAGCCCACCCAGCCAGCGGCTTTGAGGGGCAGATCAGGTGCCCATGGCACCGGCTCCCCCATGATGGAGCAGACGGTGGAGAGCATGGTGTCCTCATCGGCAAAGGGGGCCACATCAATGACCACCTCATCATGCACATGGAACACCACAGGGAGCTTTGCGGCCTCCAGCCGGTCAATGGATGCGGCCAGACAGTCACGGGCAATGGCCTGCACGCAGTTCTCCACCAGCTTGCCTCCGTAGGTTTCAATGCGTTTCCAGCGCTTGGTTTTCTGGTCCATACCCATGTAGGAGATGGAGGGCCGCCCCCATTCGTTCTGGCCAATGCTGGGGTTGATGTAGTAGAGCTTGCGCCCGGATGGGAGCAGGATGGTGAGGCAGTCAGTGCCGTTGTCATAGTCGTACTCACGGGCCAGCAGCAGGCCATTGACGCCCACGCTGCCGCCCTCTGTGATGACCTGGACGGCGGCGCTGTCCATGGAATACCAGAGGTCACGGATGCGCTTGTTGGCCTCTCTCCAGCGGCTCACGATGTCCGGCAGCTCCTCCTCAGTGAGCCCCATGTCCAGGGCTCCCATGGTGATGAGGGCTCCGGTGCTGCCCTGGTAGCCCAGGGCCAGCTCAGCCACCTTGCCCTTTTGCCGGAGTGCATACTCTGGGTTGCCCTTTTTGATGAGCTCCAGGGGCACGCCGAACATCTGAGAGGCAGAGGCCTCATAGATTTTGCCGTGAGTGCGGAACACCTCAAGCCGCCATTGCTCACCGGCCAGCCAGGAAATGACACGGGCCTCAATGGCCGAAAAATCAGCATCAATGAGGACATGGCCCTCCGGGGCCACAAAGGCCGTGCGGATGAGCTGGCTGAGGGTGTCAGGCACGCTGCCATAGATGAGCCGCAGGGCGTCCAGCTTGCGGGTCTTGACCAGCTCACGGGCCAGGTCCAGCGGCTCCGTGTAGGTCCGGGGCAGGTTTTGCACCTGCACCAGCCGCCCGGCCCAGCGCCCTGTCCGGTTGGCCCCATAGAATTGGAGCAGTCCCCGGACCCGGCCATCATCGCAGACGGCGGCCTCTATGGCGTCATACTTTTTGGTGGAGGTCTTGCCCAGCTCTTGCCGGATTTCCAACATGCGGCTCACCTGGGCGCTGTTATCGTCACGGCCCAGCAGGCGGGCCACGGTGTCCTTTCTCAGATCGGCCAGCTCCTCACCAATCTCCTCCTGGAGCCATGCGGAGAGCTGGGCCACGCTGTTGGGGTTAGACAGACCGGAGAGCCGCACGGCCTCCGCTGTGAGGTTTTGGCGCACGGTATCACCCAGATACAGGGCCCCGGTGACCAGCTCCAGGTCAACGGCCACGCCCCGGGCGTTGATGATGAGGTCGGTTTCCCATTGTTTCTGCACCCAGTCCGGGGGCATGAACGCTGAGAGCCGCCGCTCAATCTCCATCTCCGTGACCACATCCTGCTTGCAATACTCTTTGAAAAGCTCCCATTTTGCGGGGTCATGCTGGGGCAGGTTGCGGGTCCTCTGGCCGTTGGCCTTTGTGGGCTTGCACGGTATGCAGAAATAGCGGATGAGGGCCTTGCCGGTGTTGAGCTTTTGCTTGTCCTGGGGGAGCCCCAGGGCCTTGCCAGTGGCATCCAGGCCCGCCGTGTAGCCGCAGTAGAGGCCGTGGAACATGGTGCAGCGCCATTGGCTTGGGGGCAGGGTGCCCAGATACTTTGAGAGGCAGCCCCACTCAAAAGGGGCGTTGTAGGCGTGCTTGATGTACTCCGGGCTGGTGATGGCCTGGACCAGCCACGGGGGGAGCCTCTCCCCCCGTGCCAGGTCGATGATTTCAACAGGCGCACCATCCAGGCTGAACGCAAAGAGCAGGATTTCAAAGTCCGGGCTCTGGATGTACTTCTGGGCACCGGCCTTTGCCAGCGGCACGCTGGAGTAGGTTTCAAGGTCAATGCTGAGATGGTGCATGAGTGGGCCTCCTTATGCGCTGAAAGCGGCGTCCTTGGTGTAGAGCTCCATGATGTTCTCCGTGTTCACGCCACGGGCCTCCAGCTCATCCATCATGGCCTTAAAGAGCGGGGTGCCGGTCACATACTGGACCAGCTCCTCAGAGGTGAGGCTGGTGGCGTTGTGGAGGGACTTCTTGCGGATGTCCTCCCCGTTGCCGTTGGGGGTCCAGGCCTCCTGTTCCTCAAAGGTGGCGGCCTCAATGTCAGTGACCAACATGGCCTGGACACGGGCGGGCTTTTGCACCAGCATCTTGACCGTGTTGAGCAGGTGGGCGGTTTCCATGTCCTTGACCTCCAGGGCCAGGCCAAAAGCTCCAATCCAGAGCTTGCCATCAAAGCGGGTTTTCATCGGTATTTCCTCCTTTGTCAGTTATCACATGGGCTGTCCGGTGATGGGGTTGATGCCGTTGCCGCCGTTCCAGGGCGGGGTGTTGGCAGGCATGGGGGCCGCACCATAGTTGGGAGCGGGGGCACCATAGTTGGGGGCCGGAGCGGCGGGGGCAGCACCGATGCCCGCAAAATCAGAGGCGGCGGAGGCCTGGCCGCTCAGAGGCTCCCCGTCACGGGTCTTGAGGACATTGCCCAGGCCGCAGCCGATGCCCTTGTTTCCGCTGTTGGAGTAGCCGAAAAAGCGGATGGTCACACGGCCATACATGCCGCTGTAAATGTCGGAGGGGGCCAGCTCACAGTTGATGTTGTCGATGCCCACCACCTGGGGCTTGTTCTTGGTGCTGGCGGTGATGACCCAGTGGCCTTTGCACTCATCGCCAAAGGGGACACCGGACTGGCGCACGCCGTCACCGTCATGGATGGGCACCTTGAGCACCGGAGGCCGGGCCCCGTTCCAGGTCTTGGTCAAAGCCTCCTGAGCGGCGGCGTTGATGGCGGCGTCAATGTCCGCCTTGGTGGTCGTGTCAGTCTTGGGGATGAGCAGGGTGACGGAAAACTTGGGCTCACCGCCCTGCTGGGATGCCCAGGGGGTGGTCAGGTTACAGTAGGAGAGGCGCACCTCACCGGTCAGCACTTTCATGGGGTCATTCTGATACATAATCCTTGATCTCCTTTTCTTAATTCATTGGGTGTTTCGTATCGGGAAAGAGGGTTTCCTCAAATACCTTGCGGGATGCCATCAGCCGCTCATAGCGTGCATGGGCTTGCTTGAAACGGACGGTGAGCTCTTTGTTGAGGCGGAGCTGCTCAACCGTTTTTGGGTTTCGGCTCCTTGGCTTGTCCACCTTTCTCCAGCCGTCCTCATAGGCCTTTGCGGCGGTTCTCATGGTTTCCTGGGCCTCCGGGATGACTTCATCAAAATATGACCGGATGCTCTGGATGGCGGCCTCATTTTCAAACTGGGCCTTTTTGGCCAGCCGAAAGAGCTTTTTGAGGTTGTGGATGGGCAGGTGTTCCAGTGCGGAGTACAGGACAGCCGCATGGAAAGAGCCGTGCTGGATGATGAAAAAGTCGCTGCCGTTCATTCATCAACCACCCCGGCAAAATCAGAGGCGGCGGGGGCGTAGGCCTCCCGCTTGTCAGAGGCCGGGGCAAGTGTGGGCTTGCCCAGAGGCTTTGTCACAAAGCCGCCAATCTTCTCCGCAAATTCAGCCTTGCCCATGAGTTTCTCCAGCTCAGAGAGCGTCTTGGGCTTGCGGTCATAGACCAGGGCCTCATCATACCCAGCGGCAATGACGGCCTGGATGGCGGCATCCTGGTCGGTAAAGGTCCGATTGCTCCGGCCCGCCACCAGTTTCCAGCCGGGGATTTCTTTGCCCGCCAGCAGGGCCTCCGTGGCGTAGGCCTCCAGGTCTTTGTACCATTGGACCAGTTGGGCCCCACGCTCCAGCAGATCGCCAATCTCCTCATCAGAGAGCAGCGGGTGGACCTCCTCACCTGTGATGGCTCCGGTGTGGGAGTGCTCCTGGGGGACCATGGCATCCGCCGGGATGCTCCCGGCAGGCACACAGCCTTTGAAGTCCTCCAGGGCGGTGTTGACATTGGCACGGGCCCGGCACTGGGCCTTGCCACGGCAAAAGCGGCAATGGTCACCGGGGACAAACTCACCCAGACCAGAAAAGGCCCGCTGGGCAATGGGCTTGATACTCTCGCCCCAGGCCCTCAGCTCCTCCACGGTGATTTCATCCGTGGTGTAGCTGTCCAGCCGGGGTTGGTCAATGGTCATGCGGACCCGCTTGATGGTGTCACCGAACACGGCAGCATAGCGCCGGAGCGCTCCCAGGGCGTAAAGTTTCATTTGCGGGTTGCCCACGGCGGAAACCGGGACGCCCTTGCCGTGCTTGTAGTCGGTGATGCTCAGCAGATCGCCGCCGATGATGCAGCAGTCACAGGTGCCAAAGCCCTCCGGCACATAGTCCGAAAAGTCCACCCGGACCTCCACGGCCACGGTGGGGGCGCTGTCATAGTCCATGACCTGCTCCGTGATGTGCTCCAGGTAGAGGTCCGTGGTCTTGTCCATCTCCGGGTCATAGAGGGGGTTTTTCTTGAGCTTATTGAGCCGGGTGTTGTAGGTCCGGGTGCTCATGGGGGTGCATTTCTTGAGGACCTTGAGCTCACCAATGGCGTGGGCCAGGCGGCCCTCCTCCGCATACTCGCTGGTGTTCTCCGGCAGCCCCTCCTCAAAGCGGGGGGCCGCCGTACACTTGAGCCAGCGGGAGGCGGAGGAGGCAGAAAGCAAAGCGTGTTTCTCAGGAGGCATGGGGCACCTCCTTAAATCTGAGCGCCCAGGCCCCGGAGCTCCGTGGCGAAAGCGCCATACTGCTCCGGCTTGAGCTGGGTGACGGCCTGCACGCCATAGCGGCCCAGGAGCTCCAAAAGCTGCTGCATCTTCCCGGCGTCAACCAGGGAGGCACCGGCCCGGGAGATTTGGTCCAGGGTATAGGTGGGGGCTCCCGCAACAGGCACAGCAGGGGCGGGGGTGTTACCAGGGGCGGCAGATGTCGGGCCAGCAGTCGGCGCATTGGTCACAGGCGTGGGAGAGGGGCTGGGGGCCACCACAGGGGCCGCCATAGTGGGCGCAGGTCCCGGGGTAGGGTTTACCGGCGCAGGGCTCACAGGAGCCGCCACGGGGGCCACAGGAGCCACCGCAGGGGCAGGTGTGGCCGGATAGGCGGAAACCGGCAGCGGCTCGTCCGGGATGAGCAGCGCCGGGTCCGGGCCAGAGGCGATGGCCTCAGCCAGTTTCAAGATAGAGGCGGCCAGATCGGGAGCCTCAACGGTGATTTTCATTTCCATCATGGATGTCATCCTCCTTTGTGTTTTCTTGGCAGTCACATTTCTCTCCGGGGTCCAGGTTGGCCCCGCAATAGGGACAGGTCCAGTAATACGGCATGGCTTACTCCTCCAAAATGCTTGTCCAGTAGTCAAAGCGGTCCATGACCTTTGTGGAGTGCTCCGTGTGGTATGTACCGGAGGCCCACAGCTTTTGAGCACCGGAGGGGCCGCAGTTGTAGGCCATGATGGCCATTTCCGGGTCCCCGTAGGCGGTGAGGTAGTCGGAGAGGAACAGGACACCGGCCTCAATGTTCCCGGCTGGTGTCATGGGGTCAATGCCTTGCTCCAGGAGCCACCCATGATTGACCTTGTTGATTTGCATGAGGCCATAGTCATTGGTGTTGCTGGTGGCATCCGGGTCAAAGCGGCTCTCCACATCGGCCACAGCCAGCGCCAGAGCGTAGGGGACGCCGTACTCCTCACAACAGGCCTGCATGGTCACCTGGAGGTCATAGTCCAGGAGGTTGCCGTCTGTCACTATGTCATCCCGCCAGAGGACCTCCTCCGTGGAGGGGACCTCACTGGGCTCATTGGTAGGCTCCGGCGTGCTGGTGCTTTCCTGGACCGGCTCCGGGAGAGTGGGGGCCGCTTTGTCAGCAGCCCTCACCCCCACGCAGTAACCGGCGGCGAAGATAGCAGCGCATACCAGGGCCAAAAATATGACCGGGCGATAATTGGGGCGGCGCTTGCGCTTAGCAGGCCTCCGGGTTGTTTCATGGGTGGACATGGAGCTCACCCCTTAATTGGTGATACGGCGGAAAAGCTCCTCCGCCAGCTCACGGGTGCTGTACTGCTCCAGAGGGTTGGCGTCCTCAGCCTCCACAGTGAGGGAGGAGGGAATGAGGAAAGCGGGGCGGGACCCGCGGGTGAAGGTGCAGCTGCCGTAGCTGACATTGCCATCGGTGACCAGGCCCATCACCCACTTGTCATCCTCATTGACTTCCGGGGTGCTCCAGGGGGTGACGGACCACTCAAAGCTCTCAGGCAGGGGCAGAATGTCATGGTACTTGCGGAGCTCATCCAGGGTGAGCGGGGCCACCTTGCACTCACAGGTGCCATACTCTTTGGAGCCATTGAGAGCGGTGAGGTCCACAGTGCGGGTGATGATCTCATCGGGGTTGCCGTCCGTGAGGCTCCGCAGATAGGGGCCATTGAGATGGGACCGGAGAGAGCTGGCGGCAAAGTTGTTGGAGCTGCCAAAGGCGTGGGTCATCTGGTCCAGGTGCAGCATGAGGGTGCCGTCCTTGCGGTGCTCCAGCACCAGGCAGGGCTCTCCGTGGTAGTCCACGGTCTTACCGGGGGCGATGTTCAAAACAGGGGTTTTCATTGGTATGTCCTCCTTTGTTATTCCTGGGCGCTTTCAATGCTGGAGATGGCCTCATCCAGAGCATCCACAGCGCTGCTCATGTTGTCCACGGCGGCGTCTGCCGCCTCATACCTCTCAGAGCCCTGGAGGTTTTCCGGCATGTTATCCCGGTATTCTTCCTCCTCCGCCTGGAGGTTTTCCAACAGCTCTTTGGCCTCCTCAATTTTGGAGATGACCTCATCAAGAGCTTTGCGGCGTGCTTTGTTCATGGGCTCCTCCTTATTGGTCGGTTTCGTCCTCATCATCGTCCCCAGAGATGTCAATGAGGCTTTCTGCCTGGACGATGATTTCAGAAACAATCTGGCGGATGGGCAAGCCGGTCTTGAAGCGGAGCCGCCGGACAACTTTCTCCGCCTCCGGGGTGAGCCGGACGGTGCCGATGCACTCATCGGTGCGGGTCTGGGTCCTCAAAATAATGGGTTTCATGTTGTGCCTCCTTTGATTTGTGAAAAGCGGTGACAGTTATGGCCTCAGCGGCTCTGCTTTCCCCTCCGCTCAAGTTCCTGCTGCATCCTGAGCTGGGCAAGGGTAGCATCATACTGCAATCGCTGGTCCGGGAGGCGGACCCCAGAACGGCCCCGGCGCAGTTCCGTGTAGAGCGTGGAGAGCGGCACATCAAGAGCCGCCGCCATGTCTTTGACCGTTTTGCCTTGCTCCCAAAGCTCCTGGAGCGTCTGCCGGGCCTGGAGCGTTGCGAAAGCGTAGCTCGCCATTGATTTCACCTCTTTTCTGGCATAAAAAAAATTAGCTTGCGGGGTTCCATGTATTTCTACATGGACCCTGCAAACTAATCTTAGTGGTTGCC
>OLFU01000491.1_pt1 | contig 45323 bp, 37 predicted proteins | sample 1605161 | NCBI WGS metagenome assembly OLFU01 (sample SAMEA3888914, study PRJEB22519) | human gut metagenome | biome: human gut; feature: human-associated habitat; material: faeces | place: Denmark | collected 2011
GAGGAGGGGTATGCCGGAAAGCTGAAAAAAGCAGGATTGAATACAGTATTTCTTCAGTTTGACGGTGTGACAGATCAGGTTTATGAGACTTTACGTGGACAGGCTATGATGGAACTGAAGAAAAAGGCGGTCTTAAACTGTTCAGAAGCAGAACTTGGTATTGCTCTTGTGCCGGTCATAGCGCCGGGAGTAAATGATATGCAGGTAGGGGATATCCTGAAATTTGGTCTGGATCATATGCCCTTTGTTCGTGGCGTACATTTTCAGCCTATCAGTTATTTTGGCAGATGTTCCCAGAAGCGCCCCCAAAATCCCATCACCATACCAAAGATGCTGAGACTTATTGAAGAACAGACAGAGGGACTGATGAAAATTGAGGATTTTGCAGGCGGTGGCGCAGAGAATCCCTACTGCTCCTTCCATGCAAGTTATCTGAGAAAAGGGGAGCAGGAACTGAAGCTTCTTGAAAAAAAATCAGGAAAAGGATGCTGCTGTACTACCAGTGATGATTCCAGACAGTATGTGGAAAATCAGTGGAGCTACAGTACAAAAACCTATGATGAGGGAGAAATGACACAGACAGATGCGCTAGATGAGTTTCTGATCCGGATACATAATGAAACCTTTGCAGTATCAGGCATGATCTTTCAGGATGCCTGGAATCTGGATCTTGACCGTCTGAAACGCTGTTATATCTGTGAAGTGGATCCTGATTACGGCATGGTGCCGTTCTGTGCATATAATCTGACTAATCAGAAAGGAACCTATTTATACAGAAAGTGAAACGATCCAATATAGATGCAATGATCTGTAGGCAGGAAAAAATTACAGATATTACAAGGGAAACAATAAACAAAATACAGCTGGATAAACTGAATGCTGTTTTGAAAAAAGAAAAAGAAAGGCAGGGGTTTTACAGAAATCTGCCAGAAAGGCTGGAAAGCCTTGCTGATCTGAAAAACCTTCCCTTTACAACGGAATCCGACCTTGCTCAGAAAGGGGGCAGGATGTTACTGTGCTCTCAGGGAGAAATACAGAGGATCATTTCAGAACAGACAAGCGGAACAACAGGTGCAGGTAAACGTGTATTTTATACAGAAGGAGATTGTGAACATACCATAGAACTTTTTATGGCCGGACTTGGTGAGTTTATTTATCCGGGAAGCAGGACTATGGTTGCCATGCCGTTTTCAGGTCCTTCTGGACTGGGAGAACTGATCGCAGACGCAATCAGACGTATAGGAGCACATCCCCTTTTAACCGGGAACAATAAAACCTATGGTGAGTTAAAAACAATTCTGGAAGAGGAGCGGCCGGATACTTATGTAGGTATGCCGACAGCACTGCTTTCCATGCTCAGAATGTGTGGAAAAGGCAGTATAAAGAGAGCACTGATATCAGGGGATGCCTGTCCGGAAACAGTAATGAAAGCAATAGAAAAAATTTTGGGAACACCACTCTGGCCTCATTATGGTTCCAGAGAGATGGGACTTGGGGGTGCGATTTGCTGTCAGGCTCATGAGGGCATGCACATGAGGGAGAATCATTGTATCACAGAGATCATAGATAAAGAGGGAAATGTTCTGCCTGACGGTCAATGGGGAGAACTGGTGATCACAACCATTGGGATGGAGGCACAGCCTTTGATCAGATACAGGACCGGCGATCATACACGTATCATCCCCGGAAAATGTATCTGCGGAAGTGAGGTAAGGCGTCTGGATTTTGTAAGGCGCATCGACCAGTCCAAAAGTATGAGAGAAATGGATGAATTACTGTTTCAGTTTCCGGAACTGGTAGATTACTGTGTAAGGAGTGTTGGAGGGAAAAAAGAAATCACAGCACTTTTTATATCAGATAACGGAGAAGAACTGATCAGAAATGTCTGCGCAGAGAAGAATATTATTTCTTTGGACTGCAGAAAAGCAGAATGGAGCGATAGGGCATTGTATCCTGCGAAACGTATTATTTTATAGAGAAACTATTAGAAAACAGAACGAAACCCATTGACTATCAGTCGGATTTCGTTCTGTTTTTTATTTTATGAATAGTTATTTGTTCACAGGATAATACGGACAGTCCTCTCTGATACATTCTTTATTATCTTCAAAATATTTACATAGTACAGAAGACAGCGGAATCTTTACAGAGCTGAACTGCCTGTAAAACCTGATCGCTTCTTCAATAGCAATTCTGCTGGTGCGTTTACAGCAGCGCGGACCACCAACATCAGCCAGTTTGGATAAAATAACAGAGACAAGCTTCTGAGGAAAGGGCCATGCATCCTTATGGAGGGGACCGGATCCGGTCATAACGGACATAAAGATTCCGGCACCTGCTGCTGCACCACACACTCCCCAGTAACCGCAGGTACCACCGGGAACCTGCCTCGCTCTTTTACAGATTTCAGATAATGCGGTATCGTAATTCATACGCTCTCCATTATTGCGAAGTGCAGTCAGAAGAACACTGGGAACAATGGCATGATGTTCAGGTCCATGCATGTGGACAGAAGGAAGGTCCATGATCTCTTCCAGAAGCAGCAGGGGATCCTTCTCTGTGCTGCTTCTGAGGGCTATGATCACCGGTATATAAGTACCATAGCTGTGACAGGCATCACAGACAAAATGGCCATTTTCACAGACAGCATTTGTCAGCTGCTCTTTGTGGCAGATGCTGCAGGTTTTCACAGAACTTTCGACGCTGTATGTGACCGGTGCTCCACAGATCAGGCAGCCTGAAAAATGTTCTGTCTCTCCACAACAGCAGGAATTATTTGTATTATCCATAAAAATCAGCATTTCTCAGCAATATCATAGATAAGCCGTTCTGTATCTTCCCATCCGAGGCAAGGATCTGTGATGGAGCATCCAGGAGTCATGTGATCGCTGATATCCTGGCGGCCTTCGAGAAGGTAGCTTTCGATCATAACACCTTTAACCAGCTTTCTGAGGTCTGGATTATAGTTACGGCTGTGAAGTACTTCTGAAATAATACGGATCTGTTCCTTGTATTGCTTGTTGGAGTTTGAGTGGTTGGCATCTATGATGATGGCAGGGTTCTTAAGATCTTTTTTGGCATACAGAGCAGACAGACGCATCAGATCTTCATAGTGGTAGTTAGGAATAGTCTGTCCGTACTGGTTTACACCACCTCTGAGAATAGTGTGTGCCAGATCATTTCCTGAAGTTTCCACATCATTTCCTCTGTAGATGAAGTGGTGTGGATGCTGTGCAGCAGTGACGGAATTCAGCATAACAGAGAGATCACCGCTGGTAGGATTCTTCATACCGACAGGAATATCCATGCCGCTGGCAGTGAGACGATGCTGCTGGTTCTCCACAGAACGTGCACCTACAGCTTCGTAGGAGAGAATATCATCCAGATAGCTGCGGTTTTCAGGATAAAGCATCTCATCTGCAGAAGAGAGTCCTGTCTCCTGCATAACTCTCATGTGCATCTTGCGGATAGCAATAATTCCGGCAAGAAGGTCAGGAGCCTTATCTGGATCTGGCTGATGAAGCATTCCTTTGTAACCGTCACCTGTGGTACGGGGCTTATTTGTATAAACTCGCGGGATGATCATCAGTTTGTCAGAGACTTTATCTGCCACTGTTTTCAGTTTGCGTACATATTCGCAGACTGTATCTTCGTTATCAGCGGAACAAGGTCCTACAAGGACGATAAATTTATCTGATTCACCGGTGAAGATACGGCGTATTTCTTCATCGCGTTGTTTTTTTACTTCTTTGAGTTCCTGGCTGAGAGGGTACTGAGATTTCAGAACCTCCGGTAAAGGGAGCTCGTGATTGATTTTCATAGACATGATCTGTTTCCTCCATATAAGTACATGCAGGTCTTTGATAATGCCGGAACTCAGGAATATTTTATACCTGACCGGACTGCCTGCACATTTTCCTTTACAAGTATAACATGGTGTTATCTAAAATTCCAGTACTTTAACACTTTAAACTGACATATTTTGAGAGAATGTAATCAGACCGTTTTTTATGCCTGTTTCTTAGCTTCACAAAAATGCTTTCAGATGTTACAATCAAATAAAAGATATAAGGAAAGAAATATCAAAAGAATACCAAAGAAAGTCGGGGTGAAGGTTATGGAGATTAAGAGTATTTTGATAAAGGACACAACCAGAGAAGAAAGAAAACAGATTGTGGAGGAATCTTTTGGGAATATTTCTGCAAGCTGTGATGGCTGTATGGCGGGACTGACAGAGATGTATCAGGAATATATTGATGGTACAAAGGAAATCCGCGACATTAACATGGAGTTTAATGCACACTACGTACGGGAAGATTTGGATGAGAAATCAAAGAGAAGCTGCCCGATGTAGATAAAACAACTATATGGGAAACTTGCAGAGCCCGAATATGCAGGAAATAACAAGATAACAGGAGAAGGATAATAAAATGAGTACAAACAATATGGATAGATTTGAATTCAGATGTATCAGACCGGAGGAGACACAGCAGGCGATAGAGATCGAGCAGATCTGTTTCCCGCCAAATGAGGCATGTTCCCCGAAAAGTCTGACAGAGAGAATAAAAGCAACAGCAGAAACATTTCTGGTAGCTGAGGATAAGGAAACCGGAAAGCTGGCTGCATTTCTTAATGGAGTTCCTACAGATGAGGAGGCTTTCAGAGACGAATTCTTCACAGATATTTCCCTGAGTAATCCTGAAGGCAAAAATATCATGCTTCTGGGTCTGGATGTCCGTCCGGAATATCGTATGCAGGGACTGGGACGTGAACTGGTATCCCGATACTGCCAGAAGGAAGCACAAAAAGGACGAAAGAAACTTTTCCTCACCTGTCTGGATGAAAAAGTGAAGATGTATGAGAAATTCGGCTTTACAGATCTGGGTCAGGCAAACTCCACCTGGGGCGGAGAAGCCTGGCATGCCATGAGCATCGAGATTGGAAGATAATTAACGAGCAGAACAGACAGGAGAGTGTACAATGAGCCTATACGCAATCGGTGATTTTCATCTTTCGTTTACAGTCAATAAACCTATGGATGTATTTGATAAAAGATGGAAGAACCATGTAGTTAAGATTGAGAAGTACTGGAAGAAGAGAGTAACAGAGAATGATACAGTAGTGATAACAGGAGATCATTCCTGGGGGAGAGATCTTGCAGAGTGTCAGGCGGATCTGGATTTTATTATGGCTCTGCCGGGCAGGAAGATTCTGCTTCGGGGAAATCACGATATGTTCTGGGATGCGAAGAAAACAGAAAATCTGAATGAGATGTTCAGAGGAAAGCTGGAATTTTTGCAGAATAATTTTTATACATATGAGGATTATGCACTGGTGGGAACCAAAGGCTACTGTTATGAAGGAAAAGACAGCTATGAGCATTTTCTGAAGATCCGAGAGCGGGAGTTGGGGCGGCTGCGCTGCTCTTTTGAAGCGGCGAAGGCAGCAGGATATGAGAAGTTTATCATGTTTCTTCATTATCCACCTACAAGTATTGGAGAGATGGAGAGTCCGTTTACCCTGATGGCACAGGAATTTGGCGCCGAGAAGGTGATCTATTCTCACTGTCATGGAGAGAAGCGGTATGATGACAGCTTTAAAGGCTATGTGGATGGAATAGAGTACAAGCTGGTATCAGGAGATTATCTGAATTTTAAACCGGAGCCAGTATTACGCTAATGGTAATCTTTATATCGGTATTCGATTATAGGTGGGTAGTGGAGTGCGAATATCTGTTTAATATTAAGCATCAGTAGTATAGAAAAAATCCCTGGGAAGTATTATACTTTTCAGGGATGATTTTATGTGCTTTGAGAGAAAATATCTTCGGGGAGAAATGAGAAAATGAAGATTTACTACAGAGAGAAATCTGGCGGGATTGAAATTCTGCGGTGTTTTGGAATAGAGGGCAGAGTTGAGATTCCGGGAATGATAGATGGCAAATTGGTAATTAGTGCAGCACCGTATGCATTTTCCAGCCATATGGATGAGAAGGAAGACCTGAAAAATGCCAGTCTGTGGGAAGTGTCAGATGGTCTTGAGTTTGGCAGAGAAGAGCATGTTCTGGCAGGAAATGATGTGGAGGAGATTGTTTTTCCTTACACTTTAAAAGAGATTGGACGATATATTTTTTATGGCTGCGGAAATCTGAAAAAGCTGGAGTTTTCTGACAGCCTGATGCAGATAGGCTGTGGTGCATTTACAGGCTGCCATGCATTGGAGAAGCTGACTGTTCATATGAGACAGGGAAAGAAGTCAGGCGTTAAGGAAATGCTGGGCGAGATGTGGCAGAGGATAGATGTAAACTTTCTTTATGAGTATGAAGAAGCCAGACTTGTATTTCCGGAGCATTATGATGAGGCGGTTGAGAACACTCCGGCGCGTATTTTGTATACGGAATATCATGGATCAGGCAGTAATTACAGGCAGTGTTTTTATGATAAGGAGCTGAATTATCAGGAATATGACAGGCTTTTTGAAATGGCGGTAGCCATGGATAAGCTGGAAGTTCTGGTTGATATGTCATTTGGCAGACTGGAGTTTCCTTATGAACTGACCGGGAAAGCCAGGGAGAATTACAGGGAATATATCCGTAAGAATCTAGGAGATATTGCAGAATATCTGGTAAAGCAGGAGGATATGCACAGATTGGAAGTGATATCCTCGCAAAAACTCTGGACACTGGAAGGAATTGATTCTGCGTTAGATTGTGCATCTAAGAGAAAAGAAACGGAAGTATCCGCATTTTTGATGAATGAAAGAGCAAATCTGGTGGATAATACGGCAGGAAGTGAACGTATAGATGTGGATAAGCTGCAAAATAGTCAGGAAGCTGACAGGACAGAGCAGGGGAAAAATGAACAATCACAAACTACAGAAAAATCTTTGAATAGAAGAACTATACTAAGAAAAAAGAGGTTTGAACTGTGATAGATACAGAGGAAAATAATGATGCAGCCAGAGGATAAAATACAGGAAATAGCAGAAAGAGCAGAGCGTTTGCAGGAAATCGGCAGCAGTATTCTCAGGGCTGCGCGGGATGAATTATATCTGGGAATGCGGTTTTTGGATGTGGCGCTGAGCAGTTTTTCTTATCAGATGGATGGTCAGGTCCATGGATTTGGAACGGATGGAAGAGTGATGTATTTCCAGCCGCAGATGCTGGGAGGCTTATATAGAGAGAACAGGATTCTGGTGAACAGAGGGTATCTGCATATGGTATTCCACTGTATTTTCCGGCATTTTGCATGGAGCGGTACAGAAAGTAAGAAGAGGGCAGACGATGGAATCACAATCCAGGAACGTATGCGTGATCTGAGTTGTGACATTGCAGTGGAGCATATGATAGATGGGATGAACTATCGGAGTATCCGTTTCTCACGCAGTCTTCTGCGAAGGGAAACCTACCGTCTCCTTGAAAAAGAGGGAAAAACCCTCAACGCACAGAGAGTATATAAAATATTGTCAGAATGGAATCTGAACGAAAAGGATCTTACAAATCTGGAACAGGAATTTCGCACAGATGACCACAGATACTGGGAAAGTAAGAAACCGGATCAGAAACCGAATCCCATGCTCAGCCGCAAATGGGGGGAGATCAATGATGGAATCGAGACGGATCTGGAAACCTTTTCCCAGGAGGCAGGTGAGCGGGACGGAGATTTCCTGGAGCAGATAAAAACAGAGAACAGAAGCAGGTATGATTACAGAGAATTCCTGCGGAAATTTGCAGTTTTTCATGAAGAACTGGCAGTGGATGATGACAGTTTTGATTACAATTTCTATACCTATGGTCTGCGTCTCTATGGAAACATGCCGCTGATCGAACCACTGGAATCCAAAGAAGTTAAGAAGATAGAGGAATTTGTGATCGTCATCGATACTTCCATGTCCTGTTCAGGAGAACTGGTGAGAAAGTTTCTGGAGGAAACATACGGTGTACTTAGTGAGAGTGAGAGCTTTTTTACAAAAATAAATGTGCATATCATTCAGTGTGATGAGAAAGTCCACATAGATAAAAAGATTACTTCTCAGAAAGAAATGAAAGACTATATGGAACATCTGGAATTGTATGGAGATGGCGGAACAGATTTCAGGCCTGCATTTGAATGGGTGGATAAACTGTTGGAACAGCATGAATTTCATAACCTGAAAGGGATGATCTATTTTACAGACGGATTCGGAATTTACCCGAAGAAAATGCCATCATATAAGACTGCATTTGTGTTTATGCAGGATAATTACAGAGATGTGGATGTGCCGGTATGGGCCATGAAACTGATTTTGGATGAGGATGATTTTGAGAAGCCAGACAGGTAATGAAGAGAGAAAATTATAATTGCGAGAGCTGCAAATCGCGGAGCAATTCGTGGATATCAAGGAAATGAGAAAACTGAGTAAAAGTAAGAAGTGTTCAGCAGGAAAGGATTTACATTATGGATATAAAGCGAGCGAAACAGGAGATAAAGGACTCAATAGAAGCATACCTTGCGAAGGATGAATTTGGAGAATATCTGATCCCGGCCATACGCCAGAGACCAATACTCCTTATGGGGGCACCGGGTATTGGAAAGACGCAGATTATGGAACAGATCGCCAGGGAATGTAAGGTAGGTCTGGTATCTTATACTATCACACATCACACCCGTCAGAGTGCAGTAGGACTGCCGTTTATCAAAGAGAAAACCTTTGGTCAGGAGACTTTTTCTGTCACAGAATATACTATGAGTGAGATTATTGCCTCTGTCTATGAAAAGATGGAAAAAACAGGTCTCAGAGAAGGAATTCTTTTTATTGATGAGATTAACTGCGTATCAGAGACCTTGGCGCCTATGATGCTGCAGTTTCTTCAGGGAAAGACCTTTGGCAATCAGAAAGTACCGGAGGGATGGGTGATCGTGACAGCAGGAAACCCGCCGGAATACAATAAATCTGTCCGCGAATTTGACGTAGTAACCCTTGACAGAATCAAGAGGATTGATGTGCAGCCGGATTTTGAAGTGTGGAAAGAATATGCCTATGAGCAGGGAATCCATCCGGCTGTGATCTCTTATCTGGAGCTTCGCAGAAAGAATTTCTACAGAATGGAGAACACAGTAGACGGACGGATTTTTGCCACTGCCAGAGGCTGGGAAGATCTTTCAAGGCTGATACAGGTATATGAAACACTGGATAAAGAAGTGGACAGAGAGGTGGTATATCAGTATATCCAGCATCCAATGATCGCAAAAGATTTTGCCGCATATCTGGCATTATACAATAAGTATAAGACAGACTATGCAGTGGAGGATCTGCTTCAGGGTAAATGGACACCCATCATTCTGGGTAAGATCCGCAATGCTTCACTGGATGAGCATCTGAGTATTGTTGGTCTGCTGAACGGAAAGCTCAGCCAGTTATTCGCAGACTGTTATTTTATGGATGCTTATGTGACAAAGCTCTATGGTTACATGACAGAATACAGAGATAACCTTCCGGAAATGACGCTGGAATCCATTTATAAAAAGGCAGAAAATGATTTTCAGACTGCAAAAAAATCTGAGCTTCTCACTAAAAATGAAGAAAAAGTATTTATCCGTACAGTGGATTTTCTTGAGAAATTATGGATAGAACTGAGGGGAGAAACTGGTTCTGAAGATAAAACAGAGAATAATAAAGCTGTTGAAATTTCAGAAAAAGATACCTATGAGCGGGCAAAAACAGCTTTTGCAACGGAGGCTGACAGTCTGGAAACTCAGACAGAATATATCTCTCAGACGCTTCAGAATGTTTTTGATTTTATGGAAGCAGCCTTTGGTGACAGCCAGGAAATGGTAGCATTTATTACGGAACTGAATGCAAACTTTTACAGTATCTGGTTTATCCGGGAAAATGGTTCTGACCAGTATTACCGTCACAACAAGGGACTACTGTTTGATGACAGACAGAAACTGATCCTGGGACAAATGGAGGAACTGGAGAACACGATGAAGCGGGGACTAAAAAATTAATTTTTATGCCAATTAGCATTGGATTTTCAGATAAATCGTGGTATGCTGATGAATAGAATTATGATTTGAGTGAAAAATATCAGGAATGCAGGCGCATTTGACTGTGCAGCAGTAGAACGATATGGAATCACTAGAAAAAACGAGGAGGAATATAAAATGGAATTAGAAGTATTAAGAAAAGATATGGTTGCAGCTATGAAAGCCAAAGATAAAGTAACAAAAGAAGCAGTCTCCTCTCTGATCTCTGCGGTAAAGAAGGTAGCGATCGATGAGGGATGCCGTGATGAGATTAAGAGTGATCTGGTGGACAGAGTTATTCTGAAAGAGTTGAAAACTGTGAAAGAACAGCTGGATACCTGTCCGGAGAGCCGCGAGGATCTGAAGGCTGAATACCAGGCAAGATATGATGTAATTGCCAAATATGCACCAAAACAGATGGATGCAGCAGAGGTAAAAGCATATCTGGAAGAAAAATTTGCAGATGTGATTGCGACGAAAAATAAGGGTCAGATCATGAAGGCTGTTATGGCTGATATGAAGGGAAAAGCAGACGGAAAGGTGATTAATCAGGTTGTGGCAGAGCTCTGCAAATAATGTGCTATCTTAACCGAATCAAGTAAGTCCCCTGCTTCAATTGCGAAAAGCAATAAGCAGTGGGTGGGACTATGTGAAGAATAGGATCATCCAGCAGATTTGGTATGCAGAAAGCTGGATAGTTATCAAAATAGCCGCAGTATGCTGGAATGTCCGGATACTGCGGTATTTTATTAGGAGGTGAATATATATATGGAGTTTCAGCATGAACTGATCATTCCTAATGAGGGATTTCCGTTTAAGGTTTTTCTTTTTGAAGGAGGAAATGGCAATTATGTGCGTGAGAAGCACTGGCATACGTCTGTAGAGATTTTTGCTGTGATGGAGGGGCGCCTGGATTTTTTTGTAAATAAGGATGAATATCCGCTGAAAGCTGGAGAGCAGATAATCATTAATTCCAATGAGACCCACTCTATCCATGCTGTGGAGAAAAATAAAACAGTAGTTCTGCAGATTCCTCTGAAACAGTTTGAGAATTATTTTACTGCCCAGAGATATATCCGTTTTCGGGGGCAGGAGGAGCTGGTGGATAAGAAACTGGCTTCTTTGCTTCGTAAATTATATCATGTGTATTCCGAGCGGAAAATTGGATATGAGTTCCGGACAATTTCTATTTTTTACGAGATTATGTATATCCTGGTGAAGGATTACCGTGTGACAGAGACCAGGGAGAAGGATATCCGACACAGCCGCCGTCTGGATGCATTGTCAAAAATCACCACATATATGCGTGAGCATTACAGGGAGGAACTGAAGCTTTCTGATGTGGCGGCTACTTTTGGATACTCGGATGCATATTTGTCGCGAATGTTCCAAAAATATGCAAAAATCAACTATAAAACTTATCTGCAGGATATCCGTATGGCATATGCGTACAGGGATTTGCTGAATACAGACCATACAATTAGTCAGATTGCACTAGATAATGGATTTTGCAGCAGCAGGGGTTTTTCCGGGGAATTTCAGAAAAGATATGGGGTACTTCCAAGTGAGATGCGAAAACAGATAAATGAAAAAGGTCAAAAAAACGCTATAGATTAGACAAGAAAACTGGCGAAAAGTACCATTTATTCTGATATATTCTAAGCACAGTCAAGAAAACGTAATATCTACAGAATATAAGGAGGTTTTTGAAGTGAAAATTCAGAATGTAACAGATGCTTCCTTCCGTAAATATGGAAAGGTGCTTGAAGGGTATGACTTCAGTGCTCTTCTCAAAGAAATGAAACATACACCGGTTCCGGATGATGTGGTTTATGTACCATCTGTTGAGGAGCTGGAAGCTCTGGATGTAGCAAAAGCACTGCAGAATAAAGGATTTGGCGGAATCCCGATCGAAATTGGATACTGCAACGGACATAATAAGAAATTAAATGCAGTAGAATATCACCGCAGTTCAGAGATCAATGTAGCGGTAACAGATCTGGTGCTGCTTATCGGAAGCCAGCAGGATATCACAGATGATTTTACATATGATACTTCTAAGATCGAAGCATTCCTGGTACCTGCAGGAACAGGTATTGAAGTATATGCAACTACACTTCATTATGCGCCATGCAATGTACAGGATGGCGGTTTCCAGTGTGTAGTCGTACTTCCGGCAGGAACCAATACAGATCTTACATTTGAGACAGCTAAGACAGGCGAGGACAGCCTGCTGACAGCTAAGAACAAATGGCTCATTGCACATGAAGATGCGGCAATCGAGGGTGCAGTAAACGGACTTCGTGGAGAGAATATCACCATTGACTGAGCCGTTCGGAATCTGTAGCAGTGGAGTATCAGAATATAGTAAATGAATAACAAAATCATATAAACACATATCAAATATGGAGGAATTTATATTATGAACAATATACCAGTAGTAAAACTTGGATTAATCGCAGTAAGCCGTGACTGTTTTCCGATTCAGCTTTCTGAAAAGAGACGTGCAGCAATCAAGGAAACTTATAAAGGTGAACTTTATGAATGTCCTGTAACTGTTGAGAATGAAAAGGATATGGAGAAAGCTCTTGAAGATGTAAACAAAGCAGAGTGTAATGCGCTGGTTGTTTTCCTTGGAAACTTCGGACCTGAAACTCCTGAAACTCTGATCGCAGAGAGATTTGACGGACCTTGTATGTATGTAGCAGCAGCAGAAGGTGACGGTGATATGATCAACGGCAGAGGTGATGCTTACTGTGGTATGCTTAACTGCTCCTACAACTTAAAAATGCGTCATCTGAAAGCATATATTCCGGAATATCCTGTTGGAACAGCAGATGATATTGCAAAGATGATCGCTGATTTCGTACCGGTTGCACGTGCAGTCATCGGTGTCAGCAATCTTAAGATCATTACTTTCGGACCACGTCCACAGGACTTCTTCGCATGCAACGCACCTATTAAAGGCCTCTATGAGCTGGGTGTTGAGATTGAAGAGAACTCAGAGCTTGATCTTCTTGTTTCTTTCAAAGAGCATGAAAATGATCCTCGTATCCCGGAAGTTTGTGCAGATATGGCAAAAGAGATGGGCGAAGGCAAATATTATGCTGACCTTAATGTGAAAATGGCACAGTTTGAGCTTACACTTCTTGACTGGGCAGAGGCTCATAAGGGAGCAAGAAAATACGTTGCATTTGCTGACAAATGTTGGCCTGCATTCCCGTCACAGTTTGGATTTGAACCTTGCTATGTAAATAGCCGTCTGGTTTCCAGAGGAATTCCGGTATCCTGTGAGGTTGATATCTACGGAGCACTCAGCGAGTACATCGGACTTTGCATTTCCAATGATGCAGTTACACTGCTTGATATCAACAACTCTGTTCCACAGTATATCTATGATGAAGATATTAAAGGAAAATACGATTATAAGCTTACTGATACATTTATGGGATTCCATTGTGGAAATACTCCTGCATGCAAGATGTGTGATTCCAGAGCTGTTAAATATCAGCTGATCCAGCACAGACTTCTTGAGCCGGCAGGATCTGAACCAGACTTCACAAGAGGAACTCTTGAAGGTGATATCGCTGCATCTGACATTACATTCTATCGTTTACAGTGCAATTCCGAGGGCGAGCTGGTTTCTTATGTTGCAGAAGGTGAAGTACTGGATGTACCTACAAGATCATTCGGTGGTATCGGTATTTTCGCAATCAAAGAAATGGGAAGATTCTACCGTCACGTACTGATCGAGGGCAACTATCCGCATCATGGAGCAGTTATGTTTGGACATTACGGAAAAGCATTCTATGAGGTAGTGAAATTCCTTGGACTGGATGTTAAGAAGATTGGATATAACCAGCCGGCAGGCGTAAGATACCCGACAGAAAATCCATGGGGTTAATGAGAAATCAGTAAAACGGATTATTAATGTTCATGTGAAGTGAATGAATCTGAATACAGAATAAATAAACTGACACTATATTAAAGGCATCCCGGGGCTTTGCTCTGGGATGTATTAGATTAGAAATAGAAAAGGAGAGCACTTATGTATTATATTGGTATTGACCTTGGTACTTCCGCTGTAAAACTTCTTCTTATGGAAGAATCAGGAAAAATCTGTAACATCGTATCCAGAGAATATCCTTTATTCTTCCCACATCCGGGCTGGTCTGAGCAGAAACCGGAAGACTGGTTTGCACAGAGTATGGAAGGTATGAAAGAGCTGACAAAGGATATCGACAGAGCGCAGGTAGCAGGAATTGGTTTTGGCGGCCAGATGCATGGTCTGGTAACACTTGACAAGGATGATAATGTGATCCGTCCTGCAATCCTCTGGAATGACGGACGTACAGGCGAAGAGACAGAATATCTGAATACAGTGATCGGAAAAGACAAACTTTCACAGTATACAGCAAATATTGCTTTCGCAGGCTTCACAGCACCGAAGATCCTCTGGATGCAGAAAAATGAGCCTGAGAACTTTAAGAAGGTAGTAAAGATTATGCTTCCTAAGGATTATCTGGCATATCGTCTGTCCGGTTCTTTTTGTACAGATGTTTCTGATGCTTCCGGTATGCTTCTTCTTGATGTGAAGAACCGCTGCTGGTCAAAAGAAATGCTGGAGATCTGTGGAATCACAGAAGAGCAGCTTCCGAAACTGTATGAGAGTTGGGAAGTAGTAGGAACTCTGAAACCTGAGATTGCGAAAGAACTTGGATTCAGTGAGAATGTAAAAGTTGTTGCAGGTGCAGGTGACAATGCGGCAGCTGCTGTAGGAACAGGTACAGTTGGTGACGGTCAGTGTAATATTTCTCTTGGAACATCCGGAACTGTGTTTATTTCCAGTAAAAACTTTGGTGTGGACGAAAATAACGCACTTCATTCTTTCTGTCATGCAGATGGAAGCTATCATCTGATGGGATGCATGCTCAGCGCAGCTTCCTGTAACAAATGGTGGGCAGAGGAGATTCTTCAGACAAAGGATTTCGCAGCAGAGCAGGCTCCAATTCAGAAGCTGGGAGAGAATCATGTATTCTTCCTTCCATATTTGATGGGAGAACGTTCACCTCATAATAATCCTGATGCAAGAGGTGTATTCTTCGGGATGTCCATGGACAGCACAAGAGCAGACATGACACAGGCTGTTCTGGAAGGTGTTGCCTTTGGTCTTCGTGATTCCCTGGAAGTTGCAAGAGGCCTTGGAATCAAGATTGAGAGAACCAAGATCTGCGGTGGCGGAGCTAAGAGCCCACTGTGGAAGAAGATTATTGCAAACGTTATGAACCTGAAGGTTGATGTTCTGGAGAACGAAGAAGGACCGTCCATGGGTGGAGCTATGCTGGCAGCAGTAGGCTGTGGTGCTTACCCGGATGTAGAAACCATCGGTAAGAAATTTGCCAAAGTTGTTGATACAGTAGAACCGGATCCTGAACTGGTTGCAAAATATGAAGAGAGATATCAGAAGTTCAGAACTCTGTATCCGGCGATGAAGCCATTGTTCTAATCGAATATCTGCCTGACATACTGGGGTTGTTGTGCTTATTTAGCACAACAACCCCATTTTGACGTACATCTGATGATGACCAATCACCATAGCCTATTTGATTATGACATATCAGGAAAAGGGCAGCTTCAGGAATTCTTCCATGGCTCTGCTGATATAGCGGCCTTTCTTCCAGTAAAAAAACACAGTGCGTTTACTGCTCTGACCGGGCAGCTTATAAAAAACAAGTTCTGAATTTGTTGGAACTCTGGAGAGCAGAAGATCCCCGATGAAAGTGATACCCATTCCCAAACATGCAATATTATAGGCAGTCATCTGCTGATCTAGGCGAAATACTACAGAAGGCGAAAAGTGATTTTCCTGACAAATGGTAAGTGCACGCTTACCGGTATCATTATCTGAACGAAGAATAATAAATGGTTCGTTCTCGAATTTGTTTAATGGAACAGAAGGAATATGAGAAGAACGGAACTGCCCGTTCCGGATTTCCTCAATAGGAATCTGATATTTCTGCAGTCTGGTATTTACTGAATAATTTTTGGGAACCGCTAGAAGAAGTTGTTCTTTCTGGTAGATATAATGTTCAAAAATCTGGTTATCCAGAATACAGTTATCAATCACCAGATCTAACTTTCCGGCCTGGAGAAACTGGGATAGCTTTGCTGTACTTTCTTCTACAAGAGAAATTTGAACATGGGGGAATTTTTGGGAAAAATCAGCAATAAGGGGAGGCAGAATCCACGAAGAAAAAAAGTTACTGCCACCTACATTAAGAGTTCCTGTTTTGAGATTTCCCAGATCCAGTAGGTAGTTTTCGAGATTATTTTCAATATCCATGACTTTTTCAATAGCCTGTATATAATGTTTTCCGACTTCAGTTAACTGTAAAGGTTTGGTACTTCGATCAAAAATAGGATAACCAATGCGGTTTTCCACACGTTTTACATTTGCACTTAAAGAAGGCTGCGAAATGAAAAGAGCAGCAGCAGCTTTGGAAAAGCTTTTTTCCTTGTATACCTCATAGATGTATTCCATTCCCTGAAACATATAAACTCCTCCGATATATAACTTAAACACTATATATTTTATAAAAATATATGTATTTGATTATATTATAGCAGAGATATATAATGAGGGCAAATACATGGGAGGGCGAATAACTATGAAAAAAACAGACTATCGTGTAGAAAGGGATTCTATTGGTGTAAAGGATATTCCGGAAGATGTATATTATGGAGTACAATCCTTACGTGCGGCTGAAAATTTCCACATTACGGGGCTGAATATGCATCCGGAAATTATTAACAGTCTTGCATACATAAAAAAAGCAGCAGCGATAACCAATTGTGAGGTGGGGCTTCTTGAGAAGAAAAAAGCACAGGCGATTGTCCAGGCATGTGATGAAATTGTTTCAGGAAAATTCCATAATGAATTTATTGTGGATCCTGTTCAGGGAGGAGCTGGCACATCTTTAAATATGAATGCCAATGAAGTAATTGCAAATCGCGCGATTGAAATACTGGGAGGAAAAAAGGGCGATTATACAATTATAAATCCTAACGATGATGTGAATTGTGGACAGTCTACCAATGACGTGATTCCTACTGCCGGTAAAATGACTTCTCTTCGTTTGTTGCAGAATCTGAAAAAACAGCTTCTTCGCCTCTATGATGCTCTTAATGAAAAAGCTACAGAGTTTGATCACATAATAAAAATGGGGCGTACACAGATGCAGGATGCAGTACCAATTCGTCTGGGACAGGAATTTAAGGCATATTCGGTAGCAATCATGCGTGATATCCACAGAATGGATAAAGCAATGGATGAAATGCGGACTCTTAATATGGGAGGTACTGCTATTGGAACAGGAATTAATGCAGATGAAGGTTATCTGAGAAGAATTGTTCCAAATCTCACTGAAATATCGGGAATGGACTTTATACAGGCTTTTGATCTGATTGATTCCACTCAGAATCTGGATCCATTTGTAGCTGTTTCCGGTGCTGTGAAAGCATGTGCGGTAACTCTTTCCAAAATGTCAAATGATCTCCGTCTGATGTCCTCCGGTCCACGTACTGGTTTTGGGGAGATTAATCTTCCGGCAAAACAGAATGGTTCCTCTATTATGCCAGGTAAAGTTAATCCGGTTATTCCTGAAGTAGTGAATCAGGTTGCTTTTAATATTATTGGTAATGATGTTACCATTACCATGGCTGCAGAGGCTGGTCAGCTGGAATTAAATGCGTTTGAGCCGATTATTTTCTATTGCATGTTTCAGTCTATCGATACTCTTGGCTATGCAGTCCAGACATTGGTAGATAATTGTATTGTAGGAATTACGGCAAATGAAGAAAGATGCCGTTATCTGGTAGAAAACAGTGTAGGTATTATCACTGCAATCAGCCCCCATCTTGGATATCAGAAGGCTGCGGATATTGCAAAAAAGGCAATTAAGACAGGCGAATCTGTAAGAAGTCTGATTCTGAAAGAAAAGCTTATGGACGAGGATGAACTTAATCGCATTCTGGATCCGATCCATATGACGGAACCTGGTATTTCCGGAAAAGATTATCTTATAAAAAAATAAAGAAAAAAACAGGCGGGAAAATCTTCCCGCCTGTAAAATCGTCTGGACACATATCATATATAAATATGATTTTTATATTTTTGAATTATTCGATTGATTTCAACCGGATTAGAACAGACCTGTGATCTTACCTGTCTCGTCTACGTCGATTCTCTCAGCAGCCGGAACTTTAGGAAGACCTGGCATTGTCATGATCTCGCCTGTAAGAGCTACGATGAATCCTGCACCAGCGGAAATCTTCAGGTTACGTACTGTAACTTCGAAGTCAGTAGGAGCACCCAGTTTAGTCTGGTCATCTGTTAAGCTGTACTGTGTCTTAGCTACACAGATCGGGCAGTTGCCAAAGCCAAGAGCTTCTAACTGTTTCGCCTGTTTCTGAGCGTTAGCTGTCAGAACTACTTTCTTACCGCCATATACTTTCTGAACGATCTGGTTCAGTTTGTCTTCGATAGAACCTTCCAGTTCATATGCATAGGAGAAGTCGTTTGGTTCTTCAACAAGACGGATAACTTCTTCTGCAAGTTTGATTCCGCCTTCGCCGCCTTTTGCCCACACTTCAGAAAGAGCAACGTTAACGCCCAGTTCTTTACATTTAGCTTCTACAAAGTCAAGCTCTGCTTTTGTATCTGTAGGGAATGCGTTGATAGCAACAACACATGGAAGTTTGTATACGTTTTTGATGTTGGAAACGTGTTTTAACAGGTTCGGGATACCTTTTTCAAGAGCTTCCAGGTTTTCGTTGTTAAGGTCAGCTTTAGCAACGCCGCCGTTGTATTTCAGGGCACGTACTGTAGCTACGATTACAACTGCGCTTGGTTTTAAACCAGCCATACGGCATTTGATATCAAGGAATTTCTCAGCACCAAGGTCAGCACCGAAACCAGCTTCTGTGATTGCATAATCAGCAAGCTTCATAGCCATCTTTGTAGCTGTTACAGAGTTACATCCATGAGCGATGTTTGCGAATGGTCCGCCATGTACGATTGCAGGAACGTGTTCCAGAGTCTGTACAAGGTTTGGTTTCAGAGCATCTTTTAACAGGGCTGTCATAGCGCCTTCTGCGTGAAGGTCACCTGCTGTTACAGGTTTCTGCTCGGAAACTTTTCCGTATGTATATCCGATGATGATCTTGGATAATCTTTCTTTCAGGTCTTTGATGTCGCTTGCAAGACAGAGAACTGCCATGATCTCAGATGCAACTGTGATGTCGTATCCGTCTTCACGAGGCATACCGTTTGTCTTTCCGCCAAGACCATCTACTACGTTACGAAGCTGACGGTCGTTCATATCTACACATCTTCTCCATGTGATCTTACGTGGGTCGATGTTTAATGCATTGCCCTGGAAGATATGGTTATCGATCATAGCTGCCAGTAAGTTGTTAGCTGCGCCAATGGCATGGAAGTCACCTGTGAAGTGAAGGTTGATATCTTCCATAGGAACAACCTGTGCATATCCGCCGCCTGCTGCACCACCTTTTACACCGAATACCGGTCCTAAGGATGGCTCACGAAGAGCTACCATAACACTCTTGCCAAGTCTCTGCATACCATCTGCAAGACCTACAGTAGTAGTAGTTTTACCTTCTCCTGCTGGAGTTGGGTTGATAGCTGTAACGAGGATTAATTTTCCATCCTTCTTATCACTTTCTTTCAGAAGATTGTAGTCGATTTTTGCTTTGTATTTTCCGTACTGCTCCAGATATTTGTCGTCAATACCTGCTTTCTCTGCGATCTGAGTAATTGGAAGCATCTCGCATTCCTGTGCAATTTCAATGTCTGATTTGAATCCCATAATTGTTTTTCTCCTTTCGTTTCCGCATAACATGAAAAACTTCTGTTGCTGTTCACTCCGCGATCAGCAACAATTATTAATTGAAAGAAGTATTGGCCGGTCTGCCTGGTATTCCTGATTTTTGCCCTGAAAGTTATAAAAAAAGGCCAGTATCTGAATATTTCAAATACTGCCCAGACGGTCGGCTCCCACAAACCTCCGACTCCACGTGGTTTGCACTCCACTCTTTCCGTCAGTACTCGAAGGTTCTTTCAATTGATGAATACAATATATCATTTTGAGAAAAAAATGTCAAGAAAATTTTGTTGAAACGTCAAAAAATGTGAGTAAACTGGATAAAAGTTGTGCAAATTGATAAGAGAAGAGAATCGTAATCCCTGGTCATGAAAGAAAATACGTTTTCTCAAGGAAAGAAATTGTTAAAAAATAAACACAGTTTTCCCTGATAAATGAAGAAAATATAAAAAGCGGGTAAAGCTAGAGCGTGTCTGAAAAATCATTCCCGCAATCTGCACGCCCCCACTTTGCGGGATATTTCACCCGAATTCAGTTGCCGTAGCCCGCTACGGCGCCCTCATCCGGGCAAAATATCCCACAAATTGTGACGCACATCTTGCAGAAAGCCTTTTTCAGACACGCTCTAGTGCAAAATATGGAAAATGGAATTGACAACAGTTCAGAAGATATGTTATTCTCATCTTTAGTATGAAAAGACACTATCGTTTTCATGCAAATATTTGCTCACATTCAGAGACAGTTTCTGAATGTTAAGCCATACGGACAGGCGGGGCAGTTGCCGGGTGGGAGACACCACATTATTGATTGAGTTAGGAGCTCAAATTTTATAAGTTGATTACTTTATAATAATCAGTGCGTAAGCACACATCATCTTGTGAAACGGTCAATAAGAGCATAGCATATATTTGCCAGCGATTGAAGACGACAGCAGTCATGAATATTTCAGAATACGGGAACAGGCACAGGATACAGACGGATTTATACGGGAAATCCGGTCAGTATATAAAGAGACAGAGCCTGAGAAATTCTATAGATCATGAGAGAAGCAGATGGTGAATGAACTTATCTGCTTCTTTTTTTGTGCAGATATAGCAAATATATAGAGAAATAATTGAATCATTGTGCCGGTTTGAGGCAGTATACAATTGCTGAATGATAGAACTGTATTTGCCGGTACATGACGACAGGAAAAGAGGAACATGTCAAATGGATTATGAAAGACAACAGCATGCGCCCATATATGAAGCACTGGAACGTTTCCGAAAGAAGAGAGTCGTTCCCTTTGATGTGCCGGGACATAAAAGAGGAAGAGGAAATCCGGAGCTTGCACAGTTGCTGGGAGAGAAATGTGTGGGGCTGGATGTTAATTCTATGAAGCCACTGGACAATCTCTGCCACCCGGTTTCGGTGATCAGAGAAGCGGAGGAGCTTGCAGCAGATGCTTTTGGCGCAGCGCATGCATTCCTTATGGTAGGAGGAACCACATCTGCAGTGCAGAGCATGATCCTGTCTGTCTGCAAGGCAGGGGATAAGATCATTCTGCCGCGAAATGTACATAAAAGTGCCATCAATGCCCTGGTACTGTGCGGTGCAATTCCGGTTTATGTAAACCCGGAGGTGAATGCGCAGCTGGGCATTTCCCTTGGCATGGAAGTCAGTCAGGTGGAGAAGGCTATGGATGAGAATCCGGATGCGGTGGCAGTTCTTGTAAATAACCCTACCTATTATGGAATCTGTTCGGATCTGCGGACTATCGTAAAGAAGGCTCATGCAAGAGGAATGAAGGTGCTGGCAGATGAGGCTCATGGAACCCATCTTTATTTTGGCAGAAACCTTCCTGTGTCCGGAATGGCGGCAGGTGCTGACATGGCGGCAGTTTCCATGCACAAATCCGGCGGAAGTCTGACACAGAGTTCGCTGCTGCTTTTGAATAAGAGTATGAATGCAGAGAAAGTGCGCCAGATCATCAATCTGACTCAGACCACAAGCGCTTCTTATCTTCTGTTGTCCAGTCTGGATATCTCCAGAAGAAATCTGGCACTCAGGGGAGAGGAATCCTTTGAAAAGGTTGCAGGGATGGCGCAGTATGCCAGAGAGGAGATCAATGAGATCGGCGGTTATTATGCATATGGTATGGATCTGATCAATGGAACCAGTGTTTTTGATTTTGATGTTACAAAACTCTCCATTTATACACTGGGAAATGGGCTGGCAGGTATTGAAGTTTATGATCTTCTCAGAGATGAATATGATATTCAGATCGAGTTTGGAGATATCTGTAATATTCTGGCTTACATTTCCATCGGAGACAGGCTTCAGGATATTGAGAGACTGGTAGGGGCATTGGCTGATATTGAACGTCTGTATAAGAAGGACAGCACAGGTATGCTTTCCGGGGAATATATCGCACCTGCAGTGGTGGCGTCTCCACAGCAGGCATTTTATGCGGAGAAAGAATCTCTGCCCATGGAACAGGCGGCAGGCAGGATCAGCGGTGAATTTGTTATGTGTTATCCTCCGGGAATCCCGATTCTTGCTCCTGGAGAAATGGTGACACAGGAAATTGTAGAATACATTCTTTATGCAAGAGACAAAGGCTGTTCCATGCAGGGAATGGAGGATCCGAAGGTAGAACGTCTTCAGGTCCTGAAAGGGGGTATCTGATCATGGAATTATGGTATTCCGAGTTCCATACAGGAAATGTAAAGCTTTCTGTCCGGATTAACCGACAGTTATTTTCAGGGGAAAGTGAATTTCAGAGAATCGATGTGTTTGAGTCTGAAGAATTTGGAAGATTTGTGGCTCTGGACGGTGAGATCGTATTCTCTGATAAAGATGAATTTATTTATGATGAAATGGTCACGCATGTGCCAATGACAGTACATCCCAATGTAAAAAATGTTCTGATCATCGGCGGCGGTGACGGTGGAGTTGCCAGAGAACTGATCCATTATCCACAGATTGAGAGCATTGATGTGGTGGAATCTGATAAAATGTTTGTGGATGTATGTGCGGAGATGTTTCCGGATATTGCCCAGGGACTGAAGGATGAGAGAGTCAACATTTATTATGAAGACGGCCTTCGGTTCCTGCGGAATAAAAAGGCCAGATATGACCTGATCATCAATGATTCCACAGATCCGCTGGGACATACAGAGGGACTTTTTACAAAGGAATTCTACGGAAGCTGTTATAAGGCTCTCAGAGATGACGGAATCATGGTTTATCAGCATGGAAGTCCTTTTTATGATGAGGATGAGGTGGAATGCAGAAAGATGCACAGAAAGGTTTTCCGGTCATTTCCGGTGAGCAGGGTTTATCAGGCACATATCCCTACCTGTCCCTCGGGATACTGGCTTTTTGGATTTGCATCAAAGAAATATCATCCACTGGAAGATTTCAGGCCGGAGAGGTTTGATAATCTTAATATAGAAACATGGTATTATACAACAAACCTTCACAGAGGAGCATTTATGCTTCCAAAATATGTAGAAGATTTACTGGAAGAGGAGGAAAACAGTTTATGAGCAGATTATTGGTAATCGGATGTGGTGGGGTAGCTTCAGTGGCAATTCGCAAATGCTGTCAGAACAGCGATGTTTTTACAGAGATTATGATCGCAAGCAGGACAAAGGAAAAATGCGATGCACTCAAAGAGAAGATTGAAAGTACAACGAAGACAAAAATTGAGACAGCAAAGGTAGATGCGGATAATGCAGCAGAGGTCGCAGAATTGATCAGAGCCTATAAGCCGGATGCTGTCCTGAATGTGGCACTTCCATATCAGGATCTTACCATCATGGATGCATGTCTGGAAGCCGGTGCGGATTATATTGATACTGCCAATTATGAAGCAGAGGATACAGAAGATCCCACATGGCGTGCAATCTACGAAAAGAGATGTAAAGAAAAAGGCTTTACTGCATATTTCGATTATTCCTGGCAGTGGGCTTATGATGAGAAATTTAAGGAAGCAGGACTGACTGCTCTTCTGGGAACCGGTTTTGATCCGGGTGTTACCAGTGTATTCAGTGCCTATGCCCTGAAGCATTATTTTGATGAAATCCATACCATTGATATTCTGGACTGTAACGGCGGTGATCATGGATATCCTTTTGCCACAAACTTTAACCCGGAGATCAATCTTCGAGAGGTTTCCGCAAATGGTTCCTACTGGGAAGACGGACATTGGGTAGAAACAGAGCCTATGGAATTTAAATCTGTCTACGATTTTCCTGAGGTAGGAAAGAAGGATATGTATCTTCTTCATCATGAAGAGATTGAATCACTGGCAAAAAATATTCCGGGAGTACAGAGGATCCGTTTCTTTATGACATTCGGACAGAGCTATCTGACACATATGAAATGTCTGGAAAATGTAGGAATGCTTTCCACCGCACCTGTGGAATTTAATGGACAGGAGATCGTGCCGATCCAGTTTTTGAAAGCTCTTCTGCCGGATCCTGCATCTCTGGGTCCGAGAACAGTGGGTAAAACAAATATCGGCTGTATTTTCACAGGTGTTAAGGACGGAAAAGAGAAAAGTATTTATATTTATAATGTATGTGATCATCAGGAATGCTATAAAGAGGTGGAATCCCAAGCAATCTCCTATACAACAGGTGTTCCGGCTATGATCGGTTCCATGATGGTAGTGACCGGACAGTGGAAGAAGCCGGGTGTATTTAATGTGGAAGAATTTGATCCGGATCCATATATGGAAGCACTGAACAAATGGGGACTTCCATGGAAAGTCTGCGAAGATCCTGAACTGGTAAAGGTCTGGAAAGCCAATGAAGATTGATCAACTGCAAACTCCCTGCTATGTGATCGATGAGAAGAAGATGCGGGAGAATCTGGAGATTTTGAAAAAAGTCCAGGAGGATACCGGGTGTAAGATCCTTCTGGCGCAGAAAGCGTTTTCCGGCTTTGCGCTGTATCCCATGATCGGAAAATATCTGGCAGGTACCACTGCCAGCGGTCTGTTTGAGGCAAGGCTTGGATATGAAGAGATGGGGAAAGAGAATCATGTTTTTTCCCCTGCTTACCGTACAGAAGATATAGAGGAACTGGATCGTATCTGTGACCATATTATCTTTAATTCCACAGCACAGCTGAAGAAATTTAAAGAAGTGTGTACCGGAGCCAGTCTGGGACTCCGTATTAATCCGGAATGCTCCACTCAGGGGGATCATGCGATCTATGATCCCTGTGCGCCGGGTTCAAGGCTGGGGGTTGCCAGAGAGAACTTTGACGGGGAATGTCTGAAATGGATCGACGGACTGCATTTTCATACGCTCTGCGAACAGAATGCGGATGACCTGGAGAAAACATTGCAGGCGGTAGAGGAGAAGTTTGGAGAATTTCTGTCTGAGGTTTCCTGGCTGAATATGGGCGGCGGACATCATATTACCAGAGAGGATTATGATGTAAAGCTCCTGGAAAAATGTATTCAGCATATGAAGGAAACCTATGATCTGGATATTTATCTGGAGCCCGGGGAGGCTGTTGCTCTGAATGCCGGATATCTGGTGACAGAGGTTATGGACATTGTGGAGAATGGAATCAGAACGCTGATTTTGGATGCTTCTGCAGCCTGCCATATGCCGGATGTGCTGGAGATGCCCTATCGTCCGCCTCTTAAGGACAGCGGGGAAGCAGGGGAGAAGGCATATACCTACCGCTTATCTTCCTGCACCTGCCTGGCAGGAGATGTAATCGGAGATTATTCCTTTGACAGAGAGATCCGGATCGGGGACAAGCTGTATTTTATGGATATGGCGATTTATTCTATGGTGAAGAATAATACATTTAACGGTATGCCGCTGCCGGATATTGCGGTTATGCATGAGGACGGAGAGTGTGAGGTTATCAGACATTTCGGGTACGAAGACTTTAAGAGCCGGCTTTCCTGATATCTGCCGGGCTATCAAAGAAAAGGAGACAGACATGGAAGTTACAGAGAAGAACAGAACAAAATATCGTATGCCCGGAGAATTTGAGCCTCATGAGGGATGTGTGATGATCTGGCCGGAACGTCCCGGTTCCTGGAATTATGGGGCAAGGGAAGCACAGAAAGCATTTGTGAAAGTTGCAGAGGCTATTGGAGAGAGCGAAAAGGTGTATATGCTGGTTTCCAAAGCTCAGATGGAGAATGCAAAGAATCAGCTTGGGAATGTTTCCGGTGTGACTTTGCTGGAATGCGAGACAGATGACGCCTGGGCCAGAGATGTGGGAGCAACCATGGTTCTGGATGAGAAAGGGGCGGTCTGTGGAGTTGACTGGCAGTTTAATGCCTGGGGAGGAGACTTTGATGGACTTTACCGGAACTGGGAGAAGGACGACAGGGTGGCTGCCTTTATCTGCAGGACTCTTGGTTGTCCATGTCTGGATGCCAGACCTTTTGTGCTTGAGGGCGGTTCCATCCATTCTGACGGAGAGGGGACTCTGATCGTTACAGAGGCCTGTCTTCTGAGTCAGGGACGCAATCCTCAGATGAGCAGGGAACAGATAGAGGAACAGTTGAAGTACTGGCTCGGTGTCCACAAGATTATCTGGCTTCCATGTGGAATCTATCAGGATGAAACCAATGAGCATGTGGATAACGTGTGTGCTTTTGTAAGGCCCGGAGAGGTTGTGCTTGCATGGACAGAGGATGAGACAGATCCGCAGTATGCCATGTCTCTGGCTGATCTGAAGGTGCTGGAACAGGAAACAGATGCAAAAGGCAGAAAATTTAAGATTCATAAGCTTCCGATTCCTCAGAAACCGGTCTGCCTTACCCAGGAAGATGTGGATGGCTTTGTGTTTGAAGAGGGAGAAGACGAACGGGAAGCAGGAGAACGGATGGCTGCCAGTTACGTGAATTTCTATATTTCCAATGGAGGGATCATCCTTCCACAATTTGGGGATGAAAATGACAAAAGGGCAGTGGAGATTCTGCAGAAGTGTTTTCCTGAAAGAAGGATTTATCCCATTGATGCCAGAGCCATCATTGTCGGCGGTGGAAATATTCACTGTATTACCCAGCAGATTCCCGGAAAAAATATCTGACCCTGATGCAGAAAACTTTGAGAGTCATGTGTTTGAGGGTTATTACCTGAAAGTTATGAAAAAACTTACTTATGTAAACAGGAGCAGGAGGAACAGACAGGATGAGAAATGTAACAGTGGCAGCAGTTCAGATGAAATGCAGTAAAAGTGTGGAGAAAAATATTGCCCATGCAGAGGAACTGGTGCGTCAGGCAGCAGCAAAGGGAGCTGAGATTGTTCTTCTTCCGGAGCTTTTTGAACGGCCCTATTTCTGCCAGGAGCGCAGATATGAGTATTATGAATATGCGCAGACTGCAGAGGAAAACCCTGCAGTGCGTCATTTCAGCAGGGTAGCGGCAGAGCTGGGGATTGTGATCCCGGTCAGTTTTTATGAAAAAGAGGTCAATAATACTTATAACAGCGTTGCGGTTCTGGATGCAGATGGGAAGAATCTCGGCGTTTACCGGAAAACACATATTCCGGATGACCATTATTATCAGGAAAAATTCTATTTCACACCGGGAGATACCGGCTTTAAGGTTTTTGATACCAGATTTGGAACCATTGGAGTTGGAATCTGCTGGGATCAGTGGTTCCCGGAAACGGCAAGATGTATGGCACTGCAGGGAGCAGAGCTTCTCTTTTATCCCACTGCCATCGGAAGTGAACCCATCCTGGAATGCGACAGCATGGAACACTGGAGAAGATGTATGCAGGGACACGCTGCCTCCAACCTGATCCCTGTGATCGCTGCCAACAGAATCGGTGAGGAAACAGTAGAGCCATGTCCGGAAAACGGAATGCAGAAATCTGCTCTTAATTTTTACGGCTCTTCTTTTATCACAGACAACACAGGTGCTCTCTGTGCAGAACTGCCCGGAGGGGAAGAGGGGGTGCTTGTAAGCACTTTTGACCTGGATGCATTAAAGGCAGACAGACTGAACTGGGGACTTTTCAGAGACCGCAGACCTGAAATGTATGCAAAAATTGTCGGGAAATGACATACAAGCCAAAATTCCATTGCCGCAGGCAATCTGGAATGAATTTTGGCTCAGTTACTGAGAACGGAGTGAACAGTAACTGAGTTTATAAGAATTTCATAAAAAGTTTATGATTATATTAGTTGCTACCTGCGGTATATATGGTAAAATAAGAGTACGAACGTTACTGATAACGGAGCGAGCAGTAGAGTTTTGATATGTATTTCTGGCAAAATGGAGTGTAGAAGATGAACAGAAAAGAATTTTTGGAAATCCTGAGAAGCCAGCTTGCCGGGCAGATGCAGGAAGGCAAAGCAGCGGCACATATCAGGTATTATGAAGATTATATACAGTCTCAGGTACGTGGCGGACGTTCAGAGCAGGAGGTACTGCAGGAACTGGGAGATCCACATCTGATAGCAAAAACTCTGATCGATACAGATGATGGAAGTACACAGGAAGATTACGGAGAGTATTCTTCTTACGGAAGCAGTTATGGCAATGAGACAGAGCTTCCTCATCAGCAGGAGAAAAGATGGAAAAAAGTAATCGATCTTTCTACCTGGCATGGCAGGGCTGTTGTTATTGCAGCGGCGGCTGTTATAATTGTTTTACTGATACTGATAATCGGAGTTGCGATTCCGTTTTTTATTATTCTTGCAATTATTCTTTATTTTCTTTCATGGCTGAAGAAAAGAAATGATCAATGAAAATCTATGCAGGGTTTCAGAAAAGAAACCCTGCGCAGAATCTTAAAATCTTAAGTGTAAACGTTCTTGTTTCACGATATTAATTCCCCTTGAATATTTATAATCATACAATCTCAACTTATTTCTATTCTTTAATCCTGCCAGGTGCAGGGAAAAATCCCACATTCATTTTTATATTTTTTGTTCGGAAAGGAGACGGAAAATGAAACACAATTTCAAACTGAAAGAACGCCTTGGAGCTTTGCTGCTTGCAATGCTTTTTATTCTGCAGGCAATTCTGGGGCTTGTGCCTGTCTGCGTAACTCAGGCGGCACCGTTAACTGTAGAAACATGGGACAGTGACAAGGTGGTAGATTATGGTTATCGCTTTAACATGAAGTTTCAGCCCGGAATTACCACATATGAATCTTTTGGGTGTGATAATCTGGACAGGGAAGCTTTTTCAGACAATGGAAAAAGTGAACGTGACACAGAGTGCGTTCGTGTAGGAGCGGACTATAAAGCCGGAAGCGCAGGGATGCGTTATAACAATGTAGGAAAAGATGGAAATGGAAATATTGTTGATGTCAGACTCATTCTTGTGGGAGTAGAGAATGCAGAACCCCGTTATGATTTGCGCACTGCAGAATCGATTGTTCAGAATAAAGGCGGAGCTACGTTTGCATGGAAAGATAATGAAGCTTATCCAATGGTTGGCTTTTCCAAAAACAGTATCGGTGTATTTATTTATTCTGTAGGATACGCAAAGGTTAAGTTTCAGTTTCTGAAGCATGGAACAGAAGAAACACTGCCGATCAGTGGCCATGGAACCATACGTGATATTGATGCGGGACAGGGAGTCCGTATTCCGTCAGACAGCAGTCTGGATAATGCATATGTTCTGAAAAACAATGATTATCTGACGGTAGATGGAAATTCTGTAAGCTCACCCCTTGGTTCCGTTGAGCCGGATGATCCGAGAGGATGGCTGAATCTTTTTTATGATACAGATAATTTTACGGTAGAATTCTGTCATCAGTTCAGACTGGATAAATGGGATAAAAGTCGTGAAGATGCCATTGCAAAAGCCGGTTCTCAGGAAAGATGGGCAGAGATTACAAGAAATAAATATCTGGATCCATCAGGCAACAGTTATTGTCCGAACTTTAAAGGACAGAAATACTGCAAAGCATATGCATATTTTGATTTTACATCCTATTGTTTCGGTGATGTTGAGATGAAAAAAGCGCCTGAGAAACGTGTGGGAGAGGCAAACTGTACATGGGAACAGGCAGCTGCCGCATCAAAAGAAAAACCTTTTGGCATTCGTCAGGGACAGGAATTTCAGTATATGATCCGGGCAGAGGTGACACCCAATAGACTGAAATCCTTTGTGGTACAGGATATACTTGAGGATTGTCTTACTATAGAGGATACATCAAAAGTCAGTATTGTGAATGATGCAGGGCAGACAGTGACAGACTGGTTTGATGTTGCTGTTGAAGGACAGAAAGTGACCTGCAGGGCCAAAGCAGAGAGCCTTCAGGATGAAGCATTTACAGATAATCAGACTTACACATTTACTTTAAAAGTACGCCAGAGACCGGAATCAGAAATTAACATTTCAAAATACCTTGCAGAGGATGGATACAGTATTCTTGTACCAAACCATGCATCCATGAGTTATGAACGTACAAACGGAAGCGGAGATACAATGGATACGGAAACAGTGTGGGTAAAGGGTGTGATTCCACCGGAACTGGAAGTAAAGAAAAATACTTCTCAGTATGAATGGAAAACGGGAGATATCATAGATTATGAGATTCTGGTTTCTCAGATAAAACAGGATGTAAAAGCAGTAAATGTTGTTATTACAGACGAGCTTCCATCATGTCTGCAGCTTCTGGAAGGGCAGTATGCTGTAGAGACAAGTCAGGGAGGCGAGAACTGTACGCTTACCGGACAGGGAGAAAATGGATGGAAAGCAGAGTGTCCGTCCCTGAAGTATGGGGAGACGATCACAATCCGTTTTAAATGTCAGGCATCTGCGGATTCCAATGGACAGGAATGGGAAAATATTGTGACTGCAACAGCGGATAATCTGATCAATCCTGAGACAGGAGAACAGGAATCCAGAAAGGATATGGCAGAAGTATGGCCGAACAGTCCACAGCTTGAAATTGATAAAACAGCAGACAAATATGAATGGCAGGCAGGAGAGCAGGTAGCTTACCGGATCGTGGTGAATAATGTAACGGCAGGAACAATCGCAAAAGATGTAACTATTACTGATATTGGTCTGCCGCAGGGACTGGTTCTGGCAGGTGGTGCACAGAGCATGGAAGTACTGGGAGTTCAGCAACAGGTAAACTATCCCGTACCGGATAAGAAAACAGGACAGGCATATGAAGCGAGACCTGTGGATTCTCAGTTGAATGCAGATGAGAACGGATTTTCCTTTTATTGTTCTTATGTGCCATACAGTCAGCCTGTAACGATTATTTTCCATTGTATCGCACAGGAAGAGGCAAATGGACACGAAAGCGTAAATGCAGCAACTGTAAAAGCTGCTAATACAGATGAGAGATCTGATGATGCAGAAGTATATGTAAATTCAGGAGAATTCTGGATTGAGAAATCTGCAGATCATTATGAATGGCAGGTCGGAGAACAGGTACAGTACAATGTGGTGGTGGAGAATAAAAAAGCAGGTACAGTGGCCCGGAACGTAACTGTCTGGGATACCGGTATGCCGGCAGGACTTGCGCTTTCATCGGCAGAGGATGTATCGGTAAGCGGAATCCCACAGAATATTATGCAGCTGACAGCAGGGACCGAAGATGTTTTGAACCAGCTCAATCCGGAATTTTATAATGAGACATCAGAGAAACCAGTGAATTATGAATTTCTTCAGGAGGGAAGCGGATGGAGACTGAACATTTCAGATCTTCCGGCAAATACTCCGGTTATGATTTCTTTCCTTTGCACAGTTACGGAAGCGGCAAATGGAATGGAAAGCATTAATGTTGCCAATGTGCAGGCGCAGAATGCCCCTGTTTCACAGGATGATGCAGAAGTGTATGTAAATACAGCAGTTCTTTCTATTGAGAAAAGTTTTCAGAATCCATATCTGGCAGCCGGGGACGGACGTGCGGAAAATGAATTTCGGGTAGGAGAACAGGTGAATTATCAGGTTACGGTTAATAATCTTCAGAAGGGATCTATCGCAAGAAATCTTGTGATCAGTGATCTTTCCCTTCCTGAAGGGCTGACTCTGGACGGAGCTGAAGATGCTGTTACTGTAAGCGGTGTTCCGGCTGTTATTCAGAATCCGGTGGCAGGAACTGATGATGCAGGAAATCAGCTGAATCCGGAAAATTATAAAGAAACAGTGGAAAAACCGGTCAGCTGTCAGGTTACACGTCAGGGAACCGGATGGATCGTGACGATTTCAGATCTTCCGTATCAGACACCTGTGACTGTTAATTTCCGCTGTACTGCGCAGGAAAGCGTAAATGGGATGGAGATTGTAAATACAGCACAGGCGTATGCAGATAATGCACAGAAAGTAAAGGACTCCTCAAAAATCTGGGTGAACTCGCCTGTTCTTAAAGTAGAGAAGACGACGGACAAACCATTTTACAAATATGGTGATATTATTACATACCGCATTGTCCTGACACAGGAGCAGACCGGATGTGTGGCGCGTAATGTTACTCTGCAGGATGTGATCGATACTCAGGGAGTACGTCTTCTGAAGGATTCGGTGATTCTGATGGATGAGAAAGGAAATGTGGCAGATGCTGATGTACAGATCAATGATGATAATACTTTCCTGATGTCAACAGGCAGGACACTGGTCAGGGATAGCAGATATAGTATCTGCGATAATGATAAAGGCGGTCTTTTTGAGCAGATAATGTATAATCCTCTGGACTGTCAGGAACAGAAAAGTATGATCGTGGAATATCAGGCAGCAGTGATTGATGCAGCCCTGGCAGGACAGAAAGTGCACAATACTGCAGTTGCAGACAGCAGTGAAAAGATACCTGCAACCGGGGAAACAGAGACAGAGGTACACAGTCCGATTCTGGAAATTGTGAAGGAATCAGATAAGAAAGAGTATGCGTCCGGTGAGAAAGGATACTATAAATTGACAGTAAGACAACTGCGTGAGGATGTCACAGATCAGAATATTGTTATCGAAGATAAACTGGAAACCCAAGGGGCTTCCATTGTAAAAGACAGCATTTTTGTGAAGAAAAACGGTATAGAACTGAAAGATGCCAAAATAGAGGCAGATGATACAGGATTTGTAATTCAGACAGGAGCATCGTTGTCAGATATGGATAAAATTGAAGTCTGCTATGAAGTGGTATTTAAAACAGAAAGCACAGAGCCTGAAAAAATTGTAAACACAGCGAAAGCAAGAGGTGATATTTCACCGGAAATTACTGCACAGCAGGAGGCATATGTGAAAGCAAAAGCAGAACCGACTGCCACACCAACACCGTCTGCAACACCGAAACCAACAGAAACACCAAAGCCGACAGAGACACCAAAACCTACAGAAGTACCGAAACCGACGGAGCAGCCAAAAGCCACACCAACACCATCTGTACCGGGAACCTGCCCGAAAATGACTCCTGTACCGACGAAAGCACCGTTAGCATCTTACAATGGTGGAAATAATGGAGGCACGACTTCCGGAAGCGGAGGCAGCAGTTACGCAAATTCGGGTGGATATTCCGGTGGATACGGAAGCTATCAGGGTGGTTCCATGGCAGGAAGTTCTAAAACAGGAGATGTCAGACCGTTTAAAATGATGGCTGTTCTTGGACTTATCGGAATGGGACTGCTGACAGGAGGTGTGGTGATCTACAGAAGAACTGTTTCCGGGAAAAGAAATATAAAGGGTATGCCGCGGAAATGAAAAAACTCAGAACATTTGCAGTAAGTATGATCATAGCAGCAATTGGGCTTCTTATATATTGTGCCGGCTTCTATATAAAAAGTTATGAACAGAATCTTGCAGCAAGGCAGGAATATGCAGAGCTTTCCCAAATGGCAGGGGTGAAGAACAGAGAAGGTGCCGGATTATTGGCAGATGGCAAAAAAACTGATGAAGACAGTAGTACAAAAAACAGTGAAAAAAAACGCAGGAAAAAACAGAGAAGATCTTCTGAATCAAAAAACAAAAACTGTACAGATGAAATCAGGGAATCCTTCGGGATTTCCTGGGAAAATTTAAGAAAGATCAACTCTCAGACAGTTGCCTGGATTACTGTCCCGGGAGCCGATATTTCTTATCCTGTAGTTCAGGCGGCAGATGATGAATATTACCTGAAACATAATTTCAGAGGAGAGGAAGATCTGTTTGGATGTATTTTTCTGGAACATGACATAAAAAAGAATTTTACAGATTCCCACAGTATTCTTTACGGGCATAATATAGAAGGTAATATGATGTTTGCAAATCTGAACCGTTATGAACAGCCTGAATTTCTGAAAAAATGTCCTGAAATTGAGATCACAACACCAAAAAGAAAGTTTCTGTACAAAATTTTTTCTGTGGAACAGGCATCTTCCCAAAGCCCGGCATTTGAATATGGATACAAGTTATCCAGTCCTGCATACAGGAGACAATTATCTATATTGAAAAATAATTCCATGTATGACACAGGAGTAGAGCCTGATGAAAGGGAGAGAATGGTGACTCTGATCACCTGTAATTCACGTCTGGATAAAGAAATACGTATGGCGGTACATGGGATTTGCCATGAATGTTATGGTATAGAAAAAGCTGAGCCGAAGTGATGTTGAAATCAATCGGATATTGGTAACTTTCGTAAAGGATGAACTGTTACTGTTCACACATCACTATCCCTCGAGGTGTTTTGGGAAAAACTAATGAAAAATCTCTCGATATTTTGTATAATTTATGCATAAAAAACAACTTGTTCGTACGTGCGTACAAGTTGTATCCTAAATACAGGAGGGAAGAAGACATGACAGATAATGGAAAGCCGAAATATTTCTCACTGATGGAACAGCTCAGAAGTGATATTATGTCAGGAGCTATCCGACCGGGAGAGAAGCTTCCTTCAGAAAACGAGCTTTCACAGAAATATTCCCTGAGTAGACATACAGTTCGTAAAGCACTGGGAATCCTGGAGCAGGACGGATATGTAGAGGCATTTCACGGAAGAGGTACTTATTGCTCTGAGAATATGCGCCATATAAAGAATTCAAAGAATATTGCGGTAGTGACCACATATATTTCTGATTATATTTTTCCGAGACTGATACAGGGAATGGATAATGTCCTTTCAGAAAGCGGTTACAGTATTATCCTGAAAAACACAGCAAACAGCAGACAGAAAGAGGCCAGATGTCTGGAGGAACTTCTGAAGAAAGATATTGATGGACTGATCATTGAACCAAGCAAAAGTGAGATGATCTGTAAACACAGAAATCTTTATCAGAATCTGGATAAATTTGAAATTCCGTATGTGTTTATTCAGGGAATCTATTCAGAAATGAGGGATAAACCTCATATTCTTATGGATGATGCACAGGGAGGCTATCTTGTAACAAAATATCTGCTGGAACTGGGACATAAAAAGATCAAGGGTTTCTTTAAGGCAGACGATATGCAGGGACTGGAGCGCCACAAGGGATATGTGAAGGCCTTACAGGAGTCAGGGATTGCCTATGATCCTGATGATGTTGTCTGGTTTCATACAGAGGACAGGAAAGTAAAACCTGCACTGATGGCAAAAGAAATGGTACAGAGCGGACAGCTTCCGGATGGAATCGTCTGTTACAATGATCAGATTGCTGTTCAGGTTATGGAAGAACTGGAGAAAATGGGAGTCAGGATACCGGATGATATTTCCATTACCGGTTATGACAATTCACTGTATGCTCAGCGAGGAAGCGGAATCACAACGATAGCTCATCCGCAGGAAAAGCTGGGAGAAATGGCAGCAGAGCTTATACTTGAGAAGATCAACGGAGTTCCTGAAGAAGAAAGTAAGGTTGAAAGACTGATTTATCCGGAACTGATCATACGGGGATCATGCAGAAAAATATTGTAAACAAATGAAATAAATAAAAAATAAAAATAAATCCGGGAGGAATTTTATCATGAAAACAGGAAGAAACTATAAGTTCTGGTTTTGTACAGGTTCACAGGATCTTTACGGAGATGAGTGCTTAAGAAAAGTTGCTGAGCATTCCAGAATCATTGTTGAGGAATTAAACAAGAGCGGTGTTCTTCCATTTGAATTAGTATGGAAACCAACACTGATCACAAACGAACTGATCCGTAAAACATTTAATGAGGCAAATGCAGATGAGGACTGTGCAGGTGTTATCACATGGATGCATACTTTCTCACCGGCAAAATCATGGATCCTTGGTCTGAAAGAATACAGAAAACCGCTTTGCCATCTTCATACACAGTTTAATGAGGAGATTCCTTATGATACCATTGATATGGATTTTATGAATGAAAACCAGTCTGCTCATGGCGGTCGTGAATATGGTCATATTGTTACAAGAATGGGAATCGAAAGAAAAGTTATTGTCGGACACTGGGCAGATAAAGATGTTCAGGAAAGACTTGCTTCCTGGATGCGTACAGCAGTTGGTATCATGGAGAGCAGCCATATCCGCGTATGTCGTGTAGCAGATAACATGAGAAACGTAGCTGTTACAGAAGGTGATAAAGTAGAAGCACAGATCAAATTCGGATGGGAAGTTGATGCTTATCCTGTAAATGAGATTGCTGATTATGTAAAAGATGTAGCTAAAGGTGATGTAGATGCGCTGGTAGATGAATACTACAGCAAATATGATATTCTTCTTGAGGGAAGAGATCCGGAAGAATTTAAACGTCATGTAGCAGTTCAGGCTCAGATTGAGATCGGATTTGAGAAATTCCTGGAAGAGAAAAATTATCAGGCAATCGTTACACACTTTGGAGATCTGGGTGCTCTTAAACAGCTTCCCGGACTTGCAATCCAGAGACTTATGGAAAAAGGCTATGGATTCGGTGCAGAAGGCGACTGGAAGACAGCTGCAATGGTTCGTCTGATGAAGATCATGACAGCTGGTGTAAAAGATGCAAAAGGAACTTCCATGATGGAAGACTATACATATAACTTTGTACCTGGAAAAGAAGGAATCCTTCAGTCTCATATGCTTGAGGTATGCCCGTCTGTCGCAGATGGTAAGATCGGCATTAAAGTATGCCCGCTTTCCATGGGTGACAGAGAAAATCCTGCAAGACTTGTATTCACAAGCAAGACAGGCCCGGGTATTGCAACATCCCTGATCGATCTTGGAGACCGTTTCCGTCTGATCATCAACGATGTGGAATGCAAGAAGGTTGAGAAACCGATGCCGAAGCTTCCTGTAGGAAGTGCATTCTGGACACCACAGCCAAATCTTAAGACAGGTGCAGAAGCATGGATCCTTGCAGGCGGAGCCCACCATACAGCATTCTCCTATGACCTGACAGCAGAGCAGATGGGTGACTGGGCAGCAGCTATGGGTATTGAAGCTGTTTACATTGATAAAGATACAAATATTCGTGATTTTAAGAATGAACTGAGATGGAATGAACTTGCATTCAGAAAATAATAATTTTTGTAATTAATACAGAGGCTGCCATATCAGGCTGAAATTAACTGCCTGGGATGGCAGCCCTGAGAAGTTTAAAGTAATAAAAAGTATGTTAAAACCGTAAAATTTCCATGGTAAAACAATAAAAGAAATGCAATAATATTGGTGTACAAACAATATATGATTATAGATTGTCGAATGATCTGTAATCATAAATAACAGAGAAACAGGGAGGTACATAAAAATGGGAACAGCAGAAGCAAAAGCAGCGATAATTGCAAATAAAACAGCACTTGGTATTGAGTTTGGTTCTACCAGAATCAAAGCAGTACTTGTAGATGACAAAAATCAGCCAATCGCATCCGGTGCACATGAATGGGAAAACCGTTATGAAAACGGTGTCTGGACATACAGTCTGGATGATATCTGGACAGGTATCCAGGACTGCTATCAGGATATGGCAAAGGATGTAAAAGCAAAATATGACATAGAACTGGAATCCGTAGGTGCATTTGGCGTCAGCGCCATGATGCATGGATATATGCCATTTAACAAAGAAGGAGAACTTCTTGTACCATTCCGTACATGGAGAAACAACATTACAGGAGAAGCCAGCGAGAAACTGATGGAACTGTTCAACTACAACATTCCGCAGAGATGGAGCATTGCTCATCTGTATCAGGCGATCCTTAACGGTGAAGAACATGTAAAAGATATTGACTATATCACAACTCTGGAGGCTTATGTACACTGGAAACTGACAGGTAAGAGAGTTCTTGGAATCGGTGATGCGGCGGGTATGTTCCCGATTGACACAACAAAAGCAGATTATAATCAGGAAATGGTTGATAAATTCGATGAACTGGTAGCACCTTACGGATTTTCTTGGAAACTTCGTGACATTATGCCGAAAGCTCTTGTTGCAGGGGAAGATGCCGGCGTTCTTACAGAAGAAGGTGCGAAACTTCTGGATGTGACAGGTAAACTGAAAGCAGGAATCCCGATGTGCCCTCCGGAAGGTGATGCAGGAACAGGTATGGTTGCCACAAACAGTGTTGCAGTTCGTACAGGTAACGTTTCCGCAGGAACTTCTGTATTTGCCATGATCGTTCTGGAAAAAGAACTCTCCAGACCGTATAAAGAAATCGACATGGTTACCACTCCGTCCGGACATCTGGTAGCTATGGCTCATTCCAACAACTGTACCTCTGACCTGAATGCCTGGGTAAATGTATTTAAAGAGTTTGCAGAGGCTATGGGTATGGAAGTGGATATGAATAAACTGTTTGGAACTCTTTATAATAAAGCACTTGAAGGTGATCCGGACTGTGGCGGACTTCTGTCTTACTGCTATTTCTCAGGCGAGCATATGACAGGCTTTGAAGAAGGACGCCCGTTATTTGTACGTTCTCCTGAGAGCAAATTCAATCTTGCAAACTTTATGAGAACCAATCTGTATACATGCCTTGGAGCCATGAGGGTAGGTCTGAACCTTCTGTTTGAGAAAGAAAATGTAAAAGTAGACCGTCTTCTTGGCCATGGAGGATTATTCAAGACAAAAGGCGTAGGACAGCAGATTTTGGCAGATGCTGTCAATGCACCGGTATCTGTAATGGCTACTGCAGGTGAAGGCGGAGCCTGGGGAATCGCACTTCTTGCTTCTTATCTGGTAAATAAAGAAGAAGGTGAGACTCTGGAAAGCTTCCTTGATAACAAAGTATTTGCAGATCAGGAAAGCAGCACACTGGATCCAAAACCGGAAGGTGTGGCTGGATTCAATGCATTTATGGACAGCTATATGAAAGGTCTTTCTATTGAAAGAGCAGCAGTAGAGTCTGAAATCTGGTAAATGTTGAGAAACAAACTGTTTGCCGGCGCATATGAAAATGAATAGGAAAAGAAGAATATAAAAAACAGAGCAGCATCGCAGATCATGAGACCGGCGATGCTGTTTTTTGCAGTTTTTCTGAAATTGTTATCAAGTGATTCGCAGCCGAATAAATACAAAGAGAAAGCCCCGGCAGGGGAGCTGCCGGGACTTTCAAGGGGAGTATAAATAATTAAATAAGGGGTTTATGTAAAAAAAATTTTTGAAGGGTAAATTCTTTTTACAGCTATGATTATAATATAGCTTGGTGAAAAAAGCAACATATTTTGATGAATATTCCCCCCGGTTTTTGGGATAATAGTCAATGTGAAGCACTTTCAGCGATGAAGTGTGGAAGAAAAAAACCGGATTTTGCAGAGTATCAGGAGATCCGGGCAGATAAATCTCATCAGGAGGAAAATAATAATGGCAAAAAACTATGAATCTGAGAGTAAAAACAGCAGAAATTACACAGGAACTTCAGATAAGAACAGCTATGGTAATGAAATGAACCATGCTGGTAATGCAAAAAACAGTGTGAAAAGCAAAAACGAGACAGATTGTAGAAGTAAAGCAAAAAATAAAACTTCCCAGTCTTACAGCTCAGAAGAAGACAGATATTGATTGGATCAGGAGGGGGAAATGCCCCTCCTGATCTGCTGTGAGCCAATTTATGTGTCGGCTGTTTTTTGTCAGACAGTGGCACATCTGTTCCTGATATCATATGATATAACAAAAAGGAGTCTGCCATGTTTCCGGTGGAAACAATTTCTGCAAAAATGCTGGATTATTATGTGGGCCGAAGGGACACGTTGATCATAGATCTGAGAGAAAAAGAGTTTTATATGCACAGTCATGTAAAAGGAGCCGTAAACATGCCATATGGAGAAATAGACGGATATACAGCCTTTCCACCGGGAACGTAAACACCTACACAGTTCAGAGCAGTTACCTTCTGACCAAGCATGGTTCCGTCTGTTGTGCTTGTGAACCAGCTGTTCTGAAGCTGCTTTTCGTGATAGCTGCGGATATTCACCAATGCTTTTTTGATCACATCGATCAGGGAAGGATCTACCAGCTTGTATGCTTCCTCGATCTCCTCAGGGGTTACACGGATCGTATCCTTTGTCACTTCGACTTTATCAAATTCTCTGGTAAATGCAAATAACGCGGTATCTCCCTCTGCTTTTACTTTGGCAAGGATATTTGCTACTGCATCCTCGTATTTTCCATAATTATTAGGGCTTCTTTTTAAGAGAGTTTCCAGAATATCTTTTGTAGATTCTTTGGTGAGTTTTACCTTACGCATAATAAATTCTGCCTTCTTTCTGTATTTTGGAGGTTCATCTGTTATTCAGTTTATTTGATCACACCTCGAAGTTCCGTGATCAGTTTGCGGATCCGTTCATCTTCCATTTTCATGCTGACCTGATTGACTACCATACGTGCAGACAGCGGGCAGACTTCTTCCAGCACCTTCAGGCCATTCTCGCGAAGGGTGCTTCCGGTTTCCACGATATCCACGATAACCTCGGAAAGTCCTACGATCGGTGCAAGCTCGATGGAACCGTTCAGCTTAATGATCTCCACAGTCTGATGCTTTTTGTTATAGAAGTAATCCTTTGCAATATTTGGATATTTTGTAGCTACACGGATCAGCTGATTGTTATTCAGGACTTCTCTGGCGCTTTCAGGGCCGCATACGCACATGCGGCATGCTCCAAATCCAAGATCCATAACCTCATATAGCTTTCTTCCTTCTTCCAGAATGGTATCCTTACCTACGATACCGATATCTGCTGCACCATACTCTACATAAGTCGGCACATCCGGACCTTTTGCAAGGAAAAACTTCAGCTTCAGTTCCTCATTGGTAAAGATCAGCTTTCGGGAATCTTTGTCACGCATCTCCTCACATGTAATACCGATCTTCTCAAACATATCCAGTGTTTTGTTGGCCAGACGCCCTTTTGTGAGGGCAAATGTAAGATATCTCATCAGTCCTGCTCCTCCTTTGCCGGGCACAATGCCACTTTTTTACCTTTATTCCGAAGCTCCATTGCTTCCTGGATCGCTGCAGGCGGAATGATATTCTTAAGCTCTACACGGTTTACCTTGATGCCCCAAGGATCAGTTGCCACATCAAGTGTTGCTCTCATCTGCGTGTTGATCGTCTCTCTGGATGTCAGTGTCTCATCCAGCTCGAGATCACCGATGATGTTACGCAGTGTCGTTGCGGTCAGGTTTTCGATCGCCATCAGCGGGTTCTCCACACCGTATGCATACAGCTTCGGATCTGTGATCTGGAAATAAACAACCGTATCAATCTGCATCGTAACATTATCTTTTGTGATTACCGGCTGCGGCGGGAAATCAACCACCTGCTCTTTCAGGGTAACCTTCTTCGCCACGCGGTCAATAAACGGTATCAGCAGATGAAGACCTACCGGCCATGTTGCAAGATATCCGCCCAGACGCTCCACAATATACGCATGCGCCTGTGGTACGATCTTAATACAGGACACCACAACTGCCAATATCAGAATAACCAAAATCAAAAATGCTACTAATAATCCTCCCATTATCTAACCTCCAATTCTTTTCTGCCCGGATCTCTAACACAATTTTCCCCGTTAAATATCATATTACTATATTTGATTTGAAAATACAAGAAAAGCCGTAGGAAATGTCTCATCATTTCCCACGGCTCTGCCATGATTCCTGTTTAATAAAATACGTGGTTCCCGATTACCACACCCGCGTGTCCGGAAGAAGCTCTGCTAAAGCATGTCGCACCGCCCGTATTGTCAGCACCGTTGAGTGCTTCCTGTGCTGCCTGAATGCAGCTGGACTTCGGACCGTTTGCAGCAATGCTTGCAACGGCTCCTCTTCCTGCCGGTGGGAACTGTCCTGCCTGATATATTACACCGTAAATGCTGCCCGCATATCTGCCGGATCTCACACGGTTCATGACAACCGCACCGACTGCAAGCTGTCCTTCGTAGCACTCGTTTCCTGCCTCGCACTGAATCAGTGCGGCAAGCAGTGTCACATCATCCACCGAAGCGGACACTGCAGAATTCTGAACGGTACCCGCGCTGGACACCTGTGCGGACTTTGCCGCTTCTGCCGCAGCCTTCGCAGCTGCTGCCTGCTCCTCCTCGATCGTGACAGCCTCACCGAGTGCAAGCTCCGTCGTCACATACTCTGCGCTCACATAACCGGTGGTTCCCTTGTAATCAATCGCAACCCATCCGTCTACGGTCTCCGCATCTGCATCCAGCGGGAAAGTCATTCCCGTCGATACCGCTGCCAGCACGGACGCGTCCGGGTCTGCGCTGCTTCTGATGCGAAGTCCGTTCGTCTGGATCTCTACCTCTGTATCAAATGTATCGTTCGCATAGGTATATGCTTCCGATCCCGTCACGCAGTAGGAATTTTTCACATATCCGTCTACGTTTCCGGATTCCACATGTGTCCAGGTATCGCCTGTCTCGGCGATCTCCGCCACATCTCCCTTGTATAATTTGCCGACAATCGCTGCATTTTCGTCTCCAGATTCCCTGATATACAGGAAATCGTCGACATCTGCCATCAGGCGGTTCTGCCACTCCTGCTCTTCCGCAGACATCTGATCTGCGTCCGTGCTCTGTGCATCCTCCGACTGCGCATCAGCGTCTGTCTGCTCTGCATCTGCTGCCTGCTCGCCATCTGCCTGGCTCTGCGCTGCCTCTGTCACGCTCTGCTCAGCATCTGCCTGCTGTGCCTCTGTTGCTTCGGCCTGCTGCAGCTGTGCATCTAATGTCTCCGCAGCTTCTGTATCCGAAACCGCTCCCTCCGCCGTAGCGACCAGAAGTCTTCCTGTCTGGTTCACACCGGCTGTCGCCGCTTCAATATCACCAAATGCCTCTGCTTCTAACTGATCTAACCGGGCAACAACTCCTGCTGTTCCCCCTGTAGCGAAGTCCGTCTCTGCCTGTACCGCTGCGTTCCTTACCTGTACTCCGTCAAGATCAGCAGCCTGTGCGATTGTGCTCATCATCACCAGGGATCCGGCAACCACGATTCCCTCAATCGCTCTTTTCTTCAAACTCATAGAACCCTCCATCGGTGTAATCACATGTTTATTGAAATAGTATTACACCTTTGTGCTGTTTTATTCATATTTTGTTACAATTGTTACAGATTTGTTACAGCAGGAATTATAACAAAGGTACTGTTTTTTGTCAAGTTTTCGGGGCTTTCCACAGCTTTATGCCGTTGTTTTTCTATAGAAAGAGGCAGCCGGAAGCCCCGTTTTACAAGACTTCCGGCCGTTTTTTGTGCATTTTGCCAGTTTTTCGTTTTATGAAGATTTTCTTAAGAAAATACCTCTTCAATAACCTCATCGATCAGCATGTCCGCCGGGTATTTTTTCGCTCCTTCGGCTGCCGCCTCACACTGCGAAACACCTTCCGCCGGAAAAGCGCTCCCAAACTCTGCGCTCTCCATTCTGTCGGTGCCGGTCTGCTTCTTCTGTATATATCTCTGGATTCTGTTTATCTTATGTAATGTGACAATCAGAAGCAGCACGGTGAGCAGACTGCACACTGCAATCCCCATCTGCAACTGTTCCGGTGAAATATGTTCCAGCCAGAGCATGTCCATTACCTCTCTTTCCGATCAGACTTTTTCCTGCCCGATTTCTTCTATATTATAAGGAATCTGCACGGATTTGAAAAGAGGCTTTCCCCGTGATCTCGCCGCAATTTGCGACAATCTTTTTACATCCCATGCCGGCATCATCCGCACCCTTTTTCCATTGCCGCCACAAAGCCCGATCTCCAAGTCTTTTCTTGACTTTTATGCATAAGGGTATTATAAATAAGGGAAGCAGACCATTAGGAAAGGGATTCTTACTATGAAGAAAATTGTTATGACCGGAGGGGGAACTGCAGGGCATGTAACGCCGAACATTGCTTTATTTCCAGCTCTGCAGAAGGAAGGTTATGAAATATCCTACATCGGTTCCTATGAGGGAATCGAAAAACGGCTGATCGAGGAGCAGGGGGTACCGTATTACGGCATCTCGTCCGGAAAGCTCAGACGTTATTTTGATCCGAAAAATTTTTCGGATCCGTTCAAAGTTTTAAAAGGCTATCATCAGTCCGTCCGTCTTTTGAAAAAATTAAAGCCGGATGTTGTTTTCTCAAAGGGAGGCTTTGTCTCCGTGCCAGTTGTGCTTGCAGCAAGCCGCTGCCATATTCCTGCGATCATCCATGAATCGGATCTCACGCCGGGACTTGCCAACCGCATTGCAATTCCAAAAGCCACAAAAGTATGCTGCAATTTCCCGGAGACACTGGCACATGTTCCCGAGGACAAAGCCGTGCTTACCGGCACGCCCATCCGCGCGGAATTACTGTCCGGAGATGCCGACCGTGCTTTTGCACTCTGTAATTTTACAGATTCCGCAAAGCCAACACTTCTGGTCGTCGGCGGAAGCAGCGGCTCCCGTGCCATCAATACCGCCATCCGGGATCTGCTTCCGGAACTGATTAAAAATTATAATGTCATTCACCTGTGCGGCAAGGGAAATGTGGACACTTCCCTGAATGCCATCGCCGGTTATGCCCAGTTTGAGTATGCCAATGAGGAACTTGCCGATCTGTTCGCGCTCTCCTCCCTGGTCATCTCCCGCGCCGGAGCCAATGCGATCTGCGAGCTTCTCGCACTGCGCAAGCCGAATATTCTGATTCCGCTCCCGGCAGCAGCCAGCCGCGGTGATCAGATCTTAAACGCCAACTCTTTCCGTTCCCAGGGATTCAGTTATGTTCTTGAGGAGGAGGAGCTGACCAACACCACTCTGTTGGAAGCCATCGACCATGTCTTCCACAAAAAGGACGCTTATATCGATGCCATGGAGCACAGCAAGGTCACAAACTCCATCGAGACGATCATGGGACTGATCCGCGAGGCATCTTCTCACAAATAGCGGTTCCTGCATAAAAAGGAATTGTCGCAATAAACATATCGTATGTTGATAAGTAATATTATCAGAAGATCATATCGTGGGATTTCAGATGGAAATGCAGATGGAATATTCGTTGGAGAAAAATGTGAGCATTTCTTCCGATCGAATGATTGCATCAGATTCCGTGTCTCTTCCACGTTTGGACAATCCGACGGGTGCATGTCCGACACACCGGAGACAATGGGCGGACTTTCTGGTG
>OLFU01000494.1_pt1 | contig 45005 bp, 39 predicted proteins | sample 1605161 | NCBI WGS metagenome assembly OLFU01 (sample SAMEA3888914, study PRJEB22519) | human gut metagenome | biome: human gut; feature: human-associated habitat; material: faeces | place: Denmark | collected 2011
CGCACACCCTTCCTTTCCGTTGCGGAGAATCTACCTCTTTATCGACAGCCTCAAGGCCCGCTCGAAAGAGCGGGCCTTTTGCTTTTGTAGTCAGATGCGTTCCAAGCGGCGGGTGGGCCGGATGTATTTGAAAGCAGCGGTTCTTTGACAGACCGGCACGGGCGGCTGAAGGCTGTGAAGCTCAATAGCGGCCGATGGGAGGCGTCACGTAATCCGGCAGGGGGCAGTGGTAGCTGCCGCCGTTTTTCTGCTTCAGTTCCTCCCGGGCCTTGGCGATGACCTCCGGCTGGTCCATGGTGCAGATGGCGGCCAGGGTCATGATCTCCGCCGCCCGCAGCATGCCTTTCATGCCGATGTCGGAGCAGGCGAAGGCGGTATTCTGCCAGGAGTGGCCCACGTTGCCAAGGCAGGCAGTTGCCACATGGAACATAACGGTGGGGGTGGCGTAGCCCACGTCGCCCACGTCGGTGGAGCCGGAACTGTAGGCGGTCTCCTTGGGGTTGAAGGGATGGATGATCCGATCCAGGGGCTTTTCCAGAGCGGCGTCCAGCTCCTCCGGTCCAAAGTAGTAGCCCAGCTTTTCCCGGATACCCACCATGGTGGTGCGGGGATAGGTGCGGAGGAACTCCGCCGCCAGCCGGTAGTCCGGCTCAGTCCATTCCGGGGCACCCAGCTCCCGCATGCACTGGTCCACCACGGCTCCCAGCGTGCGGTTGGGGACGTAGTCGGAGAAGGCCATGGTGATCTCATATTTCATCTTGGTGCCGGTCATCAGGGCCACACCCCGGGCCACGTCCACCACCCGGGTGAACAGCTCCTGGACCTGGCTGACCTTGGGGGCCCGGACCTCGTACTTGATGACGGCGTGGCTCTGGACCACGTTGGGGGCGGTGCCGCCGGGGTCGGAATAGGCGTAGTGGATGCGGGCGGCATCGATCATGTGCTCCCGCAGGTAGTTGCAGCCCACGTTCATCAGCTCCACGGCGTCCAGAGCGCTGCGGCCCAGATGGGGCTCTCCGCCGGCGTGGGCGGCGACGCCGTCAAAGGTGAAGTTGGCACCCATGATAGCCACGCTGCCCCGGGAGCCCACTTCGTTGACAGTCTCCGGGTGCCAGGTGTAGGCAAAATCCACGTTGTCAAAGTACCCGGCCCGGGCGATGAACTGCTTGGAACCGGCCCCCTCCTCGGCAGGACAGCCGAAGAAGATCACGGTGCCGTCCTTCTGTTCCTTGACCAGGTAGTCCTTCAGGGCCACGGCGGCGGCATAGCACCCCGCGCCCAGCAGGTTGTGGCCGCAGCCGTGACCGGCGCCCCCCTCCCGGACGGGCTCCTGGACCGGGCAGCCCGCCTTCTGGCTCAGGCCGGACAGGGCATCGTACTCCGCCAGAAAGCCCACCACCGGCTTGCCGCTGCCGGCGGTAAAGGTGGCGGTAAAGGCGGTGGGAATATCCGCGATGCCCTCCTCAATGGTGAAGCCCTCTTGCTTCAGGGCGGCGATGAGGGCGGCGGCGGACTTGGTTTCCTCATAGGAAAGCTCGGCGTAGCCCCAGATCTCCCTGGCCAGGGCTACGGTGGTATCCGCCTTGGCGGAAACCAGATCTTTGATGGTCTGGATCATGATATCAGTCTCCTTTACAGTACCATGCTCAGGAATTTAATGGTGCTGGGCTCGTGGGGGCAGGTGAAGATCTGCTCCGGAGTGCCCTCTTCCTTGATAACGCCGTCACAGATGAAGAGCACCCGGTCGGATATCTCCCGGGCAAAGCCCATCTCATGGGTGACGATGAGGATGGTCATGCCGCTGCGGGTCAGCTCCCGGATGACGTTCAGGACCTCCTTGACCATTTCCGGGTCCAGAGCGGAGGTTGGCTCGTCAAAAAGCATGACCTCCGGCTTCATGGCCATGGCCCGGACGATGGCCAGCCGCTGCTTCTGGCCGCCGGAGAGCTTCCGGGGATACTCATCGGCCTTGTCCCCCAGGCCCACCCGGCGCAGCAGGGCCATGGCCTCCTCTTTCGCCTGATCCTTGGGGACCTTCTTTTCCAGAACCGGCGCCAGTGTCACGTTTTCCAGCACCGTCAGGTTGGGGAACACATTGAAATGCTGGAACACCATGCCGATGCTCTGGCGGTATTGGGAGATGTTCAGCTTTTTGTCGGTGATGTCCTGTCCCTTGAAGAGGACCTGGCCGCCGTCCGGCGTTTCCAGCAGGTTCAGACAGCGGAGAAACGTGGACTTTCCGCCGCCGGAGGGGCCGATGATGGACACCACCTCGCCCCGGCGGATTCCCGTGGAGATGCCCTTCAGCACCTCCAGCTTGCCGAAACTCTTTTTCAGGTTCCGGGTTTCCAGAATCACGTCAGTCACTGACGGTCAGCCTCCTTTCAATGACCCGCAGGAGCCGGGAGAGAATAAAGTTCAGCAGGAAGTAAATGATGCCCACGATGGTCAGGGACTGAAGCGCCAGAAAGGTGGCGCTCTGGACGGTCTTGAAGCTGGTCATCAGCTCCCCCACAAAGAACACAGAAGCCAGAGAGGTGCCCTTCACGGTGGAGATAAATTCGTTGCACAGGGCCGGGAGAATGTTCTTCACCGCCTGGGGCAGGATGATGCGGGTCATCACGTGGGCCTCGGAAAGGCCGATGCTCCGGGCGGCCTCCCACTGGCCCTTGTCCACCGCGCCGATGCCGGCCCGGATGATCTCAGAGATGAAGGCGGAGGCGTTCACCACCAGGGCCGCCACGATGCACTGGGTATCCGTCAGTTCAAAGGGCACCAGCTTGGGCAGGCCGATCCAGAAGAAATACAGCTGGAGAAGGATGGGGGTGCCCCGGAGGATCTCCACATATACATTGAAGGTGGTCCGGAGGATCTTCAGGCGGCTCATCCGCATGAGGGCCACCACCATGCCCAGCAGGGCCCCCAGGAACACGGTGACTGCCGAGATCCAGAGGGTGCCCCACAGGCCTGAGAGGTACACCGGATAATATTTCAACCAAACCTTGATGACCTTTTCCATGGGAGTTCGCTCCTAAAACCGATTTTGCCGCTTATTCGATGCCCAGAGCCGCGGCCTGCTCTTCATATTCGCTGTACCAGACGTCCGTCTGGCCGCTTTCCTTCAGCTCGGCGATGCACTGGTTCACCAACTCCGCCAGAGATTCCGTCCCCTCCATGGGCATGGCCACGCAGGTGCCGTTCATATTGGGGTCCACCTCAAAGCGGTAGTCTGGGATGGACATGCCGCCGTTGGCATCGGCATACAGCTGGGCGGAGGCAGTGGAGCAGATGCACACATCGGCCTTGCCCTCGGCCACGGCCAGATAGCCGTCGGTCATGTTGGCCACCAGCTTGAATTCCTTGCAGGCGCCGTTGATATACTGGTTATACAGCGCTTCCTGAACGGAGCCGCTCTGGGTGATGACCACGGCATCCTTCAAAGAATCCAGGTCGTTATATTTGTCAATGTCCTCCGTCCGGACGATGAAGCCATAGCCGGTATTGGAGGAGTAGTACACATCGCTGAGCCGCATGGCCTCCGCCCGGGAAGGGGCATAGGCGATGGCGGAGATGGCGAAATCATATTTGCCGTCCGCCACACCGGCCAGCACGGCGGTGAAATCCAGAGCGGTGATCTTCAGGTCCACGCCGATCTTGTCGGCGATGTACCTGGCCACCTCAATGTCCATGCCCTGATACTGGTCCTCCCCGCTCTTGTTGGGGTCCACATATTCATAGGGGGCGAAATATGGCTCGGTACACAGCTCGATATAGCCTTTTTCCTTGATCTGCGCCAGACGATCCTTGGTCTCCCCGTTCTTGCTGCCGCCGCAGGCGGTGCAGGCCAGTGCCAGAACAGCCGCCAACAAAATTGCCATTGCCTTTTTCATATCCTTGCCCTCGTTTCTGTTGGTTTCGGGACGTTGGTGCCGCCCTTTTGATGGCATTTATCATAACAGGGACGTTTTCATTTGTCAACGCTTTAGCGTGGTAATTCGTTACCAAATTACCAAATAAAATTTCAGCGTTTTTGTGACCTTTATGCAAGGGGCCTTCGGATGCGGAAAGCTATGCATGGCCATGCGGAAAAATCATGAATTTTGACCAGACGCTGCATCACATGCGCAGAATTTTTGAAATAATCCGGGAACAACCGATTTCGGAGCGCACCGAGGGCTGCAAAAAATCTTGACATCTTTTTTTCAGTGTGTTAAAGTTGCCCTGTTCTTTTTCAGAACGCCTGTGCATATGCACGTCTTGACCATCCCTCCGTCGAGGGATCGAGGCTACACGGACGGCCGGGTCAAATGCCGAAAACCCGTCGAAGAGCCGGGGACCGCACCGCGGGTGCGGGTTGGCAACTTTGTTGCCTTATTGATCGAGCGGAAAAGCTCAAGTTTTTAAGTTGCTTATTACGTTCTGGCGCACACAACTTGTAAACGAATCAATAAGAGTGATAAAATGGACTGCATGCACGGTGCTCCCCGGTCTATGCGGAAAAGGGTAATTCTCTCTGTTTGGATGTTTCAAGCCACAGGCGCAGGTGCGTCTGTGGCTTTTTTTCGTTCTTCCGCCGGTCTATGACTGCAAAGGAGAGAAAAAACATGAAAAAGAGAATCGTGAGTGCACTGCTGGCAGGATTCCTGCTGGTATCCGCGACTGCCTGCGGCAAGCAGCCCGTGGCTGACCCCACACAAGCCTACCTCGACACGGTAGACGTGGATTACGCCTATGATCTGGCGCTGAAGCTGGAAGACATCCGCAGCAACGAAACCCTTGGCTACCGGACAGCAGGCTCCGACGCGGAGCTTGCCATCGGCGACATGCTCAAGGCGGAAATGGAGCGCATCGGACTGCAAAACGTCACGAAGGATGCGTTCACGCTGGATACGTAGGATTCGCTGTTTGGCTTGAGCCGACGGTGTATCCCTTCTTGGGTTTCCCGCGCACACCCTTCACCCGCAAGGGGTATGCAGCATCCGTAAAGCGGCGGAGCCGCTAACGGCTGCCCTACCTTACCGTTGCGGAGAATCTACCTCTTTATCGACAGCCTCCCCTCTTATCGTGTCGAAAAAGTCTTTTGGTCCGCCGTGTCGCATAAAAAACGGCCAGCAACGCTTTGGCTGCTGGCCGTAATTCATATTCTTTCGCCGTCTTTTTGGCGGGGAGCGGGTTCATTTGGAAAGGCTCCCTCTTCCCTGCTGTTTGCCCTTTGTTACGCGTTGCCGGCCAGATAATCCACGGCAAACTGCGCCATCAGCGCGGTTCCCTTGGGAAGCAGAGACTCGTTGACCGTAAACTTTTCGTGGTGGTTGTTGTAGATCATGCCGTTGGCCTCGTCCCGGCAGCCGATGAAGCCGAACACGGCGGGAATTTCCGCAGCGTAGTTGGCGAAGTCCTCGCTGCCCATCATGGCGGGCATATGGCAGAGCGTCTCCTCGCCGAAGAGCTTGACCACGGCCTTCTGGGCGATCTCTGTGAGGTCATCGTCATCGTTGATCACGGGATGCACCACATGGGCATACTTGAGCACAGCCTTCATGCCCAGACCCTCCGCCGTGTTCTCCACGATCTGCCGCATGGCCTCCTCGTGCTTATCCAGGAAGTAGGCACGAGTGACGCCCTCCATGGAGACATGATTGGCGATCGCGTTGTAGCGATTGCCGCCGGAGATGGTTCCGATGGTGAGTACCACGGGGTCCAGGGGGTTGCTCATGCGGGAGACATACTGCTGGAGGTTATTGATGATCGCCGCAGCGCCGGTGATGGCATCTGCACCCAGATGGGGCGTGGCCGCATGGGAGGAGGTACCAATCACATCCACCGTGAAGCGGCCGGAGTAGGCCATGCGGGGACCGGCGGTAACGTCGATATAGGGAATATCCAGCGTGCCCCAGACATGCTGGCCGAAGATGACGTCCACCCCGTCCAGCGCGCCCTCTGCGATCATAGCCTTAGAGCCGATGACGTGCTCCTCCGCCGGCTGGAAAATGAGCCGCACATCGCCCCGCAGCTCCTCCCGGTGCTCCTGAAGGAGCTTGGCGGCGCCCAGCAGCATGGCAATGTGGGTATCGTGGCCGCAGGCGTGCATTTTCCCCGGTTCGCAGGAGGCGAAGGGCAGTCCCGTCTCCTCCTGGAAGGACAGCGCGTCCGTGTCTGCCCGCAGGCCCACGGTCTTGCCGGGCTTGCCGCCGTGGATGGTGGCGACCAGACCGTAGCAGTTGACCATATCCCGGATGTCGGTGATCCCCAGTGCCTCCAGATCCCGGTGGATGGCGTCCCGGGTGTTCTTCTCCTCCCCGGTCAGCTCCGGATGCTGATGGTAGTAATGCCGACGCTCCACCACATAAGGGGCAGCGTCCTGTGCCAATGCCTTGATGTCCATTGTCCGCTCCTTCCTCAGCTGAATTACTGCTGTGCGGTCTCAGCGAGGTAGTCAGCGGCGAACTGTGCGGCCACCGCAGCGCCGCGGTGGAGGATCGTCTCGTCCACGTCATACTTCTCGTGATGGTTGCCGTACATATAATCCCAGTCCTTATTGTGGCTGGCCACAAAGCCGTAGATATAGGGGATGCCGTCCTTGCCGAACCAGGAGAAGTCCTCGCTGCCCATCAGAGGTGCGGGGGTAATGAGGGATTCCTTACCGTAAAGCTTGGTAACGGCGGTCTGGGCGATGCGGTTGAGCTGCTCATCGCCGTTGATGACAGGCTCCGTCATGTACTGATAGCTCAGGGTCGCCTTGGCGCCGAAGGCTGCAGCGGTACACTCGGCCACCTTACGCAGCGCGTCCTCCACCTGCGTGCCGGTGAGGAAGGTACGCACGGTGCCCTCCAGCGTGGCGTGGCCGGCCAGCACGTTCCAGCGGTTGCCGGCGGTGACCTTGCCCACGGTGATGACCAGCGGGTTGAGAGGATCGTTCATCCGGGAGACCAGCTGCTGGATGGACTGGAGAATGGAGCTTGCCACCATCACGGCGTCCACACCCTCGTGAGGGGCGGAAGCGTGGGCGGACTTGCCCTCCACCTCAATGGTGAAGCCGTGGCAGCAGGCCATGAGGTTGCCGGCGGGGAAAGCGATACCCGGGGCGTCATAGGTACCCCAGACATGCACGCCGTAAATGGCGTTCACACCGTCCAGCGCGTGTTCCTCCATCATCCGCAGAGCGCCCACGGCGGTCTCCTCCGCAGGCTGGAACACCAGGCGCACGTCGCCGGAAAGCTCGTCCTTCACCTCGTTGAGGATCTTGGCGGCGCCCAGCAACATGGCCATGTGGTTGTCATGGCCGCAGGCATGCATCTTGCCCTCGTTGTGGGAGGCGAAGGGCAGGCCGGTCTCCTCCTTGACGGGCAGTGCGTCGATGTCGGCGCGCAGCGCCACGGTCTTGCCGGGCTTGCCGCCGTGAATGGTGGCGGTCAGGCCGTAGCAGGTCTCCATCTCGTGAATGTCGGTGATGCCCAGTGCCTCCAGATCCTCCTTCAGATGGGCGCGGGTGTTCTTCTCCTCGCCGGAGAGCTCCGGGCAGGTGTGATAATACCGGCGGCGATCGATGATGTAATCATTGTACTGTTCCGCAAGAGATTTGATATCCATAATATACACGATCCTTTCTGTATACAATCTGATAGCTTTATTGTAGCGGTTTTTTCTGAATGTGCAAGACTGATTTTATGAACAAAGCTGTCCGGCGGAAAGAGCCGGACAGCTTTGCGGATGACTGGATCAGAACATTTCGGCAAAGATGCCGGCGATTACCACGGAGGTGATGGTCACAGTGGTGAAGCCACCCACGATCATGGGCGGGAACATCTTGCTCATCAGGAATTCCTTCTCCTCCGGGGTCTGCGCCAGAGCGGTGCAGGTAGCCTCGGTGATGATGGCATTGGGCGGGAAGCCGTAGAGTGCGGTCAAGGCCGTGGCGGTGGCCATCAGGAAGGAGACCTTCAGGATCTTGGCGGCAATGAAGCACAGAATGACCATGCCGATAACGCCCACCACGATCAGGAGGATCATGGGGCCGATGATGTTTCCGAGCATCTCGGGGGTGCAGCCATTCAGACCGTCGAACACATACATCATCAGAGCGAACATGATGATGCCATAGGAGTTGGCCTTATTGATGGCGTTTTCATCCAGGAAGCCGATGCTGGTGAAGATGACGCCCAGAACCAGCGCATACACAGCGCCGCTGATCTTCATGTTGATGACGGGGATCACGATGGTGCCCAGCTGGGTTGCGAGCCAGGACACGATGCCCAGCTTCAGCAGGATGACCACAGGGCCGTTCCAGTTGGCAGGCAGAGGGGGAATCAGCTTCTTGTGCTCCTCAGCAGTGCCGTTGTTGAGCTTGCCGTTGACGGCGTCCACATCGCTGACGGCGCTTTCCAGCTTGTACTCGCCGGCGCGATAGCCCTTGATCAGCTTCTTGCCCTCCAGCTGGAGGCAGACAGCGGTAAGGGGATAGCCGGCAAAGCCCTGCACGCAGTACATAGCGATGGCGAAGATGGCGGCTTCGGTAAGGCCATTCGCCTCCGCAGCTGTCTTCATGGTGGTGGCAGCGATGATGCCGCCGGTCAGCGGAGGCAGACCGGCAACCACCAGGTCACGGCCGATCACGCCGGGCAGAACGACCAGGCACAGCGCGCACATACCGGCAAGACCGGCCAGGCACACGACGATGGTCTTCCACTGGGATAGCAGCTGCTTGATGGAAATGACCGTGCCCATGTGGGTGATAAGCAGGTAAATGCCGATGGTGCTGCCAAAGGGGATCAGCATGGAGTCGCTTACAACGGTGGTGGGAATAACAGTCCAGAAGCCTACCAGAAGTACGGCGGCGGTGACGAAAACCGATGGGATCCAGGCCTTCGTCAGGTTTGAGACTGCTTCGCCGATGAAATACACGACGCCGCAGATCACAAACGCGAGTGCAAAATTGTACATAGTGTTTCTCCTCTCGTCTCTCCTTACATGACGTACGCTTTTTTGAATTAAAGAGTTAAATCCAAAAAAGTTGTTTTTATGGTACTCTGATCATGGTTAGATGTCAAGATAAATTTTGACAAAATTTAACACCGCCCATGCTTCGGATTTTTTACCAAAGCACGGGCGGCGCTTTTGCGGAAAGCCTTACGATACAAGGTCTTCCACTTCTTTATGGAACATGGCTCATTGGGAACGCCAAAGCTGCGAGGACGATCCGTTCATCAGCTTCGCAACGAACACACTTTTCTGATTTGTGTATACGCTAATAGCTTGTAAACGGTAAGTAACCTGTACCTTGTATACCTTATACGTTAGCTTTGGCGGACACAAAACAGCAGGAACAGAGAACCCCGCGAGGGCGCTCCTGACAGGAGCGCCCTCGCGGCACTTATGTCATATCCATTCAAGTCTCGGGAACGCAGCTCCCGGCGGCAAGATTGTAGATATCGAAATGGGCCTGCTTGTCCAGACCGATATAGCCGCCGGTCTTGCCGTCGCCGATGTGGTTCATCTCCACCAGCTCCGGGATATCTGCCGGGTCTGCACCGATCTCGGCAAAGGTCAGGGGCATCCCGATGGATCGCAGGAATGCCCGGAAGGCCTCGATACCCTCCAGCGCCGTGCGTTTTGGATCGTCGAAGTCCATTTGGCAGCCAAAGACCCGGACGGCCATCTGAGCCAGGCGCTTTTCGCCGCCGTGCTCCGCGCAGTAGTGCATCCACGCCGGCATGATGACCGCCAGACCCGCGCCGTGGGCGCAGTCATACTTGGCGGAGAGCACGTGCTCCAAATGGTGGCTGTTCCAGTCCTGCTGACGGCCCACGCCCATAATGTCATTGTGGCACACCATACCGGCCCACATAATGTTTGCACGGGCCTCGTAATTGTGAGGGGCCTCCATGACCCGGCGGCCCTCATGGAGCATGGCCAGCAGAACGCCCTCCAGCATCCGGTCCGTGACCTCCACGTCCGGCGTATTGGTGAAATAGCGCTCAAAGGTGTGGGCCATGATGTCCGTGATGCCGCAGGCCGTCTGATAAGCGGGCAGGCTTTCCGTGAGGGCAGGGTCCAGCACGGAGAAGCAAGGCCGGAGGCAGTCGGCTTCCGCGCCGTTCTTCTCCAGCGTTTTCTCGTTGGTGATGATGGAGTCCGGGGAGCCTTCGCTGCCGGAGGCGGCAATGGTCAGGACGGTGCCCACAGGCAGAGCCTGCTCCGGCACCTTCCCGGAGAAAAAGTCCCAGAAATCGCCGTCATAGGGTACGCCGATGGCGATGGCCTTGGCGGTATCGATGACGCTGCCGCCGCCCACGGCCAGAATGAAGTCGATCTTTTCCCGGCGGCAGAGGTCGATGCCCTCATAGACAAGGCCGCTGCGGGGATTGGGCTTCACGCCCCCCAGCTCCACGGCATACAGGTTTTCTTCCTTCAGGCAGGCCATGATCCGGTCCAGCAGGCCGGAGCGTTTGGCGGACTGCCCGCCGTAGACCACCAGCACCCGGCTGCCGCCAAAGCGCTTGACATACCTGCCGGTCTCCGCCTCCCGGTCCTTTCCGAACACGAAGTAGGTAGGGCTGTAAAAATCAAAGTTCCGCATCGTAACGCTCCCCTCAATATCCGGTCTTTTTCGCACCGGGCTGACCGTAGGACTGGAACTTCACCATAACCTCGGCCATCTGCTCCTCCGTCAGAACGTTGGGCTTGCCAATGCTCATGGCGCGGCACTGGATCTCCGCGATGTATTCCAGATTGCAGGCGAGGCCGTAAGCACCCTTGATGTCCTTGCCGCAGCACACGAGGCCGTGGTTGCCCAGCAGAACACCATCGCTCTTGCCGCAGACCTCCATAGCCGCTTCCGCCAGCGCCTCTGTGCCAAACAGCTGATAGGGGGCACAGGGAACTTCCGCCGCGCCTGCGTCACCGATCACATAGTGTACTGCCCGGATGGGCTCACCCAGCACGGCCAGCGTCGTGCAGTAGACGGAGTGGGTGTGGACAACTGCTCTTGCATGGGGCTTATGCTTATAGAACGTTGTGTGCAGAGCCCACTCACTGGAGGGCTTCCGCTTACCGTCCACCACCTTGCCGTCCAGATCCAGGATCACAACATCCTCTGGGGTGGTGGAAAAATAATCCATGCCGGAGGGACTCAAAGCCACCAGACCTTTTTCAGCATTGTAAATGCTAATGTTTCCGCTGGTTCCGGTGCTCAACCGGGCGGCGCTCATCTTTTTGCCGTATTCAACGACCAGTTCTCTCTCTTCCTGCATCAGCATAGTTATATTCCTCCCAATTATAATGATTCGATATTTTACGATGTGGCATCTGCGTTAGCTGATCCCATTAGCCAAATCTCGGTTTTCCCGCCATTCCGGTTCATACCGGTGAATCAACTGGCCCTCTCTGGGGCGATAGATCTGCGGGGTCTCTCCCTGCTTCACGGGAATTTCTCCAAGACAATCGTTACAAAGCGCCGTCAGGCCCTGTACTGTAGCCTGCCGGAAACCGGGCCGCAGCCGCAGTTCCCGCCCCGACAGATCTGCCAGCATCTGGCAGAGAGCCTCCGACTGGAAGCCACCGCCGCAGCCAAGGATGTAGGGGCTCTGATTTCCGGTCAACCGGGCCAAATATTGCAGCTGCTCATGGATGGAGCAGGCGATGTCCGCCAGAACCGCCCAGACAAGGTCCGTCCTCTCCGCTTCTGCGGCCAGCGGCGCACGCATAAAGAACCCGCCGCGGCGTAAGGCGCGCCGCTGATAAAACAGAAGGGACGAGAACGATGCCGTGCTGTGGAACCGGGTCTTTTCCCGATAGATTCCTTCCAATTCCTCATAGGGAATGTCCGGGCAGAGCTGTTCCTTGATCCGCTGGTAATTCAAGCCAGTGACGCCGGGGTTCATCTCCACCTGATAGCCCTCCGCCCCCAAACCGGCGTCCGTCCAGACGCGCTGTTCCCGGTCATAAAACTTCTGTTCGACCTCCGTGATCACCGGGGATGTGGTACCGGAGACCACGGCGATGTCCCCGGGGCGTATATGGGTTTGCAGCAGTGCAATCTGGGTATCTGCGCCGCCCATAACAAAGACGGCGTCCTCAGCCAGATGCAATTCCCGCCGGAAGGTCTCCAAAATGGGACCGACTACCGTCCCTGCCGCTTGCAGCGGGGGCAGAATCGCTGGGTTCAAACCGTAAAAGCTGCACAGTGCCTGAGACCAATTCCGCTGGCTGATGTCATAAAGCTGGCTTTCACATGCCTGCGAATACTCCATGACTCTCCGACCCGTGAAGATCCACCCTATCCACTCGCTCAGGCTTAGGACGGTCTCCACCTCCTGATACCGCTCCGGATACATCTGGCGCAGACCCAGCAGCTTGGCCGCTCCGAAATCCTCAGTGGCCCATTTGCCGGAGATCCGGTAGATCTCATCGTGCTCCGGCACCCGCGCCATGTAATCCCGGCCTCGGTTGTCAATGTTTGGAAGGCCCAAAAACGCTTCTCCTGCATGGTTCAGCAGTACAAAGCTCTGACGGGCGCCGGCTGCGGAGATTGCGTCAATCCGGACATCCGGGTGTTCACCGCACAACTCCCGACAGCCCTGCAGAAGCAGAGGCGCCCATTCCTCCGGTAAGAAATACTGGGCATCCTCATAGGCGCTGTCTCGGTGGTAGACGTTGGTATAGGTGCGTAGTCCCAAGATTGCGCCATTGGCATCCACCAAGGCCACACGGCTGTTGCCCGTTCCCAGATCTACCAGCAAATAATGCTTCATAGACTTATCCCTTCAGAACATCCCGGTTATAGACGACCTTTTCCAGATCTTCATTCCGCAGCCATTTCTTGATCCGTTCATTGAGGATGCGGGACTGATGATCCGTTACCTCATAAGTGGCACCGCAGATGTGGGGCGTCAGCAGTACATTGGGGCATCTGCCGATGCTCAAGTCCGCCTCGGTGGGCGGCTCGGTGTCCAGCACATCAATGATGGCTCCGCCGATGGCTTCCTCATTCAGAACCCGTTCCAGTGCGGCATAATCTACGATGGCAGAGCGGGCGGCATTGACAAACAGCGCCGTCTTTTTCATGGATCGCAGCAGCGGCTCTGTAATCATCCCTCGGGTGGAATCCGTGACCGGCAGGTGGAGCGTTACAATATCGCTCTCCGAGAAAATCTCCTCAAGGCTCTTTTTGTGGTAGTGCCCCTGATCCCCTGGCAGGAAGGGATCATAGAAGGAAATATCGCACTCAAAGCCGTCCAGAATTTTAGCTACGACGTGGCTGATGGCACCAAAGCCCACAAAACCGACTTTTTTACCCTGCAGCTCGTTGCCCATCCAAAGATAATAAGGCGTGGTCCCCTGAACCCATTTTCCATCCTTTACCCACTGGATAGCGGGAATGGTCTTACGATACATCGTCAGGATCAGACCTACTACCATCTCGGCCACAGCCTGTGTATTGCGGCCAGGGGTGCAGAGGATCGGAACACCGGCCTTGGTGCAGGCATCTACCTGCAGATTGGCGGGTGTTCCCCGGCAATCGCCGATAAACTTCAAGCGGTCATAGCCTGCAAGGACCTTTTCCGTAACCCGGTCCAATTCTGTAATCAGCGCATCCGGCTGTACCTGAAGCAGATGCTCCAGCATTTCATCCTCATAGTACCGCTGACCGGTGGCAGTCCACGGCTCGTAGACCACCTCATCAAAAATTTCCTTCAGTTCGGCAAGGCAGGCTTCCTCATAAGGTGCACGCACATAAACCTTCATAGTGACCTCTCCCTTAATAGAACTTCTTTACATCAGAATCAAAATAGTGATCCAGCAGATAGGGCACATAGACACCTTTATCCGTGACCACGCCGGAAATGAGGTGAGGCGGCACCACGTCGAAGGAGGGATAGATGGCCTTGACCTCCGGCACGGTGTTGGGAATGCCCCGATAGCTGAGGACCTGCTGGGGGTCCCGCATCTCGATGACGATGTCATCCTTACTGTGCTTGTCCTGATCGGGGATGCCGGTGACGTAATACGGAATACCAAAATACTTGGCCAGAATCGCGATCTGGAAAGTGCCGATCTTGTTGGCGATATGGCCGTCCCAGGCGATGGAGTCCGCCGCTGAGGTGAAGAGGTCGATGCCCTCCCGCTCCATGGCGTAGGCCACCATGTTGTCGGTGATGACCGTGGTATCAAAGCCCATCTGGGCGAAGCAGCCGGAGGTGAGCCGCGCCCCCTGCAGATAGGGTCGGGTCTCGGCGCAGAACACCTTGAAGTCCTTGTTCTGACGGCGGGCGGCCCGAATCACGGTGCCGATGATGGTCTCCCCGAAGCACTGGGTCAAAATCGTACCCCCCTGCGGGATCAGCTCTGCCAGATGGTCGCCCACGATCTGCATGGTGGAATACCGGCGGTTCAGGGACTCCACCGTGTTCTCCACGATGGCCTCGACGGGGTCCTTCCCTGCCGCCAGCGCCTCCTTGGCCGCCTCGGCGCAGCGGTAGGTGATCTGGCCGTAGCGGTTGGCGGTGGTGGGGCGGGCGTGGGCCAGATCATAAGCCGCCTGCTGCAAGAAGGCGTCCTGCTCCGCAGCGCCCTTGTCCCGGACCTGCCATGCGGCTAAGGCCATGCCCATGCCAACGGCGGTGTAGGGGCCGGCGCTCTGTGTCACCATGTCCGCGATGGCCTGCACCACCTCCTGATAGGTAGCGCACTCCACGAACCGGACTTCCGTGGGGTAGATCCGCCGGTCTAAAATGCGGACCTTGCCGTTTTCGTACCACGCAACGTTTTCATATTGCAGGAGAAACGGCATATTTTCATCCGTTCTGACCATGTGTTCCCCTCCCCTCTGCCAAGATCTTACGGAATTCCTCCGTCACAGCCGCCCCGTTGAGGCCGCCGGCACGGTTTTTGATGAGATAGATGCCCAAATCAATGAGGGCGCGCTCCATGGGGAGCCGCTGGGCCGGGTCCGTGACGGAGGTGACCTCCATCACCTTGGAATCACCCACCACCCGGCGGATGATCTCCGTACCGGCGTAGCCGTAGGAATCCGCCATCACGCCGTCCAGATAGGCCTTGCGGAAGGCGGGGGCGCGGTACAGCGAGAAGGTCACCAGCTTGTCATATTCCGCCGCCAGCTTTTCCGCCGTTTTGTCGCAGGTCTCCCGGATGGTTTGCTCCAGAGCGGTCTGCGTTTCGGCGCTGCCGCCGGTATAGGCCTTGTTGGCCCACGCGAAAAACAGGTTGCCAATGACGTTGCCGATGTCATAGCCCATGGGGCCGTAGAAGGCGAACTCCGGGTCGATGACCTTGATGCCCTGCTCATTGGCAAAAATAGAGCCGGAATGGAGATCACCGTGGATCAGCGCCTGCGCGTTGTTCATAAAGCCGTTCCGCAGGGCGGCGACTTCCCCGTGGAGGGTCTCATCCTCATAGAGATGCTCCCGCACGAAGTCCTCGTTGCCGGGGGTGACGATATTCTTGTTCCGGGGGTTCATGGGCTGGGCCAGATACGGCTCCGTGAGCACCAGGTCCTCCGTGATGTCGCACAGCTCCGGATTGGTGAAGAATTTGACCTGCTTCTTCTTTTCCTGCCGGTCCATCACCAGATCCGTGGTAGGCAGCAGGGACTGGGCCAGAAAATCGGAGAGATTTTCGCTGAGATGGCCGTAGACCCGGCCCGCCGCCAGCTCCTTGCGGAGATTTTTGTAGGCGGAAATGTCCTCCATAGAGAGGGCGGCCATAGTCTCATCGTAATGATAGACCTCCGGGATGAATTTGGGGGCCAGCCGGGCCTCCAGCATCAGGGTCTCCGCCTCGATCTTGTTGCGGTATAGATCCAGCGGACGACCGGAGGAGCGCAGCAGCTTGTCCGCCTGCTTCACGATGACGGAGCGGCCGTCCCGCCGGGAGCGCACCTGAAACACATAGTTGATGTTACCGTCGCCGATCTCAACGCAATCGGTTTCCTCATCCGGCTGGAAAAAATGGAGCACATCCACGGCGTACCGCTTCACATCCTCCGGCTTCATTAAGAAAAAGGCGCTGTAATCTGACATAAGGTCCTCTCCTTCTGCAATAGGCGGTCAGTCCGCCATGATGGCCCGGACGGCGGTTTGCGTGTCGGTTTTGGGGAACAGCTCGTAGCCGATGAGGCCCCGGTAGCCCGCCTGCTCCAAGGCGGCGAACACCGCTGGGTAGCGGATCTCCCCGGTGCCCGGCTCGTGACGGCCCGGCGCGTCCGCTACGTGGATGTGGCCGAACTGGTCGGCGTAGGCGCGGATATGGTCGCACAAACTGCCCTCGTTGAGCTGCATGTGGTACACATCGTACAGCACCTTCAAGTACGGGGAGCCGATGAGCCGGGTCAGCTCGGCGGCCGTGCGGGTATGGCGGAGGAAGTTGCCGGGATGGTCCGTGGTGACGTTCAGCGGCTCCAGATTGATCCGGACGCCGCAGCTTTCCGCCCATTCCGCCGCGATTTTCAGCGTGTCGAACATGGTGCAGAGCTTCACGGCGTCGCTGAGGTCGTCATAGGGGCAAAGGACCCTTCCTCCCTCCCCCAGACCGTTTGAGTGGGCCGTGACGGACCTTGCCCCTATCTCCATGGCGGCGTCCAGAGAACGCCGCAGAAAGGCCTTGTAGGCCGTTTTCTGGGCAGGGTCGATGAGGGACAGCTCCGCGTCGCCGTTGAAGCCGGAAATGCCGACCCCCGCAGCGTCCGCGGCGGACTTTACGGCATCTAAATCCTTGTCGGTCCAGCTCCAGAATTCTACAAACTCGAAGCCGTCGGCTCTGGCGGCGCGAAACCGCTCTAAAAAGGGCAGCTCCGTGTACAGTGTCTCAATGCAGGCGGATTTCTGAAAAATCATAGGCCCCTCCCGGTGTTGTTCTCAGGGTCATGATAACAGGTTCGGGGCGGGCGTGCAACACTTTTTCAAGTCGCTTTTTTAGAGCCTTTGTCGAGAAAACTTGTCTGAATACAACTTTTTTTCACCAGATTTGGATGTTTGAATGCAACTTTTTTGTTATGCAATCATAACAGTGCTTTTTTAAGGGAGGTATTTATGGCAAGTCAACAGACACCCAACTACCGGCTGTCCCGCTGGGCGGGGACGGACCGCATTCTGGTGGAGGAATTCAATGACAACTGGGACAAGATCGACGCGGCGCTGAAAAGCAATGCCGACGGCGTGGCGGCGGAGACGGCCGCCCGGGAGGCGGCGGACACGGAGATGGGCAAAAGAGTAGGCTTACAGTTGATTCAGACCGTCAATGGTACTACCGGAGAATCCTGCGATTTTTCGGTCAACATCGATTGGAATCAATGGGCAGAAGTTATTTTTGTAGTGAAGCCGAAATTCAGTGCGAAAACATCTTATGATATCTTCTTTTACAAAGAAGATTCCACCGGTGCCTTGACTACTACCTTGGCAAATAGCATCAGTGGAAATTGTAGTTTCATTACGTATCCACTATTTGACAAAACCACTTCATTGAACGGCTTCTTTTTAGACGGCAGTAGATTCCAAAATTACGGCAATACTTTCCAGAATTTGGGGTATCTTTCTCTTTCACCCAATTCTGATGCCACCGCAAAGACCGGAAGTCTTTTAAAAATATACGGAAAAAAATAAGCGAACACCCCGCACCGAAAGGTGCGGGGTGTTCGTTATCTCAGCTCAGGTGAGCTTCAATCAAATTGAGCTTTGCGATTAGGCCTTCTCGACAGTCACAATGACCTCGGGAGTGCCGCCGATGGTAACGCCGGCAGGCAGACCGCTGTTAGCAGCCAGCTTGTAGCCGTCAGGCAGAGTAACATCCTTAGCAGTCACGGTAGCCAGAACGCCGCCCTGAACCTTAACGGTGACAACATCAGTACCAACCGTGGTGGCCTTAGTGCCATCGGTGGTGAAGTACACAGCCACGTTAGCGGTCTGGACATAAGCGTTGACGGTCACCTTGATGGAGTCGGAAGTAACTTCCTTGACGCCATTGCCGTTGACCTTGTCGTTGGCAAAGACAACCTTGCAGTAATACTCGCTGTCGGAAGCCTTATCGGTGGCAATGGTCAGGGTCTTGCCGGTCTCGGCGGCCAGCTTCTTGCCGTCCTTGTACCACTGATAGCTCTCAACAACATCGTTCTTGGTGGCGCCCTTGGCAACCACGGTCAGGACCACAGCGTCAGCACCATTGTCAACCGTGATGTCAGCGTTGTTGTTGTTGACGCTGTTCTCCAGGGTAACAGTGCCGTTGGCCGCATCCTTGGTCTCAACTTCCTCAACATACATAGTCGTGACCATGCCGTCCTCGACAATGTAGTAAGCGATATCGTCCTCGTCCTTCACAACGCTGGTCTTGTAAGAGCCGGCAGTGATATCGCCGTCCTTATCGACGTTGTAGAACTTGGCGTCATCGTCCACAGTGATAGTCTTCTTGTTAGCACCATTGTTAACAGTGTTGACGATCACGGTGTAGTCCTCGGAGTTCTTGTCCAGGCCCACACCAATGGCATAGGTCTTATCGGCGGTGTTCTTGTACTCGACCAGCTTGGTGATGAAGCCGTCGCTGTCGGTGGAATACTTACCGTAGACGCCGTTCAGAGCATAAGCCTTGATGGAATTGCCGTCCTTATCGGTGGCCAGAGTCTTGCCGTCGTTCTCATAGACCTTAGCGGAGGCATCAACCTTCACGGTCTTGATCTCGCCGCCGACAACAGCGTTGTAAGTGTAGTAGTCATCGCCGTCGTGGACATAGTTGGAAACGGACTCGCCAGCAATGAAGATGTTCTTATTGTTGGTATCCTCAACAATGTCATCGTTCATGGGAACAATGTAAACGATGGTGGCGATGGTGGAAGTGCCCTTGCAGTACCAGAAAGCAACAGCGCCCTTCTTTGCAGCGGCAGTCACAGAAGGAGCGTTCTTGATGCCGGTGTAGGAAGTCCACTCATCATCAGCATTGTTGTAAACCACAAAGGTGGTCTTGGAGTTTGCATAGATGGTGCCCTTAGAATTCTTATCAGAAGTGCCGGTGGTGATAGTGGCCTTATCGGTCTCCATCTTGAATTTGGTGGAAGCCTGGTAGTCCTTCAGAGCGGTGGTCTTGCTGCTGAGAGGAGCAGTAGCCTCGGTGGTCTTGACTTCCTTCAGGGTGTACTCGTTGGCGTCGTTGACCTTGTAGGTCACGATGGTGCCGATATCCAGATGATCGGAACCAGCCTTCTTGTAGTTCTTAGCGGTGTCAACGATCTTCTCGGTGCCATCAGCCAGAACCAGCAGAGCACGGTTGGTGTCGAAGCTGTTCTTGTCGCGGTAATCCTTCAGCAGAGCGAAGTCAGTGGAGACATACTCCTCTTCCTCAACGAAGATACCGTAACCATAGGAATCCAGATACAGGGTGTAATCGTTCTTGGGGCTGACCTTATCCAGAATCTCGTTGGCCATGGTAGCGGAAGCCTTGTAGGTCTCGCCATTGATGGTCACGTTCTTATTCTTGCTAGCGTCAACCTTCTTGTCGTTCTCAACCTTGGTGACAGTACCGGCAACGGACTTAGCCAGCTCAACGCTCTGGATCTCGTCTTCCTTCACGGAGAAGGTGTACAGAACATAAGCGTCGTCCTCAAAGGTCTCGTTGGTCTCGTACTTCTCGGTGCTGTTAGCGGCAGTGTTCTTCTTGACATTGTCAGCAGCAGCATCACCGGTCAGGACTTCCACATAAGCATCAGCAGTGGAGGTAGCCTTGACGGTCTTGTTGATCTGGCCGAAGTAGGTCATGACCTCGGTGATAACAACAGAGTCATCGTTCTTGTCATAGAAGACCTCGGTCAGAACACCGTTGCCGCCAAACTTGGTGTCATTGTCGTTCTTGCGGATGGCATAAGCATCAGCAGACTCGCCGTCGACATAGACGGAAACATTCTTCTTCTCGATAGCATCACCCAGAGCCAGATCCTTGTAGATGGCGCTGGACTTAACATCAGCAGTGTAGGTCAGGTCGGGAGTCTGAGCATAGGTGCCGATCTCCTCGGACTTGATCTTCCACTGGTTGGCAGGACGCATGAAAGGATCGGTGGCATTGTCATTCAGGCGCAGATCAGTGAAATACTTCTCAGCGAACTGCATCTTGCCGTCCTTGTCGATGTTGCCATCGGTCTTGGCGGTGTTGGTCATCTCCTTAGCGTCGGAGGTGTCCTTGATGGTGATGTTGCCAACGGTGACGGTGGAGTTCTTCTCGTACTCAACCATGGTAGCCTTCAGGGTGTTGAAGGCATACAGGCAAGCCTCTTCACGGTTGACAGCCTTCACGCCGTTGAAGTCGCCCACCAGATCGTCAGACAAACCGACGTTCAGAGCGCGCTTGGCAACGTTGATGGACCAGTTGGCACCGGTGTAGCCCTCGTTCTCGGCCTTGTAGCCCAGAGCGCCCAGCAGCATCTTCATGAAAGCGTAGCCGGTCAGGGAGTTGGCGGGCTTGAAGGTACCGTCAGCATAACCGGAGATGATACCGGTCTTCTGGCAGTAAGCAATGTAGCCAGCGAAGGTGTGGTTGGTAGGAACGTCCTTGTAAGGAGCGGCGTCAGCAACCAGAGCGGATGCGGTGGTGGGGCCAAGGATCAGGTTGCAGATGATCTTGGCAGCAGCGCCACGGGTCAGAGTGGCGGAGGGGTTGAAGGAACCGTCGGCATAGCCGTCGATAACCTTCACGGCGGACATCACGTCAACAGCTTCAGTGTACTGGATCTTGGTGCTGTCGGTGAAGTCCTTGGCACCGGCAGAGACGGTGACCAGAGACATGGTCATCACCAGAGCCAGTACCAGAGAAAGGAACTTCTTCATGGGGTTTCCTCCTTTTAGATTCTCCCTGTCGGGAGTTTGTTTTACAAAACAAAGCTTTCTTAACCGCCCCGATTTACATATCGTGGCTAGCCTACCCAATATCTGAACCGGGGGTAAGTTTCGATCACATTGTTTTGTAATGCTAAGATAACATTCGACTTTTTGAAATGCAAGTGGTTGCACCGATTTGTTACACGGTTGTAACATTGAGGAGGTCTGTGTAACTGAGGCCGGGGCGTTCCTTTTTATATAGGGGGTTTTCCGGGGGAGGGCAAAAAAACGGACAGAACTTACCAAGTTCTGTCCGAATATGACGGTTTTCGCGGGGGATCAGGGGATGTAACGCCAGGGATCGTCCGACTCCGGCGCGGTTTCCGGCTTGCGGGGCGGCGCGTCCTTTTCCAGAACGTCCGCCACGGTGAACAGGCCGTTTTTCCGCCAGCTTTCCAGAATTCCGTGACAATATTTCCAGTTCAGGCGGCCGCAGTTCAGCACGGTGCGGTCGAAAGCCAGCTCGATGAGCGCCGGGGTGAAGCCCCAGTCCAGCCACGCGGCGATGTAGGCGTCATCCGACGGGATTCGCGCGTCCGGGGCCAGCCGCAGCCGACGGCGGACCTCCGCCACCGTCTGTTCCCGCCGGGCCATCCGCCGGATCGCGGCCACGGCGTCCGCCCGGGAGCGCACGCCCAGACGGACCCATTCCAGGCCCAGTTTTTCGATGTGACGGGCCGTGGGGCGCTCCTCGCCCCGGAGGATGGCTTCGTCGCAGCACTGGGCCGTCAGCAGCTCCAGCGCCTCCGGAGACAGGCCATGAAAGTCGAACAGCTCCGTCAGGGCGCTGAGATCCGCCGTGGGCAGGCGGCGGCCTGCGGCGTGTTCCACGGCGTGTACGGCCCGGGCAAAGGCCGGAAAGTCCGCCAAAATGGCCTGAATTTCCGGGAATGTGTACGTTTTCCGCTGTTTCAGGGGCTTCGGCAGGATGGCGGCTGCGGGGTCTATGATCCCAGCGGCCACCAGCTCCTCCATGGCCTGAGCGATGCGGCGGTGCTCCCAGCCCAGCTCTTTTCCGCAGAAGAACGGGGAGACCTCGCCGCCGTGGTGCAGGATAGCCTGATGCAGCGCTGCCGCGTCGGCGGTCAGCTGTTCGGTAAGCATGGCGCTCCCCTCCTTCCCTGCTGTTTTTTTGTATAGTATACAACAAAGTGGCTGCGGTTTCCACGATTTGTTTCCGAAGGGAAACAGGCGTGTGCGGAGCAGCGGGATCGACCTTACCTTTGCTCGTTAATTTTTTAACGTATTGTTCTGAGACCTCCCCTCCCTTTTGAGTCCTCAGCTGTCAGTCTCCGACAAAAAATACCGGGCATCAGGTGGTATGATGAGGCTGTCCCTCATTCCGCTGCGGGATCAGGCGGATTTACAGGGACCGTCTCATTTGGGTTCTACACTCCTTGACACTATTTATAGGGACCGTGTCAAGTGGGTCTGTTCTGCTGTCAGTTCATTTACAGGGTCCGTGTCATTTGAATTTCTTTTTGAGAAAAGTCCAAAAATGTGTGGCTTTATATTGACAGTATTATGATAAGCAAGCTATAATGAGAACGTAAAAAATACCGCAAAACCGGGGGTAAATCTCCCGAAACACGCAAAACGGAGGGGTTTTATGTCTCTGATCCTGACAACCGCCATCGAAAAGGGCGGTACCGGTAAAACAACCACAGTCGTCAATCTGGCGGCTCTGATGGCCGCCGAGGGAAAACGGGTCCTGGTGGTGGATATGGACCAGCAGGCCAACACCACCTACATGCTGACCCAGCACAAGAAGGCCGAGAACTTCTACAAGGGTCACGGCCTGGTGAATATGTTCATGAACTTCGATCTTGGCGGCATGGATCTGACGCCCTACATCCACCCTACCAATGTTGAGGGCGTTCATATCATTCCCAGCACTGCTCAGACGCCTCGTGCCGTTCACCAGCTGGATCTGCTGGCGGACGAATACAAAATGAAGAACTACACCTTCCTGATCCACTGTCTGGCCAATATCAACGATGATTATGATTACATCGTCATTGACACCCCTCCCGCCCGGGACAACCTCACCATGAGCGCCCTGTTCTGCGCCGACGAGGTTTTGATCCCTGTCCGGTGCGACAACTTCTCTTTGGAGGGTTTTGAGACCACATTGGCCATGATTTTGGATCTGGAAACCCGGGAAGATGTCAAAATAGACATTTTAGGCGTGGTTTTGACCCAGGTGGAGCGGACGGCTGCCGTCAATCTGGTACGTCAAATGTTTGAGGAAAATCCGGAATACGCCTCTGTTCTCTTCAAAACCGGCATCCGCAAGGGCAGCACCGTGCCGGAGAGCACTATTGCCGCCGTACCGGTGGTGCTCTACTCCAAAAAATCCAATCCCTCCGTGGACTACATGCAGCTCTGGAACGAGATCAAACAGCGTCTGGCAAAAAAGGAGGCTGACGAATAATGGGTAAGCTTGATAAGCTGAAAAGCCAAATTCCCCAGGGTTCCCAGGAATTATCGACCAAAAACCACCTGGCGAAAACGGAGATCGCCATGTCCTTCCAGAACGAAGGCACGGAATTGACCCGAATTCTCTTGCGAAACATTGAATTTAACCCCCATAACCTCTGGTCCTGCAACGATGATGATGAGAGCATCCAGCAGCTGGCGGATGCCATCGAGCGCAACGGCCTGCTGCACAACATCGTGGTCAGTCAACGGGAAGACGGCACATTTATGCTGCTTTCCGGTGAACGGCGGGTGAAAGCCCTGCGTTTGCTGCAAAAACGGGAGCAGGAAAGCGATCCCACCGGCCAGAAGGCTCATAAATGGGATCGGGTGCAGGCCCAAACCTACACCGGACTGGATGAGTTGTCTGAGCTGATCATTCTGGACGAGGCAAATATCATGGTTCGCGGCCTTTCCGGTGATGCAAAGACCATTCAGGCATGCATTTCCCGGTATTTGGACAATTTGCAGGCGAAATTTCAGGTAGATCGCCGGGCTGCCGAGGCATATTTCAAGTCCCGCACCCAGATGACGGACTCCACGGTCCAGCGTTACACCCAGTTTGACAAATCTTTGATCGACGATGTGAAGGAATTCTTCCAAAATGGCACCATTTCTCACGCACAGGCCCTGTCGCTCTGCCCGCTGGAACCCAGCGAGCAGGTTCTCTATGTAAATGCCATCAATAAGGCCATTCAGATGTCCAATGGGGACAAGGCTCTGGAGCATACCTATGTCACCCGGATCACGGACCGGGCCGCTCAGGCCGCCCGCATGACCAACGGCCGGGAAGCGGAGCTGGCCCGGCTGGAAGAAGCCATTATTCCGCCGGTTCACGCCAAGCCCGCCGGAGATGTGGCGGTCCGCACCCAAAAGGCCACGCTGATCCGAAAGTATGAGAAGGTCACGTTTGACCTCTCTAAAATCACCTCCAGCAAGCGGCGGCTGAATTCTCTGCGGAAAATGGACGCTGCCGATGGGGACGGTTCCATTGTCGAAAGTCTGGATAAACTGGCCAAGGAGGCCGCGGAGCTGGCCGGTCTCCTGCGGAACGGACAGTAATGGCCCGTCCAAAAGGCCCGGAGCAGCGTGTCCCCGTGAAAATGCGGGTAAATATCGGTCTGATGGACCGGCTGCAGCAGTTGGCTGCGGAAAACCGGTATTCCGTCCCGAAAATGCTGACGGTGATCATGGAGGAGACCCTGGCAGACCTGCCTGCGGACTATGAGCTTCATGAAATGGCTGAGATCTACACCCTGACCAAAAATCACGCCGTCAATCTCAGCTCCAATCGGATGAATGTGTATCTGCTGCCGGGAACTCAGGAGGCCATGCTGGAGTTGGCTCGCCGGTTGAACGCAAGCATCGGTGCCGTCCGCACCAGTTTTCTGCTGGATTATCTGGATCTGCGAGGGCTGCTGTAAACTGAACAGGGAATTCGAATATCCCGAAGGGGTGCCTGATCTGGGCGCTCCTTCGGGTTTCTTTTCCATCTTCACGTTGCTTTCCCGTGTCTTTATACCTCCACGGAAATACGAGGGGAAGATCCCAGCAGCTGCGAAAATGAGCGGGCTGCATTTTCTCCGTTCAGTATTTATTTTGTCTCAGTTCGACTTTGTTTTTCAAAAGGTTCTAAAGTCTTGCAACTTCAAGGGCTTAGGAGCGTATAGGAGCAAAAAAGGAAATTAGTTGATTTTTGGGATATCTTGCGCATATTATAGAATCCGAGCCATTGGAAATAAACAATTGGCTTGGCCTTGATATTGCCTTTTTCGACATGATATTTGCTTTTGCTTTTTAATCTGTCAGCGGCTTTCGTGGAAACGCAAGCCAGTTATTCGACTGTCATTCCTTGCGGGAAGGGGAGAGGCCGCGGGCAATAGCCTTTATTTACAGGGACCGTCTCATTTGGGTTTGCCGTTTCAGGCAGCGCCGACTCCGATGGACGCAAGGAAATTCTTCTTGTAAGACCTCTTATGAGTATGAGACATTGGCTGAATTCTGTAGCGTAATCGTTTACCAATCGAGCAGCCTATCATTAGCTCCAATTATTTTTGTGTCCCTGTGCTTTCTTGAGCCCTTGAAGTCGCAAGGCATCAGACCCTTTTGGAACACAAAGACGAACTTGGCATAATTTTCTGCCGGTCCAGGGGTCCGTTTGCTTCTGCGCCAAGTTTTATGTAAACTTATTCTCGCATAGCGGAATTTAAATTGCTCCCGAATGCTCCGCAGCCAAAGAACAGGTCCTATCATCAGCTTAACCGATCTGTCACCGTTCTAAACCGGGTTTTACAGATTTTCTGCGGACCCATGACTCAAATGTCGCCAAAAAGAGGGTAAAACAACCGAGAGACTCTAAAAGAGCAAGGCAGTATCGTTATCTTGGCTCTGCGTTCTTTTGCCTGTAAGCCCATTTTTCGGTCAGCGCTCCCCTGCATTTTCCTGTTCCAGCACGTTTGTGTCGGCAGAATAGCTGGTTCTGAAGATTTTAGGCTTGGAATCCGAGTGGGTAAACGTATAGAAGGCGTGTTTGTAGCTCGATTCTTCCAGCTTCTTGCTCTGGAGAGTCTGTTTCTCCGCCGTGATCGAAGGAAATGGAGTCGTTTTCCTGACTGGAAGCCAGAGGAACGTATTTCGCTGTAAATATCAGAAGGTTTTTTCTTCGAAAAGCAGAATCGACTGAGTCCCCATAGGGGACCTCAGTCGGTTTTTCCTACTTTTATAGAACTTTTTCTATTTTATTATTTTTATTTAATAAGTATCACCCCTCCCGGTACGAGGTTTGTATCTCGTTTCTGCGAGGTTTGTATCGTATATAGACGAGGGTTTTATCTCTGAAGTACGAGGGATGTATCTTTTGATACGAGGTTTTGATCTCTCTTTTCGTACCGGAATCAGCTGATTTACGAGGCCAATGTCTCTATTTTGCCCTCAAAAAATGACGAAAAAACCGGGAACAAAATTTAGGAGATCCACAGGCGATTTCTCGAAAAGCTTCCAATTTAAGAACATTTTAACCATGAAAAAATGGGCGGTGCCCGCGTATATACGAGGTTTTGATTCTTTTGAGCCGCCTATGAGCCGATTCTGCTTATGGAAGGCTGCATTAGTCACGAGGTTTTGATCTCTCCACTTGCCGTTTCTGGCATGATTTAAGAGGTTTTGATCTCGCATTTTCTTCCAGGGAGACTTGATTTACGAGGTTTTGATCTCAGGAAAGACAATATATATACTATATATATAATGTATATACGAGGTTTTGATCTCGCCTCCGACACTCAGACGGGCTGCTATTTGCGAGGTCTTGATCTCACTCAGTCAGCTTTCGGTCTGCTCCAATGCACGAGGTTTTGATCTCTCTGCTGGCGTGGCGCAGGGAGCTGATTCACGAGGTTTGTATCTCTCTCCGACGTGCGGAATCCCCAAAACGAGATCAAAACCTCGTAAATGGGTGACGCTGGGAGAGGCCGGAGGCGGACACCAAATGTAATCCACTTTCATAAAAAAGCAACAAGATATTGGGAATCAGATTGGGCGGTTTCTACGAAAAACGTTGCTTTTTGCCGGAAAAGAGGCAGGAAAAACGGGGCTGCTCCCCATAAGAGAGGGTGAAATTCACAAAAAGCAGTGAAAAGCAATAATGCTTTACAGAATTTACCGATAAACAAAAATCGGAACGATCATGCCGAAAATAGCACAATGAACGAGATCAAAACCTCGTAAATAGGCTGCCGGAGTGATATTGGCCTCGTAAATGCCCTTCGGCGGGAGATGGAAGAGATCAAAACCTCGTAAATCCCCAAAACGAGATCAAAACCTCGTGAATGATACAGTCTCCCATAAGCAGAATCGGCTCATAGGCGGCTTAGAAGAATCAAAACCTCGTGAATAGCAGAAGGGCTGCCCAGCAGGGCAGGGCGGCTGTCCGGGAAGACAGCAGGCTGGTCGAAGGGGCAGGAAGGAAAAAACACAAACTTCGAAAAATTGGGTTGACTCTTTTTCGTAAATAGAATATGATAATAAATGAATTTGCAGAAAGCCGCACAGAGGAGAAGAACATGGAAGAAAAACAGATCCAGATCCCGGATGTAAATGCAGACGCTGAGGAGCGTGACAATTATACGCTGATCCAGGAGACACCGGAGGACAATCTGTCCGGGGAAAGCGGCATTGCCATCCGTTACAGCAAGGACTTCAATATCGTGCAGGCCAACGAGCTGCTGCGGAGCAAGCAGTCCGATCTGACGCTGATGGAATCCAAGCTGATCCGCCTGGCAGTCTCCCAGATCATGAAGGGGGACAAGGACCTGCGGACCTACAAAGTCAATGTCTCGCAGCTGGCGGAATTTCTGGAGGTGCCTAAGACCAATGTCTACCGCTCCATGCAGGACATCAACATCAGCCTCATGCAGCGGGTCATCTTCATTCGGGACAAGGAAGTGCCTGATAAGAAGGGCAAGCCCAACTACAAGATCCTCCACTGGCTCAGCAGCGTGGAGTACAAGGACGGTACTTTGACCTACCGCCTCAGCGACGAACTGAAGCCGTACCTCATCGGCCTGAGCGAAATGTTCACCCTTTATTCCTATGACAGCATCATCAAGCTGCCTACCAACTATTCCATCCGCCTCTTTGAGCTGCTGACCAGCTGGGTGAATATCATCATCAAGGGGGAGAACACCCCGGCCTTCCCGGATATCTCCACCGACCCGGACGAGATCGTGCTGGCCATCGACTACCTGCGGGATTTCTTCGACTGCAACGATAAGTACAAGAGCGCCGGTGACTTTGTGCGCAACGTCATCGAGGTCAATCTGGGCTTTATCAACCAGTATACGAACCTGAAGGTCTCCTTCCGCAAGCATAAGAAGGGCCGTTCCATCTCCCATGTGATCTTCAAGTACGAGAACACCTGGAACAACGACCCCAAGGCGGAGGAGCACAACAATCAGATGCTGGATACCATCCGCAGCATCAAAAACGGCGAGCCCGCCCAGTTTGAAACGGACAAAGAGGTCATCACCTTTTAAAACCAGCGTAAAAGCCTACATAGACAAAAGCCCAGGAACGTAACGTTCCTGGGCTTTTTTTGGCGGGATCTTTCGGAAAACAGGGGATAGCGGCGGAAAATGCCGGTCAGACCCGGGAGGCAGCGGTCGAAGGAGAGACCGACGGGGAGTTTTGGCGATTTAACCAACAGAGAATGCTCGTTCCACATATTTTGAAAAAACTTCCTAAAAACGAAAAAAACTCTTGTTCCGCACATCGATGTACGGTACATAATAGAAGCAGGGAAAATCAGGAAAAGGCAAGTGAATGGTTGAACGGCAGAGAAACCTGACGATTCCATAAAAGCACCTGCTTCCATGCACAAGTGCTTTTATATCTGCTGGGATGCGAGGGCTGAAGCAGTGATCCCGCTTACGGCGCAGAAGTCTGTGAATCACAAACACTTTTCACGAACACCTTTGTATTCGTCTTTCGCCAGAGCCTTTACATAGGCATCGTAGGCTTCTTCCAAGGTGGAGTATTTCGCCTCGGCTTTTAGAAATTTTTTATATTCTATTCTGCTTGTGATCTGTTCGGACACCGCAATGTATTTTTCTCCCTTATGCGGTTCGCTCTTTTTTGTTCGCTCTCCGGTTGTAGTTTCGGAGACATAGTATTTCCCGTCACCGGTCTGGATGAGCACGGGGATCTGCTTTCCGGCGCCGACCTTGTTCGTGTCAAGAGAGGTCCAGAAAAGGTAGCAGTCCGCCTTCTGTCCTTCCTTCCCGTCTCCTAAAAAAGCCCAAGTGCAGTTCTTTTGCTGCAGAAGGCTGTTGTTCATGCTTTCGAGCGCTGCTTCAATCTGCGGGATGTAGCTTGAGCCCGGACAGCGGGAGTCAAACTCAAAATTATACTTTTTTACCTCACCGTTCTTCCAAAAATCGGTTTTATATAGCACATCACAAAAAAACGGTTACACTGGTATCAGGCAAACTGTTGGGCTCGCCCGGCGCTGCCGTTCCGCTCCATGTGAGCACCACACCGTGGGTCTTATCATAGGAGACCTCGCAGCTTCCGCCCGGCGCGGCATTACCCTTCCAGTTATCCGTGTCTTTGTCGCCATTGGAATGGACGATGCCGCCGATGTTCACGGGGTTCGCCAACTGCCACCCGGCCTGCTTCTGCTTCAGATTGACCGTGACGGTGACGCCGGTATTTCCAAGCAGGGCCTCCGTGGAGACCTGCGCATAGGCGGAGCGCACGTTAGCCAGATCCACCGCCTCCCGGCTCCTTTCCAACTGCGAAGAAAGCACCGGGACCGCGACGGAGATCAGCACGGCAACGATCGCGATGACGATCAGCATCACCATCAATGTAAAACCTTTGCGATTTAGCTTCATATCGTTCTCAGTTCCTGTCCCACCGAGGGACGCCCGCCAGAATCCGGCCGCGGTTATTCCGGCGGGTTTTGGCTGTTTTCAAGTCGAAAAAAATCATTTTTTCAGCAGAATGAAACAAGACAAGACAGAAACGAAACTGTCGATAAAGTGGTGAATTCTCCGCAACGGTAAGGTAGGGCAGCCGTTAGCGGCTCTGCCGCTTTACGGATGCCGCATACCCCTTGCGGGTGAAGGGTGTGCGCGGGACTACGCCCGCAGGCGTGTTTCGGAGCGCAACCGCCGCAAGGCGGCTCTTAGCGCGGAGATAACCCAAGAAGGGATACACCGTCGGCCCTTTGCTGATCGGCCACGGATTCATCTGGCGCAGGCGGACGATGTGCGCTTGCGCTCCAGCAGCACCATGATCCGCTGGCGGTTATACCGCTGCATCATCACAAACAGCAGGTCATATCCGGCGGACAAAACGGAGGTCACGATGAATACTGGGTATGCGCCAAACCGGAGTCCCGCCGCAATGGGCAGAAAGCTGAGCAGCGCGATCGTTTCATGGACCAGCTCCGCCTGGCACATGGCCTGGGCGACCTCGTCCCATGTATGCAGACGCGGATCAAACAGCGCGTTGTCATAGGTGGGCATTCTGCGCTTCCACCGTTTTACCTTCAGCGCTTCATAGACCGCCATTTCCCGCCTGCCGACCCGGTACCACCGCTTGTAGAGATCCGCACGATTCTGCATCACTGCCTGAAATGCGCCTCCCACCAGCAGCCGCATGACGAGGTGGTAGGAAACCGTTCCGAAGGTAATGGCGAGTGAAAGCACCGGCCCGTAAGCGGTCTTTTCGTAGAAAACGGTCAAAATGACCGTCCCAATCATGAAAAACAGCGCGGCCCGCGTCATTTTCTTTGCCATATCCGGTCACCTCATTCAGAGAACGTGCATTGTGTTTTCACCGCTGCCGAGACACACGGCGACCTTTCCAAAACGCAGACAGCTTGTCTTTGCTGGAGCTGCTCGGGTGCGCATGTGAAATAGACGCTGTTTTTCCTGTCTGCGCCTCTCGGCTCTCTATGAGAAATGATACCACAGGGCTGTGCAAAAAGCCAGTGCTTCCAATGCTTCTCTGCATGTCCCGCAGCCGAAGCCGCAGTGCGAAGAGCATATATTTGACCTCCCACCCTGAAAGCCTGACCGTCCCGGTTTTGTCCCGGTTTGCAAAATGGCCTTGCAATCCACCTGCCGCCGTGCTATACTTCCACCGTAATTGAATAGAAAATCTTCAGGGCAGGGTGTGATTCCCTACCGGTGGTACAGCCCACGAGCCGCAAGGCATGATTCGGTGAAACTCCGAAGCCGACAGTACAGTCTGGATGAAAGAAGATGACAACGCAACGCAGGGGACTGCTTTGCGTCTATGGAAGTTGCTCTGGGATGTGTTTGCATTCCGGAGCTTTGCTTTTACACAAGGATCTTGTGTTTTTCTGTCTTGCCCTGAACGATTCGTTCAGGGCTTTTTCTTTTGGAGGTAACGGTATGAATGATGCGGAATCTATGCGTCTGGCCTTGGCGCTGGCGGAACGGGGCCGGGGCTGGACGGCGCCCAATCCCATGGTGGGCGCCGTGATCGTAAAGGACGGCGCGGTCATCGGACAGGGCTGGCATGAGCGGTACGGGGAGCCCCATGCGGAGCGGAATGCGCTGGCAGCCTGCACCGCCGACCCCGCCGGAGCCACCATGTATGTGACGCTGGAGCCCTGCTGTCACCACGGAAAGCAGCCGCCCTGCGTGGATGCGATCCTGGCATCCGGCATCCGCCGGGTGGTGATCGGCTCCGCCGACCCAAATCCGTTGGTGGCGGGAAAGGGCGTGGCGATCCTGCGGTCTCACAGCGTGGAGGTAACGGAAAACGTTCTGCGGGAGGAATGTGACGCACTGAACAGGATCTTCTTCCACTACATCACCACCGGGCGGCCCTTCGTTTCCCTGAAATACGCCATGACGATGGACGGCAAGATCGCAGCCTTCACGGGTGCGTCCAAGTGGGTCACGGGCGAGACAGCCCGGAGCCACGTCCAGCGGCAGCGGCACCGGTTCCGGGGCATCATGGTAGGCGTGGGCACCGTTCTGGCGGACGATCCCCTTCTGACCTGCCGCATGGAAAACGGGCGAAACCCCGTTCGCGTCATCTGCGACACCCATCTGCGGACGCCGCCGCAGGCGCAGGTGGTCATCACCGCAGACCAGATCCCGACCATCCTCGCCACCTGCTGCACCGACCCGGAAAGACAGGCGGTGTATCAGCGGGCCGGGTGCCAGGTGCTCTGTCTGAATGAGGAAAACGGCCATGTGGATCTTCGGCAGCTCATGGAGCGGCTGGGGCGGGAGCAGATCGACAGCATCCTGCTGGAGGGCGGCGGAACGCTGAACTGGGCCGCGCTGGAATGCGGCATCGTGCAGCAGGTGCAGGCGTATATCGCCCCGAAGCTGTTCGGCGGAAGGGAAGCGAAAACCCCCGTGGAGGGCGTGGGCGTCCCCGCCCCGGACGACGCCTTCCGATTGAAAAACAGCCGGATGGAACGGCTGGGCGAGGATCTTCTGATAGAAAGTGAGGTGGAATATCCGTGTTCACAGGAATCGTAGAAGAAGTTGGAACGATCAAGAATATCAAGCGCGGGCAGCACTCCGCCGTCCTGACGATCCAGGCGAAAACCGTTTTAGAGGGGACCCGGATCGGAGACAGCATCGCCGTAAATGGCATCTGCCTGACAGTGACCCGGCTTTTTCCTGACGGCTTTTCGGCGGACGTGATGCACGAGACGCTGAACCGCTCGTCCCTTGCGAGACTCACGGCGGGGAGCGTGGTCAATCTGGAGCGGGCCATGGCCGCCAACGGTCGCTTCGGCGGGCATATCGTAGCAGGCCATGTGGACGGTGTCGGACACATTGCCAACATCCGCCGGGACGATACCGCCGTCTGGTACACCGTCCACGCGGGGCCGGAGATATTGCGCTATGTAGTGGAAAAGGGCTCCATTGCCATCGACGGCATCAGCCTGACGGTGGCCGCCGTGGACGGCGAGGGCTTTTCCGTGTCCACCATCCCTCATACGGTGGCCCAGACCAATCTGAGCCAGCGGCGCCGGGGCGACCCGGTGAATTTGGAGACCGACGTGGTCGGCAAGTACATCGAAAAGCTGCTGCGTCCGGAAGAAACGAAACCGCATACCCCCGCAAACGAAAGCACCCTCACAAAAGAAATGCTGCTGCGCTGCGGCTTTTGACAGGAGAATTTACCATGAATTTCAATACCATTCCCGAAGCACTGGAGGATCTGAGACAGGGGAAGATCATTCTGGTCACAGATGACCCCGACCGTGAAAACGAAGGCGATTTCATCTGCGCCGCCGAATTTGCCACCACGGAGAACATCAACTTCATGGCCACTCACGGCAAGGGCCTGATCTGTATGCCCATGTCGGAGGCCTTTGTCCGCAAGCTGCAATTCCCCCAGATGGTGCAGAACAACACCGATAACCACGAAACGGCCTTCACGGTATCCATTGACCACATTTCCACCACCACGGGCATCTCCGCTGCCGAGCGCTCCGTAACGGCGATGGCCTGCGTGGAGGAGGGTGCGAAGGCGGAGGATTTCCGCAGGCCGGGCCATATGTTCCCGCTGCTGTCGAAGAAAAACGGCGTGTTGGAGCGGGAGGGCCATACGGAGGCCACCGTTGACCTGTGCCGTCTGGCGGGGCTGAAGGAATGCGGCCTGTGCTGTGAGATCATGCGGGAGGACGGCACCATGATGCGCACCGCTGAGCTGATGACGCTGGCGGAGCGGTTCGGCATCAAGTTCATCACCATCCGGGATCTTCAGGCGTACCGCAAGTGCCACGAAAAGCTGGTGGATCAGGTCACGGCGGTGAATATGCCCACGAAATACGGCGATTTCAAAGCCTACGGCTTTGTGAGCCGTCTGAACGGCGAGCACCACGTCGCGCTGGTGAAGGGCGACATCGGCGACGGGAAGGACGTTCTCTGCCGGGTCCATTCCGAGTGCTTGACCGGCGATACCTTCGGTTCCCTGCGGTGTGACTGCGGACAGCAGTTGGCTGCCGCCATGACCCAGATCGAAAACGAGGGCCGGGGCATTCTGCTCTATATGCGGCAGGAGGGCCGGGGCATCGGCCTCATCAACAAGCTGCGGGCCTACGAATTGCAGGAACAGGGCATGGACACGCTGGAGGCCAATCTGGCTCTGGGCTTTCATGGAGACGAGCGGGAGTATTTCCTCGGCGCGCAGATCCTGCGGGAGCTTGGCGTCAAGAGTCTGCGCTTGCTGACCAATAACCCGGACAAGGTGTATCAGCTTTCCGAGTTCGGTCTGGAAATCTCCGAACGGGTTCCGATCCAGATGACGGCAACAGCGCATGATTTGTTCTACCTGAAAACCAAGCAGGCACGAATGGGACACATTTTGGAATATTAACAAAGAAAGAGGTACTTAAATATGAAAACCTTTGAGGGAAAGCTGGTCTCCAAAAGCATCAAGGTGGGCATCGTCGCCGCCCGGTTCAACGAATTCATTACCTCCAAGCTTCTCAGCGGCGCCATGGACGGCCTGCTGCGGCACGAGGTTCGGGAGGATGACGTTCATGTGGCGTGGGTCCCCGGTGCCTTTGAGATCCCGCTGGTGGCGGCGAAGATGGCAAAGAGCGGCAGGTATGACGCCGTCATCTGCCTCGGCGCGGTGATCCGCGGTTCCACCAGCCACTATGACTACGTCTGCAACGAGGTCTCCAAGGGGATCGCCGCCGTGTCTCTGGAAAGCGGCGTACCCGTTCTCTTTGGCGTATTGACCACGGAGAATATCGAGCAGGCCATCGAGCGGGCCGGCACCAAGGCGGGCAACAAGGGCTACGATTGTGCGGTCAGCGCTATCGAGATGGTCAACCTGCTCCACGAGCTGGACGCGGAGTAACACACAGACACACTATGATCATCATTCAAGCAAATGGGGCAGAGGGGGATCTGGAGGAAAAGATCCTGGCCCTTCTGCGGCGGGAGGACATCGCCGCGGAGCGGGTCTCCCTCAGCTCCCGGCACACGCTTACCTTCCCGGAACTGACCATTGACGGGCGTTCCCAGCAGGCGTTTCAAAACGGAACCGCGCTGGCGCTGACCCGGATCGAGTTCAATATGCTGCTGCTTCTCGCCAGCAATCCGGGAGTCACGCTTTCCAAGGAGGACCTGTTTTCCGCCGTGTGGGGCCGGGACAGCGCGGACACCCTGAAGGTCGTGGCGAATACCGTCTCCAATCTCCGTCGGAAGATGGGCGGCAGCCACACCTATATCCGCACGGTCCGGGGCGGGTACGTTTTCTCGGCGGTCTCCGCCACCGCCTGAAGTGACCCCTTGAAAACAAATCGAAGTAACAGCGGCAGCGTTGCGCAGCCCGGCGGGGAACAGACTTTTTCAAAAAACTGAGCGGATGCACGCCTTTGTGGCGTGCATCCGCTTTCTTCGGCTATTCCTTTGTGTGCGGTAGCTGACGGCAGATTCAGCCCCCAACTGTGACCGAGGAAGGGGAGCCCCCTTGCTGCGGGGCGGAATGGTCACAGCATATAGTAATACAGGAAAATATTCTGATAGGAGCCGTCCTTCATAAGAAATCCGTTTGGGATCATTCCTACCTGCACAAAGCCAAGACGTTTATATAAGTGTCGGGCGTGGGTATTGTTTTCAACCACGGCATTGAACTGCATTAGCTTGAAGCCGTTGTTTCTGGCCTGTACAAGGCAATCGGAAACCAGCTGTTCTCCGATGTGCTTTCCCCGGCAGGCGGAGTCGACCGCATAGCTTGCATTGGCAATGTGCCCGCACCGGCCGACATTGTTCGGGTGGAGAATATAAAGCCCGACAACCGTTCCGTTGTCATCTGCCACACCACAGTACGTCTGTGCGGCAAAGAATGCCCTGCCGCTTTCCTCGTCGAGAAGCTCCAACTGCGGAAAGGCAACGCCCTCTTCGACAACTTCATTCCAAATACGTACCATGGCGGGTACATCATTTTCACTGTACTTTCTGATTTTCATAACGCGTCCCTCAATCGCTTCAAATTAGTTGCTTGGATATTTTCTGCTTCGTTTTCACTTCGACATTCGCCCATTTTGCACATGATAGCACGTCTGAACTTGAATGTATAGTGATAAAAGCCGGGGATGCGCGTTGTCACAGGGAAAGTGCTTGCTCAACTGTCGCCATGACCGGGCGGCTTCGCCTTAGCGGGGCGAAAAAGTCTTTTCACTTCGCTGAACAGCGGCTTCGCCGCTGCCGGAAGTCTGCGACTTCAGTTGTGGGTAGTTCAAAAGGATTGACAAGACAGAACACTTATAGTATGATAACAAATCATTTGTATATTTGATGAGCAATGACGTTCATTTTTTGGCAAGAGGCGTGGCCCTCTGCTGAAAAATGGACGTCTTTTTTCGTAACGGAAAAAAACGCCGTTTTGAGGAAGGTGAACATCATGAAAAGAGAAGGGCAGGTCCGCATCCCGTCCGGATGCGCGATCTCCGCTGTGATCTCCCGGGAGGGACGCCGGATGACGGGAGAGAAGATCGTGGAGAGCATGATCCCCATGCATGACCGCTCCAACGGTCTGGGCGGCGGCTTCGCCGCATACGGCATTTATCCGGAATACCGGGACTACTATGCCTTCCACATCTTCTTTGACAGCCGGGATACCCGCAAGACCTGCGAGGCGCTGCTGAAGGAGGGCTTTGAGATCGTCAAGGCGGAGCACATTCCCATCCGGCAGATCCCGGAGATCACCGATGTGCCCCTGATCTGGCGGTATTTTCTGGCACCTATGCAGTCGGTGCTGAACCGGCTGCAGCTGGACGCAGAGGAATACGTGGCCCGCATCGTAACGAAGATCAACGCGGAGCTTCGGGGTGCATACGTGTTTTCCAGCGGCAAAAATATGGGGACCTTCAAGGCGGTTGGCTATCCGGAGGACGTGGGCCGGTTCTATCGTCTTGAGGAGTATGAGGCGTACTGCTGGACGGCCCACGGCCGCTATCCCACCAACACCCCCGGCTGGTGGGGCGGCGCCCATCCGTTCTCCCTGCTGGAGTGGTCTGTGGTGCACAACGGAGAGATTTCCTCCTACGATGCCAACCGCCGCTGCGTGGAAATGTTCGGCTATCAGTGCACGCTGCAAACGGATACGGAGGTCATGACGTACATCGCGGACTACCTGCTGCGGCGGCAAGGACTGACGCTGGAGGAGACAGCCTCCGTGATGGCGGCTCCCTTCTGGAGCACCATCGAGCGCATGAAGCCGCAGGAGGCGGAACGGCTGACGTATCTCCGCAAGGTGTTTCCCAGCCTGCTGCTGACAGGGCCGTTCTCCATCATCCTCGGCTTTTCCGGCGGGCTGATGGCGCTGAACGACCGGTTGAAGCTGCGGAGCATGGTGGTAGGCGAAAAGGATGACCGTGTGTTCATTTCCAGCGAGGAGGCGGCCATCCGGGTCATGGAGCCTGACGCGGAGAATATATGGGCGCCCATGGGCGGTGAACCAGTCATCGTCCGGTTGAAAGAAGGGACTTACTGATGAAAAATTTCTATGTGCCGCCGCAGTTTGAGGTGGTGCGGGACCCGCAGCGCTGCGTCAACTGCAAGGTCTGCGTGGAGCAATGTCCCAACGGCGTTCACCGCTTTGACGAGACCCATAACCGGATGCTGGCGGATGAGAGTAAATGCGTGGACTGCCAGCGGTGCGTGGCGTACTGTCCCACCCACGCTTTGAAGATCGAGAAAAACCGCTGCACCCTGCGGGAGAGCGCCAACTGGTCCTCCGATGCCGTGGAGGAGATCTGGAAGCAGGCCGCCACCGGCGGCGTGCTGCTGTCCTCCATGGGCAGCCCCAAGGAGCTGCCGGTCTATTGGGACCGTCTGCTGCTCAACGCCTCCCAGGTCACGAACCCGCCCATCGACCCGCTGCGGGAGCCGATGGAGACCCGGGTGTTTCTGGGCAAGAAGCCGGAGCGCATCCGGCGCGACGCTCAGGGGCGGCTGATCACGGAGCTGACGCCGCAGCTGGAGCTGTCCATGCCGGTGCTGTTCTCTGCCATGAGCTACGGCTCCATCAGCTTCAACGCCCACGAAAGTCTGGCCAGAGCGGCGGAAGCGCTGGGAATCTGCTATAACACCGGCGAGGGCGGACTCCACGAGGACCTTTACCGCTATGGGCGCAACACCATCACCCAGGTGGCCTCCGGGCGGTTCGGTGTTCACGAGGACTACCTGATGGCCGGTGCGGCCATTGAGATCAAAATGGGGCAGGGGGCCAAGCCGGGCATCGGCGGACACCTACCGGGGGCGAAGATCGTAGGCGATGTTTCCCGCACCCGCATGATCCCGGAGGGGTCCGACGCCATTTCCCCGGCGCCCCACCACGATATTTATTCCATCGAGGATCTCCGGCAGCTGATCTGCTCCTTAAAGGAAGCAACACAGTACCGGAAACCGGTGATCGTCAAGGTAGCCGCGGTCCACAACATCGCGGCCATCGCCAGCGGCATTGCGCGGGGCGGCGCGGACATCATTGCCATCGACGGCTTCCGGGGCGGCACCGGCGCCGCGCCTACCCGGATCCGCGACAATGTGGGCATTCCCATTGAGCTGGCGCTGGCGGCCGTGGACCAGCGGCTGCGGGAGGAGGGCATCCGCAATCAGGTGTCCCTGATCGCAGGCGGCAGCATCCGTTCCTCTGCCGACGTGGTCAAGGCCGTGGCTCTGGGGGCGGACGCCTGCTATATCGGCACGGCGGCGCTGATCGCCATGGGCTGCCACCTCTGCCGCACCTGTCAGAGCGGCAGATGCGCGTGGGGCATCGCCACGCAGCGCCCGGAGCTGGTCAGGCGGCTGGACCCCGACGAGGGCACGGAACGCCTCATCAATCTGATGACGGCGTGGAAGCACGAGATCATGGAGATCATGGGCGGCATGGGGATCAATTCCATCGAGGCTTTGCGGGGCAACCGGCTGATGCTGCGGGCCGTGGGGCTGACGGAAAAGGAGCTGTCCATTCTGGGCGTGGCCCATGCCGGAGAGTAAGCGGCAAAAAAATCCCGATCCACCGGAAAAACAGCGGAGGTGTGATAGTTCATGGATATTCAAGCAAAGGGTCTGGATTACCGGGCCTTAAATGAGGCGATCCGGGCTGCCGGGCCGTCGTGCCGCATCACCGGCTGCCTTGGGCAGCGGTTTATCGGCGCGGGCATGAGCGGACGCCGGGTGGAGATCGACGGCATTCCCGGCAACGCCCTGGGCGCGTATCTGGGGGGCGGTTCCCTTACCGTTAACGGCAACGCGCAGGACGCCGTAGGCGATACGATGAACGGCGGCTCCATTGTGGTCCGCGGCAGCGTGGGCGACACGGCGGGCTACGCCATGCGGGGCGGCGAGATCTATGTCCAAGGCAACGCGGGCTATCGGGCAGGTATCCACATGAAGGCCTATCAGGACCAGCAGCCGGTGATCGTCATTGGCGGCCGGGCGGGGAGCTTTCTGGGGGAATATCAGGCAGGCGGCACGATCCTTGTGCTGGGACTGCATACGGACGGAAAGCCCGCTGCCGGTTATTTCCCCTGCACGGGACAGCACGGCGGGCGCGTGATTTTCAGGGGTGATGTTTCCGCCATCCGCTTTCCGGATCAGGTGACGCCCCATCCCCCCACGGAGGAGGAGACCGCCCTTCTGCGGCCGCTGGTGGAGCGCTGGTGCGCCCTGTTCGGCGGCGACGCGGAAGCGCTGATGGGCGGGCCTTTCACCGTGGTGACGCCGGACAGCAAAAATCCGTACCGGCAGATGTACGCGGCCAATTGACATTTTTGATCATTTTTATGCGCAGATGCGCAGGAGGAGCAGAATATGCAGAAGTTAGAACAGATCTACGAGGGCAAAGCAAAAAAAGTATTCAAAACCGATGATCCCGAGCTGCTCATCGTGGATTACAAGGATGACGCCACCGCGTTCAACGGCCTGAAAAAGGGCACCATCCTCGGCAAGGGCGTCATCAACAACCAGATGACCAACCGCCTGATGGCCAAAATGGAAAAGGCCGGCATCCCCACCCATTTTGTCAGGGAGCTGAGCCAGCGGGAAACGCTGGTGAAGCGGGTTGCCATCGTCCCCTTGGAGGTCATTGTCCGCAATCTCTCCGCCGGTTCCTTCGCCAAGCGCTACGGCGTGGAGGAGGGCATCGTGTTCGATCAGCCCACCATCGAGTTTTCCTATAAGAATGACGCGCTGGGCGATCCTCTGCTGAACACCTATCACGCGCTGGCATTGAAATTGGCCACGGCAGAGGAGATCGAGACCATCAAAAAATATGCCTTCGCTGTCAACGAGGTGCTGAAAGCGTTCTGGGCCGAGTGCGGCGTGACGCTGGTGGACTTCAAGCTGGAATTCGGCAAGGTGGCCGACGGATCCATCGTGCTGGCTGACGAGATCAGCCCCGACACCTGCCGCCTGTGGGACGCCAAGACCCATGAAAAGCTGGATAAGGACCGTTTCCGCCGGGATCTGGGCGGCGTGGAGGACGCCTACGCCGAGATCATGAAGCGTCTGCTGGATCACGATGCCCAGTAAATCTATGGCGTGCACGGATCTTGATAAGGCGGCTCCGGCTGCCGGCGATGACCGCCACCTCCACGAGGAATGCGGCGTATTCGGCGTATGCTCCAATGTCACCACCGATGTGGCCTCGTTAGCCTATTATGCTCTGTACGCCCTTCAGCACCGCGGGCAGGAAAGTGCCGGTATCGTTGTCAACGATGACGGCCTGTTCCGCTCCTGGCGGGACGTGGGGCTGGTCAGCGATGTGTTTCCCAAGGAGCGGCTCCGCTCTCTGGGGCTTGGAAACATCGCCGTCGGCCATGTGCGCTACGGCACCACCGGTTCGGACAACAAGCGCAACGTCCAGCCCATTCTGGTCAACCACTATAAGGGCCGCATGGCGCTGGCCCACAACGGCAACCTGACCAACTCCCAGGAGCTGCGTCTCCAGCTGGAGAGTCAGGGGTCGATCTTCCATACCACCACTGATTCCGAGGTCATCGCCTACATCATTGTGCAGGAGCGGCTGAAGCACGGTTCCATCGAGGAGGCGGTTTCCGCCGCCATGGACCGTCTGGTGGGGGCGTATTCTCTGGTCATTTCGTCCCCCAGCAAGCTGATCGCCGTCCGGGACCCTCACGGCTTCCGTCCCCTGTGCATGGGGAGGCTGAAGGACGGCAGCGTGGTGTTCGCCTCTGAAAGCTGCGGACTGGACGCCGTGGGCGCCAGCTTTGAGCGGGATATTCTGCCCGGAGAGATCGTGGTGGCGGACAAAAACGGCGTCAAGTCCGACAGATCCCACTGCGGCATCGCGCCCCGGAGACTGTGCGTTTTTGAGTTCATCTACTTTGCCCGCCCCGACTCCGTGATCGACGGCAGCAGCGTTCATGTGGCCCGTCAGCGAGCAGGTGCGTTCCTCGCGCTGGAGCATCCCGTGCAGGCGGACATCGTCATCGGTGTGCCGGATTCCGGTCTGGACGCCGCCATGGGCTACGCCCGGCAGTCCGGGATCCCCTACGGCATGGGCTTTATCAAAAACAAATACATCGGCCGCACCTTTATTTCTCCCACGCAGGATATGCGGGAAAATGAGGTCAATATCAAGCTGAACCCCATCCGCTCCGTGGTGGAGGGCAAGCGCGTGGTGCTGATCGATGACTCCATCGTCCGGGGCACCACTTGCCGCCGCACCATCGACCTGCTGCGCAGGGCCGGCGCGAAGGAGATCCACATGCGGGTCAGCGCGCCGCCCTTTGTGTCCGAATGTTACTACGGCACGGATATTGACGACAAAAACAAGCTCATTGCCAACCACCACACGGTTGCGGAGATCGCCGGGATCATCGGCGTGGATTCTCTCGGCTATCTCAGCCTCAGCGACGTGGTGAAGCTGGCCGACCATACGGAGAGCGGCTTCTGCACCGCCTGCTTCGGCGGCGGCTATCCCACCTCCATCCCGCAGGATTCCAACAAGGACCGCTTTGAATGTAAAATCAGCGAGCGGGAGAAGCAGGAATCTGTGTGATTGCGCCGGACAGGGCTTTTTCTCGTGGCGGGGCAGGGGGGATCTCCCATGCCGCTTCCCTCAGTCTGCTGTTTCTCTCCCCAAATGAAAGGATGACCCCCGGAGCAGCGGTCGATCAAGACCGCTTGCTCCGGGGGTTTTTCTGACTTTTTCTGGCGGAAACGGTTCGCCTTGCCGGGTCAGCCGACCTGCTCCAGCTCCATCACCGCGTCGATCAGCATTTGCTGGGCGACGGGGTAGGGCCAGACCCGGACGTCGATGCCCGCCAGCGCCTTTTCCGTAACGGCGGGCAGGTCCTCCGGTCTGGCGTGGATGTCCGCCAGATGGGTGGGCAGGCCGATGGAGCGGTTGAAGGCCAGCAGCCGGTCCCGCTCCGCGTACTGCTTGTCGGCGGTGAGCATGACCAGGATGCCGTAGGAGACCACCTCGCCGTGGAGATGGTGGTATTCCTCTGTGGAGGGCAGGATCGTGAAGCCGTTGTACATGGCGTGGGCCATGCCGGTGGTGTAGTCCACCTGAACGAAGTTGGAGACATAGCCGGTGGAGATGATGATGGCCTCGATGATCTCCGTCAGCTCCGGGGTGACTTTGTGGGCCTCGCAGTCCGCCATGGCCTGCTTGCCCCAGCGGAGGATGGGGGCGGCGCACATGGAGCTGAGGGCGATGCCCATGGCGTCGGAGTGGGCGGGCACATCGTTGCGGGAGGAGATGGTGCACTCATAGTGCTTGGCCATGGTGTCTCCCATACCGGCCCACAGGTAGCGGGCCGGGGCGTTGGCGATGATCTCCGTGTTGATGAAAATGTGGTTGGGCGGGATCTTGGAGAAGGAGTATTCCCGCAGGCTGCCGTCAGGATGGTACACGATGCCCAAACTGGTGCAGGAGGCGCAGGTGGAGGCGATGGTGGGGAAGGTGAAGAAGGGCCGGTTGGTCTCGTGGGCCAGCACCTTGCAGGTGTCGATGGCCTTGCCGCCGCCCACCGCGAAGATCATGTCGGCGTCCGCCACCTGAGGCCGGAGCATATCCATGTTTTCGCGGGAGGCCTCGCCGCCGTACCAGAAGGTGCCGGTGATCTCAATGCCGGAGCCTTCCACCGCCTTGCGGATCTGAGGCTCTGCGGCGGCCAGCGCCTTCCTGCCGCCGATGATGGCGGCCTTTTTGCCATAGGCGGAGCAGATATTGACAATATCGTCATAGGCGTCAGGGCCTACGGTATATCCCGGAAAAAGAGCTTTTTGCATCATAAACACCTCTTAAAAAACGCTTGGTTGATGGGACGGGCTCAGTCGGCAGTCGCCGGATTGGCACGGATGCTGCTGCGAACGGCGGGAGCGGCTTCCTCCTCGGTGTTGGCATTGGCGAAGGCGTGCTCCTTGCAGTATTTACGGTTCTTGTATACACCAACGGTCAGGAAGGGGACCACCACAACGGCGATGCCCAGATAGCCGCAGTAGCCGTAGCCGTACTTGATGATGTTGGTGAGGCCGGCCATGGAGATGGTCATGGAGAGGACGATGATGAACGCGGAAACGATGGCGCTGCGGACGGGGGCGGACTGAATGCCGCTGAACACGGGGAGCTTTTCAAACCGGGCCACGAAGCCGAAGATGGTGGTCACGCCGGTGGAGATGAGGCAGAGGAGCAGGCAGGTGCCGTAGACGGCCACCATAGCGGGGATGCCGATGATCTTGCAGACGGTGAGGGTGGGGATGGTGGAGCCGCCCTCCACGGCGGTATAAACGCTCTGCCAGCTCATGAGCATGAACACGGAGAGGACCAGAGCGACGGCGTTCATCACGAAGGAGATCCACATGGCCTTGGCGCAGCCCGCTTTGTTCTTCATGGTGGTGCCGCAGGCGATCATGGTGGGGAGGGTCACGCACTGGAAACCGGCGTAGGTAAAGGCGTTGAGGATGGCCTTGGGCATATTCATGAAGCCGGTGATCTCAAAGTCGGCGGCGAGGACGGAGAAGATGCTGCTGTCGCTCTTGAAGATGCCGATGACATAGATGCTGATGGCGGTGACCAGAATGGCCATGCCCATGTAGGTGGAGGCGGCCCGGACGATGCCTGCGCCGAAGATGGTGAGCATCAGGACGATGACGCCGACAATGGCGACGCCGATGTAGTAGTTGATGGTGAAGTAGTTGTTCAGGGCGGAGGCTGCACCGGAGATGGCGGCGGCGACGGCCATCAGCACCATGATGTAGAAGAATACCTCGAAGGCCCATTCGATCTTGTCAAAGGGATGATACAGCGTTTCAAAAAGCTGCTTGTAGCTCGTCAGACCACGGGAGTTGTACATGATCATGGCCTCCCGCATGGTAAGGGTCAAAAGCAGCATGGCCGCGATGGCGGAGATGATGCCGGCCCAGCCCAGCCCTACGTAATAGGTGTTGGCCTGGTTGCCGGTGGCGAAGCCGCCGCCTGCGTGAGCGGAGAACAGGACCGCGCCGACGGAAAAAGCGGCAAAGAAGGGCGTCTTGGGAACTTTGGTGTTGGTTTTCATGATTTCTTCCTCCTGCAAATGTTGTCCGATGGTTGGCAGGAAAAACAAAAAACCTTTCGTCGCTCCTGCCGGTTGGCAGAAGAGACGAAAGGTAGAAAACCCTCCGCGGTACCACTCTTCTTTGTTTCCTGTATTGGAAACACACTCAACGGGATACCATCATATCCCTGCTACTGTAACGGGAGCTCCCGTCTGCATCTACTTCCAATTCGACGCAGCCGCTGTACAGCCAGTTCGGCAGCTTGATCGCGCTGTGCCTCGCACCAACCGGCACTTCTCTGAGAGGATCGCCCTGCTTACTACTCTGTGTCATCGCGTTTTTGTTGGTTGAATCATAGCAAGGTGAACGCCAAATGTCAACAGCTTTTTTGCCCACATTTCATCTTTTGTAAAAGTTGCAGCAGAAAAAAGAGCGGGAGGTTTTTCAATTTCGTGCAAAATAAATACGCGGAAAATGCTCCGCCCTGCCCCAACCGGATCGGGCGTTCGGATATGCAAAAAACGGAATCTCGGCCGGCGGGAGCCGCACTTTTTTGCGCAGATGCGATATAGGGAGACTGTCGATAAAGTGGTAAATTCTCCGCGACGGTAAGGAAGGGTGTGCGCGG
>OLFU01000523.1_pt1 | contig 44011 bp, 33 predicted proteins | sample 1605161 | NCBI WGS metagenome assembly OLFU01 (sample SAMEA3888914, study PRJEB22519) | human gut metagenome | biome: human gut; feature: human-associated habitat; material: faeces | place: Denmark | collected 2011
ACCACTAACCACTAACCACTAACCACTAACCACTAACCACTAACCACTAACCACTTATATATATCTGTTATACCTGAGGAGGGGATTTCCATGAGTAGAGTACTTGTTATCGGCTGCGGCGGCGTGGCTTCCGTCGCCATCCAGAAATGCTGCCAGGCCAGTGATGTGTTCACGGAATTGTGCATTGCCAGCCGCACCAAATCCAAATGCGATGCCCTGGCCGCCAAACTGGCCGGCAAAACCCAAACGAAAGTGACCACCGCCCAGGTGGACGCTGATCATGTGGACCAGGTCATCGACCTGATCAAGAGCTACAAGCCCGATCTGGTCATGAACATCGCCCTGCCCTACCAGGATCTGACCATCATGGATGCCTGCCTGGCCTGCGGCGTGAACTACATGGATACGGCCAACTACGAACCGGAAGACACCGATGATCCCAAATGGCGGGCCATTTACGAAAAGCGCTGTAAGGAGGAAGGCTTCTCTGCCTACTTCGATTACAGCTGGCAATGGGCCTATAAGGAAAAATTTGAAAAGGCCGGCCTGACCGCCCTGCTGGGCTGCGGCTTCGATCCGGGCGTGACCCAGGCTTACTGTGCCTATGCCCAGAAGCATGAATTTGACACCATCGACACCATCGACATCCTGGACTGCAACGGCGGTGACCACGGCTATGCCTTTGCCACCAACTTCAACCCGGAAGTGAACCTGCGGGAAGTCTCCGCTCCCGGCAGCTACTGGGAAAACGGCCACTGGGTGGAAGTACCGGCCATGAGCATCAAACGGGAATACAACTTCGACCAGGTGGGCGAAAAGGACATGTACCTGCTGCACCACGAAGAAATCGAAAGCCTGGCCAAGAACATCACCGGGGTGAAGCGGATCCGCTTCTTCATGACCTTCGGCCAGAGCTATCTGGACCATATGCGCTGCCTGGAGGATGTGGGGATGCTTTCCACCACGCCCATCAACTTCGAAGGCCATGAAATCGTTCCCATCAAGTTCCTGAAGGCCCTGCTGCCGGATCCGGCCAGCCTGGGGCCCCGTACCAAGGGCAAGACCAACATCGGCTGCATCTTCACCGGCAAGAAGGACGGCAAGGACAAGACCTACTACATCTATAACGTGTGCGACCACCAGGCCTGCTACCGGGAAGTGGGCAGCCAGGCCATCAGCTACACCACCGGCGTACCGGCTATGTGCGGTGCCCTGATGCTGCTGACCGGCAAATGGACGAAACCGGGCGTACACACTGTGGAAGAACTGGATCCGGATCCGTTCCTGGCTGCGCTGAACAAATACGGCCTGCCCAAGAGCGAATCCAGCCATCCGGAACTGGTGAAATAATGGACTGGCAGAAGGTGCGGGACAATCGTCCCGCTTTTGCCGGTTTACGGGGAAAAACGCCGGAAGCAGCCTTCGGGCGGCTGGCGACCCCCTGCTACATCCTGGACAAGGCCGCCCTGCGCCGCAACGGAGAGATCCTGAAGGGGGTGCAGGACCGGACGGGGTGCCGGATTTTGCTGGCCCAGAAGGCTTTTTCCAACTATGATCTGTATCCGGTGCTGGAACCTTATGTGGCCGGCACCGAGGCCAGCGGCCTGTACGAGGCCCGACTGGGCCGGGAGGAAATGGGCAGCAAGGAAGTCCACGTGTTCTGCGGTGCCTATCGGGGGGATCAGATGGAAGAGGTCTGCCAGGTGGCGGACCATATCGTGTTCAACTCCCCCCGGCAGCTGGCCACCTTCGGCCCCATGGCCAAAAAAGCGGGCAAGAGTCTGGGCCTGCGGATCAATCCGGAGTGCTCCACCCAGGAGGGCCATGCCATCTATGATCCCTGCTCCCCCGGGAGCCGCATGGGCACCACACGGGCCCAGTGGGATGCCCAGATGACGCCGGACCTGGTGGACCTTCTGGACGGGATCCACTTCCATACCCTGTGTGAACAGGATGCCATGGACCTGAAGACCACCCTGACGGCTGTAGAAGAGAAGTTCGGCGACGTGCTGCCCCGGATGGAATGGGTGAACATGGGCGGAGGGCACCACATCACCCGCCCGGGGTACCACATCCCCCTGCTGGAGGAATGCATCCGGTGGGCCCAGAAACAATGGGGCGTCACCGTGTACCTGGAACCGGGTGAGGCCTGTGCCCTGAACGCCGGCTACCTGGCCACCCGGGTACTGGACGTGACCCGGAATGGAGAGGTGAACATTGCCATCCTGGACACCAGCGCCGCCTGCCATATGCCGGACGTCCTGGAGATGCCCTATCGGCCGCCGCTTTATGGTGCCGGGGACCAGGGCGACAAGCAGAAAACCTGGCGCCTGGGCAGTGCCACCTGCCTGTCCGGAGACGTGGTGGGGGACTACAGCTTTGACGGAGACCTGAAAGTGGGAGATCTGCTGCTGTTCGGCGATATGGCCATCTACACCACCTGCAAGAACAACACATTCAACGGAATGCCCCTGCCGGACATCGACGTGCTGGAAGAGGACGGAACGGTGAAAGTCCTGAAGCACTTCGGGTACGAAGACTTTAAGATGAGGCTGGGGAAGTAAAAATAGTCACTAATCACTAACCACTAACGGGAGCTGTGAAATCCTTCACAGCTCCCGTTTCATTTTTTACAATTCTTTACAATACCTTGTCTTTAGTTTTTACAAAGGGCTGATATCTTATAGCTATAGCGAAAGCGAAAAACTACCAGCTTGAAGAAAGACAAGGGAGCGATGAGATGATGTTGAAAAGCAAATGGAGAAAATTGGTCGTAACGGTACTGGCCGGGATGATGGTCCTGGGCGCTGCAGGGTGCGGCGGTCAAAAAGCGGCAGATACCAAGAAACCGGCTGCAGTCAGCGGCAACATTACCGGTTCCGGTTCTTCTGCCCTGCTGCCTCTGGTCAAGGATGCAGCGGCAAGCTTCAAGAAACAGCATAAAGATGTGAGCATCAGCCTGAACGCCGGCGGTTCCGGCATGGGCCTGAAACAGGTTTCCGAAGGTTCCGTAGACATGGGGAACTCCGATGTGCCTGCAGCTTCCAAACTGCCGAAAGAAAAAGCAGCTGAACTGGAAGACCATAAGATCTGCGTCATGACGGTTGCCACCATCGTGAACAAGGACGTGGCCGAAAAAGTCAAGAGCCTGACCAAACAACAGCTGACCGATATCTTCACGGCCAAAGTCACCAACTGGAAAGAAGTGGGCGGCCCGGATGAACCCATCACCCTGGTAACCCGGCCCAAGACTTCCGGTACCCGTGCCCTGTTCGCCAAATATGCCCTGGGCGGTGCAGAAGAAGCTTCCAACAAATCCCTGGAAACCGATAACTCCGGCCTGCTGGTACAAAGCGTAGCCCAGAACAAAGGCGCCATCGGGTATGTGGCCCTGCCCTACCTGACCAAGAATGATACGGTTGCCACCATTTCCATCGACGGTGTGGCTCCCACTCTGGAAAACACCTACTCCGGCAAATACAATGTGTGGGGCTATGAACATGTTTACACCAAGAAAAATCCGAAAGCCGCTGTAAAAGCTTTCCTGGATTACCTGTTGTCTGCCGACTATGGCAAACGGATCGAGGAGCTGGGTTATGGTGTCAGCAGCAAGATGCAAGTCAAAGATGCCGCTCATGATTAATGAAACGGTAACGAAAAAATTGACGCAGGTCCACCGCAAAGAGTCTTTGTCACAGTCCGTCATCACGGCCTGTGGCATTGCAGCGGCCCTGCTTCCTTTCCTGATGGCCGCTTTCCTTCTGGTGAAGGGGAGCGGCACCTTTTGGGATTTCGGGCATAGCATCACCGAGTTCCTGTTCTCCGGAGCCTGGAAACCCAGTGATACCATGGAAGGCGGTGGCCAGGTGGGGGCGGCCATGTTCATCAGCGGCTCCCTGGTTACCTGCTTTTTGAGCCTGGTGATCGCCCTGCCGGTGAGCCTGGCAGCCGCCATCTACATGTCGGAAATGGCCGGTCCGGCCGTACAGCGGATCATCCGCCCCATTGTAGAAATGTTCACCGGTATCCCTTCTGTAATTTACGGCTGGGTGGGTCTGACGGTCCTGGTACCGTTCCTGCGCAAGATTTTCCCCATGCCCTTCGGCTTTTCCGTGCTGGCCGCCGCGCTGGTCCTGGCCGTGATGATCTTCCCGGTCATCACCACCATGGCCGCCGATGCCATGCTGGCCGTTCCCAAGAGCTGGCGTGATGCCTCCTATGGGCTGGGCGCCACCCGCTGGGAAACCATCCGCAATGTGATCCTGCCTGCGGCTCAGCGGGGGATCTTCACCGGCGTGGTGCTGGGCCTGGCCCGCGCCCTGGGTGAAGCCCTGGCTGTGGCCATGGTCATCGGTCAGATGAAGCGCTTCCCCACCTCCCTGTTCCTGCCGGCGTCCACCATGACTACGGTGATCGCCAACGATATGGGCGGTGCCATGGAAGGCGGCGAATACAGCGCAGCCCTGTGGACCCTGGGCCTGCTGCTGTTCGTGATTTCCTTCATCCTGATCTTCATCATCCACCATTTCGGGAAAGATCCCATGAAACTGAAAGAGGAGGAGTAAGCAATGAACGGTTTAGCACATAAAAGAGCCATGGATCGGCTCATGAGCGGGCTGTTCACCGCCGGGGCCTATGGTTCCGCCATCCTGCTCTTCGCGTTTATCGCCCTGGTGGTGGGCCAGGGGATCGCCGGGCTCAGCAGTGACATCCTCCTGAGTATCCGGGATATGTTCTTCAACACCCTGTACCTGGTGGTCCTGGCCCTGATCATCAGTGCCCTGTGGGGCATCCCCGCCGGCATCTACCTGGCGGAATACGCCACGGACGGCAAACTGACCAACTGGATCCGGATGGCTGTGGAGACCCTGTCTTCCCTGCCTTCCATTGTAGTCGGCCTGTTCGGCTACCTGGTCTTCATCGTGATGACCGGTTCCCAGTGGAACCTGATGGCCGGTGCCTTGTCGGTGTCCATCCTGACACTGCCTCTTATGGTGTCCGTTACGGAAAACGCCCTGAAAGACCTTCCGCCGGAATACACCCTGGGCAGCCTGGGACTGGGCGCCTCCAAGTGGCAGACCATCTGGAACGTGCTGCTGCCTGCCTGTCTGCCCCGGATCATGACCGGCCTGATCCTGGCTGCCGGCCGTGGGTTCGGGGAAGCTGCCGCGCTGATGTTCACCGCCGGCATGAGTACGGACATCGACTGGAGCAACTGGGATCTCAGTTCGGCCACGTGCCCGCTGAACCCCTTCCGGCCCGGCGAAACCCTGGCCCTGCACGTATGGGTCATGCGGACCGAGGCTTTGAGCCCCGATGCCGGTAAGATCGCCGGTCTGACCTCCGCCATCCTGATGCTGGTGGTGGTCCTGTTCAACGTGCTGGCCCGGTATATCAGCTGGCGCCTGGAAAAGAAGATGGAGGGAACTGCAGATGAATGAAACTGAACAGAAGACCGCTTCTCCGGAAGAGCTGGTCTTCGACATCCAGCACCTGAATTTGTTTTATGGCAAACACCAGGCGCTGAAAGATATCAATATGAAAGTGAAACGCAACGAGATCACCGCTCTGATCGGACCTTCCGGCTGCGGGAAATCCACGCTGCTGAAGACCCTGAACCGGATGAACGACTGGGTGTCCGGCTGCCGGGTGGAAGGGACGATCCTGTTCGAGGGGAAGGATATCTTCAAGGAAGTGGATCCGCTGGCCCTGCGGTACCGTGTAGGGATGGTATTCCAGCAGCCTTCTCCTTTCCCCAAGAGCATTTTCGATAACGTGGCTTACGGACCCCGTGTGCAGGGCATCACCAACAAGGCCCAGCTGACGGAAATCGTGGAAAAAAGCCTGCGGCAGGCTGCCATCTGGGACGAACTGAAAGACCGGCTGGACAAAAGTGCCCTGGGCCTGTCCGGCGGGCAGCAGCAGCGTCTGTGCATTGCCCGGACCCTGGCTGCCCAGCCTTCCGTCATCCTCATGGATGAACCTACTTCTGCCCTGGACCCCATTTCTACCCAGAAGATCGAAGACCTGGCCCTGGAACTGAAAAAGGAGTACACCATCGTCATCGTCACCCACAACATGCAGCAGGCCAGCCGTATTTCCGACAAGACGGCGTTCTTCTACCTGGGCGAGCTGGTGGAAATGAACGATACCGAAACCCTGTTCACCAATCCTTCCGAACCTCGGACGGAATCGTATATCACGGGTCGGTTCGGTTGAGAGAGGAGACGCTATGAGAGACGCTTATATCAAGGATCTGATCGAAATCCAGGACCAGGTGCGGGATCTGATCGGCACCCTGGAAAAGACCCTGGAGGAAACCAAGGATGCCCTGTTTACCGGGGATCTGGACAAGGCTCGGCTGGTACGGGACGGGGACGACAAGTTCGACGAAATGATCCGGGGGATCATGCGGAAGGATCTGACCATCCAGGTGCTGCAATCCCCGGTGGCCTCCGACTGGCGTCTGCTGATGGGTACGTTCCGGGTACTCAGTGAACTGGAACGGATCGCGGACCACTGCTCCGATATGGCGCTGTACATCGCACGGATCCTGGAACGGAAACCGGTGGTGAAGGCTCCGGCCGGGTTCCGGGAAATGTACGAGGACATGCAGGCCCTGCTGGAAGAAAGCTTCCGGTGCTATCTGGAAGGGGACGATGAAAAAGCCCGCTACATCGGCGACAAGGACGATATTGTGGATGCGGATTTTGAACGGATCCTGCCCACCCTGACCGATGAAATCAAGAAAGATCCGGAAGATGTGGCTTCCTATGTGGACTATGTGCTGCTGCTGAAATACATGGAACGCACGGCTGACCACGGGACCAACATCGGCAACTGGGTGCTGTATATGAAAAAGAACCTGCTGAAAGGCGACAACGGGTTCACCATGGATTGAAAAAAGGCGCTGTGAAAAATCATCCACAGCGCCTTTATTTCGCCAGCGTCAGCTGGCTTCCATCGGCTAGTGACTAGGGACTAGTGACTAGTGACTAGTGACGGGGTGTGAAAAAGCATTTTTTCACACCCCTTAAATTTGACACAAATTATACAAAGCCTTGACTCAAACCTGACACACCTCTTCTATAGTAATCATGTACCAAGTTCAATCGTAACCCTGTGCATCTACCAGTGCAGGGAAGAGTATAGGAGGCAAAAGGTATGAATAACAAGTGGCTGAAACGCGCAATCCTGACGGTTGTAGCCGGCGGTTCCCTTATGGGCGTGCTGCCCAGTGTGGAAGCGGCTGAAGTCCGCATCCTGCCCGTGGATAAGGCAAAATTCTGGGCAGGGGCCAAATTCGACTTCGACGTGGAAGTGAAAGGGGCCAAAAACCTGCAGAACGTTGACATCACGGTCAACGGCCAGCCGGCTGACAAATTCTTTGGCAAGAAACTGGAAGCCAAAGATCTGGGCAACGGTGTGGTTTCCTACCGGGCTGACGGGGTGACCTTCCCCAAGACCGGCTCCTACGCCGTCAAAGTAACGGCCCAGGATGCTGACGGGAAGGGCGTTTCGGCTGCCGGTTATACGGTGGTCAAGGAAAAGGCTCCCAAACGGGCCAAGAACGTGATCCTGTTCGTAGGGGACGGCATGAGCCTGCAGGCCCGTGAAATCGCCCGGATCCTGTCCAAGGGCATGACCAACGGCAAGTACAACGACCTGCTGGCCATGGAAAAACTGGACCACAACGCGGTCATTACCACCAGCGGCTATGATTCCCTGGTCACCGACAGCGCCAACTCCGCATCTGCCTATGCCACCGGCCACAAATCCGTGGTGAACGCCATGGGCGTATACGAAGACTCCACCAAGGATCCTCTGGATGACCCCAAAGTGGAAAACATCTCTGAAATCCTGAAACGGACCCGGGGCATGTCCGTGGGTGTCATCACCCAGGCGGAATCCACCGACGCCACCCCGGCTGCCATGATCGGCCATACCCGCCGGCGTGCCAACCAGGACTTCCTGGCCAAGAGCTATCTGGAAGATTACCATCGCCCGGACGTCATCATGGGCGGCGGTTCCCTGCGGTACGTTCCCCAGAGCGTGAAGGGCTCCAAACGGCACGATAACGACGACATCATCAAAGACTTTGAAAACAAGGGGTATACTTTCGTGACCAACGCCACGGAAATGAAGGCAGCGCCTTCCAACAAGCCGCTGCTGGGCCTGTTCCATCCCGGCACCATGAACGTATATCTGGATCGGGAAGTGCTGAAGAACCCGGAAGTGCTGGGCAAATACACCGACCAGCCCAACCTGGTGGATATGACGAAGAAATCCCTGGACATCCTGTCCAAGAACCCCAACGGCTTCTTTGCCATGATCGAAGGGGCTTCCATCGATAAGCAGTTCCACGCCATGGACTGGCAGCGGGCTACTTACGATACCATCGAATTCGACAAGGCCATCCAGGCCGCTGTGGACTGGTCCAAGAAACACGGGGATGATACCCTGATGATCGTGGTGGCCGACCATGCACACGGCACCTCCATCACCGGTACCTATCATGAACGGGATGGCAAGAAAGGTTCTGCCGCTGTCCGCACCTATGCAGACTCCATCTTCCCGACCTTCAAGGATGAAGACCATGATGGCTTCCCTGACAACCCGGATCCCGATGTGACCCTGGCTGTGCAGTACGCCAACCATCCTTCCTACTATGTGAACTACCACCTGATGCAGAAACCCACCCTGCCCACCATCACGGAAAAGGTGAGCAAGACGGTTGCGCAGCAGGTAGGGGAAAAGACCGAGTACCATCAGGAATCCACCGTGGTGGCCAAACCCAATCCGGCACGGCATCACGAAGGGGATCCTGTGGAAATCGATCCGGCCAACATCCCGGATACCATCGGGGATGAATGCCATGCAGCCGATGATGTGCCTCTGAACGCCTACGGCCCCGGCTCTGAATACTTCAATGGTGTCATGGACAACACGGAAGTGTTCTTCGGGATGTTGCGTGCTCTGGGTATCGACGCCACCAAGAATAAATAAGGTTCAAACCATGCTGGAAAAGGGCTGGCGCTGCGGCGACAGCCCCTTTTTCCGTGATATAATATAATTTTATTGGGAAATATAAGAGAAGGCGGTATGCGTATGACATTACAGCAATTGCGGTACATCGTGGCCATTGCGGAGGCAGGGACCTTCAGCGCAGCGGCCCGGGAACTGTTCATCACCCAGCCCAGCCTGACCAAGATGGTGCGGGAACTGGAAAAGGAGATGAACATCCAGATCTTTGAGCGTACCAACAAGGGGGTCCATCTGTCCAGGGATGGAGAAATCTTCCTGGGATACGCCCGGCAGGTGCTGGAACAGGCGGATCTGCTGGAAACCCGCTACAAGAAAAAAGCCGGGGGAAAACAGGAATTCACTGTTTCCACCCAGCACTATTCGTTTGCCGTGAATGCCTTTGTAGATCTGATCAAGGAATATGGGGGAGATACCTACGATTTCAGCCTGCAGGAGACCCAGACCTATACCATCATCGATGATGTGGCCCATATGCGCAGCGAAATCGGAATCCTGTATTACAATGAGTTCAACCGGGCGGTGCTCCATAAGATCTTCAAGGCCAACGACCTGGAGTTCCGGGAGCTGTTCGTGGCCAAGCCTCATGTGTTCCTGAATTCGGACCATCCGCTGGCGGGCCGGAAAAGCGTATCCATGGAGGAGCTGGCGCCCTATCCCTATCTGAGCTATCTCCAGGGGGACCACAACGCGTTCTACTTCTCGGAAGAAATCTTCAGCACCGTGGTGCGTTCCAGGAATATCCGGGTCAGTGACCGGGCCACCCTGTTCAACCTGCTGATCGGGCTGAACGGCTATACCGTGTGCAGCGGCGTCATCGACCAGAAACTGAACGGTGCCAGCATCATCGCCGTCCCCCTGCGCAAAGAGGGAGAGATGCACATCGGGCTGCTGACCCACAAGCAGACCCATCTGAGCCGCCTGGGCCAGGCCTACGTGACCGCTTTGGAACGGTATATAAAAGGACTGCACGAAGGCAGTCCTGCAAACGATTAATTTTGTTGTTCCTTGACCACAACCGTCAGGCTGCAGCCGAAGTTCTTGCGGAACCATTTGGTCATGCCCTGGAGCATCTGCAGTTCCACTGAGGGGGTACGGCTGGTGGTGAGGGTCAGCACGGCATTGCCATTGACCAGTGCCGGCTCGATGCTTTCGATGGTCTCGGTCTGGGTATAATCCAGACATTCAGCCAGGGCCAGCAGCAGGGCTCCGTTGCTCAGCCGTTTCAGATCGGCCTCCGGGATCAGCTTCCGATAGGGCTTGTTCCGCAGGTACCCCCGGTTCATGCCATGGTGCCAGGCGGCCAGGATGGCGGTGTACACCACATCCAGATGGTTCAGGCCGAACAGTTTGCCGTTTTCAATCAGGTATCCGCTGTGGCGGGTGTGGTTGTAGTAGTTGATGGTGATCCCGATGTCATGGAGCAGTCCGGCGGTTTCCACCAGGGGCTTCCATTTTTTCGGATCCAGTTTGTGCAGGGACTGCCAGCCGTCGAACAGCTGCAGAGCGTATCTGGCCACCAGCCGGCAGTGTTCCTCGTCGGGGGAATACAGATGGATCATGTTTTCCCGGGCGGTGTCCAGGATATCGGGGGTGATCAGAGGTTTGCTGGTGTGCTGGTGCAGGTACTGGGAGAACAGGCCTTCCCGCAGCCCACAGCCGGAGATGATCATTTTCCGTGCCTTGCTCCGGTCGGCCAGGGCTTTGATGATGGAGGCACCGGCGATGATCACATCTGCCCGGTCGTTGGAAAGGCCGGGGATGCGCCGCCGGGTGGCCAGGGTGGTGCCCGGAAGGGTTTTGTACCATTCCTTGAAATCCTGCAGGGCAAACTGGTAATTGTGGAGCTTGGAGGTGAAATACTTGGCCCGTTTCTGTTCGATCTTGCCGATGGAACGGGCCGTACCGCCTACCCCTACCAGAGGCAGGCCGCAGCCGGCAATCCAGGGGGCTTTCTGCACCTGCTGGCTGATGGCCCGGCGCATCTGGTTCAGGGCATCGGGGTCCACCACATTGTTCAGCTTGAAATTCTTGGTCAGGTTCACGCACCCGATGGGCAGGCTGACGCTTTCCACCAGCTTCCGGTCCCGGACCAGGATCACTTCGGTGGAAGCACCACCCAGGTCGAACACCACGGCGTCCTTTACATCGATGGTGTTGATGACCCCCAGGTAGGACAGGGAGGCTTCCGTTTTGCCGGAGATGATTTCCAGGTTGATGCCTGAGGCCTGGGAAACGGCTTTGGCCAGCTTGGCCCCGTTGGGAGCATTCCGCATGGCGGCAGTGGCCACTGCAATGGTCTCATCCACATGGTACAGCCTGCACATGGCGGCGAAGTTCTTCATGCACAGGGTGGTGGCGGCGAAGGCCTCCTCGGTCAGGTAGCCTTTCTTGTCCGTTTTCAGGGCCAGCCGCAAGGGATCTTTCTGGTTGTACACCAGGTTGCAGGCAGTGGAGGAATGGACCTCCATGATGACGAGACGTGCGGAGTTGGATCCCACGTCGATGATGGCAATACGTTTCATACAAACCCCCGATTCAACAGCGTCCTGGTACAGTACAAAAAATGTCAAAGAAACTGTAAACACTGTTCTTTTCTATAAATAGAAGTGATAAACTGATTTAAGTATATCACGATTGGCCCCCGGCGGGTAGACAGAACCGGGTTATATCGACTGTGAGGAGGAAGCTATGGCAAAGAAAAAACTGCGCTCGGCTGCGGTGATCCATCTGGGGTCGGAAAACATCACCATGCAGCTGATCGAATACACGGGTCTGGATGATGTTCGGATCGTAACGGAACTGCGGAACAAGGTGCGCCTGGGGGAAGAGACCTTCCAGACCCATAAGATTTCCTTCCAGACCATGCTGGAAATCGTGGGCATCCTGAAGGGCTACCGCCAGGTGATGAAGGAATACGGCGTGAAGGAATACCTGCTGCAGGCCACGACCGCGGTGCGGGAAGCGGAGAACCGGACGTATTTCCTGGACCAGATCAAAGTGAAGACCGGTTTCCAGATCGAGGTCATCAACATGAGCCGGGAAATCTACACCAAGATGGCCTCCCTCATGCGGAACATGGAAGTGAAGAATATCCATCTGGACGGTAACACCGGCATGCTGCTGGCGGATATCTCCTCCGGCGGACTGGGCCTGACCTACCTGCGGGGCAGGGAAGTGAAGTTCCAGCAGAACCTCCATGTGGGACTGGTACGGCTGAAGGAACAGTTTACCCGGAACGAACGCTCCAGCGTCCATTTCGAACAGGCCCTGAACGAATACCTCCAGGATCGGATCGGCGTGGTGGCCGAGGAACTGAAAGGGGAAGACATTGAGACCCTGCTGCTGACCGGGACGGAAAGCCAGGTGCTGCTGGATCTGTTCGGCGATGGGAAGAAGCAGAAAAACAGCATTTCCTTTACGGCGGAGGAAGTGGCAGCCTTCTATGAAAAGGTCCACCGGTATAACGATGTACAGCTGCAGAAGCTGTTCCATCTGCCCCAGGAAGAAATGGAAGTGGCCCAGCCGGCCATTTCCCTGTGCCATCTGCTGATGAAGATGACCCGGGCCAGACGGCTCTTTATGCCTGAGGACCGGTTCATCGACGGCATGAAGAGCCTGTACATCGCCCGGCAGCTGGATCCGGCATTCCTGGAAGAGATGCTGGAACTGCAGATGAGCCTGGTGCGCAGCATCGGCGCCCGGTTCCACTACGATGCCCCCCATGCGGCCTGGGTGGAGCACATGTGCTGTCAGCTGTTCGATGCCCTGGCTCCCAGCCAGGGACTGGATCAGGAGGACAAGATCCTGCTGCGGGCGGCAGCCTACCTGCACAACATCGGCAAGTATGCGTCCATGCGGACCTATGACCGGTATAATTACTATCTGATCGACTGTGCGGACCTGCTGGGATTCAGCGTCAAGCAGTGCCACACCATCGCCCAGATTTCTTATCTGTATACCCTGGACCGGCCGGAACTGAACGGTTCGGAACCCAGGGACTTCGGAACGGATATCCTTCCGCTGGTGGCCAAGCTGGCGGCCATCCTGCGCCTGGCTGATTCCATGGATATCAGTGGCCGGCAGAAGATCACCGGCTGCAAGATGAATCTGAAGGGCAATGAATTGAAGATCAGGGCCAAAAGCCGGCATGACCTGTCCCTGGAGGAATGGGTATTTGCCAAAAGGGGCAGTTTCTTTGAAGAAGTGTTTGGGGTACAGCCCGTACTGGAAAGAGTGGAGGCATAAGGATGAAAATCGATTTGAACAGACCGGAATATTATGTGAACCGGGAGTTGAGCTGGCTGAAATTCAACCTGCGGGTACTGCGGGAAGCGGGGGTGCGGACCCTTCCGCTGCTGGAACGGATGCGGTTCGTGGCGATTTCCGCCTCCAACCTGGATGAATTCTTCATGGTCCGGGTGGCCGGGCTCATCGAGCAGGAAGCTGCCGGTGTGGACAGGGTGGATGCGGCCGGGCTTACGGTGGCGGACCAGCTGCGGGAAATCTCCCTGTCAGCCCACAACCAGATGAAACTGAAATACCGGTATTTCTTTGCCCTGCTGAATGAGCTGGAAAAGAACGATATCCGATTCCTGCGGGTCAAGGACGTGAACCCGGAGCAGCGGCAGGAGCTGGAAGCCTACTACCAGGAAATGGTGTTCCCGGTGCTGACCCCCATGGCGGTGGACGCGGCCCGGCCCTTCCCTTTCCTGGCCAACAAGACCCTGAACATCGCCGTGGAACTGCGCAACAAGAAGGGGGAACAGCGGGTGGCATTCGTACAGGTGCCCTCCGTGCTTCCCCGGTTCATTTCTCTGGTGGAACAGGAAGGGAAACGCAGCTACATCTTCCTGGAAGACCTGATCATGGAACACTGCCAGGATCTGTTCAAGGGGCTTACCATTGTGGATATGGTGCCTTTCCGGATCACCCGTGACTCCGATCTGGAAGTGGAGGAGGACGCCACCCAGGACCTGATGAAGGAAATCGAACGGTCCCTGCGGAAGCGGAAACGGGGGGTTGCGGTGCGGCTGGAAATCTGTACCACCGACGACCGGTACCTGAAGGATTTCCTGGTCCGCAGCCTGGACCTGGAACCCCGGGATGTGTATGAGATCGGCGGGCCCCTGGACCTGACCTTCCTGAACAAGTTCATCGACCAGCCGGGCATGGACCAGTGGAAGTTCACGCCCTATGTGAACCAGCAGCCGGAGGAACTGCCCGATTATGACGACCTGTTCGCCAAGATCCGGGAACACGACATCCTGCTGCACCATCCGTACGAAAGCTTCGACCCCATCGTGAAACTGCTGGCCACGGCGGCGGAAGATCCCAACGTGCTGGCCATCAAACAGACCCTGTACCGGGTCAGCGGCAACTCGCCCCTGGTGGCGGCTCTGGCCCGGGCCGCCGAAAACGGCAAACAGGTCACGGCCCTGGTGGAACTGAAGGCCCGGTTCGATGAAGAGAACAACATCGTGTGGGCCCGCCGCCTGGAAAAGGCCGGCTGCCACGTGATCTACGGCCTCATGGGCCTGAAGACCCACTCCAAGATCATCCTGATCGTCCGGAAGGAAGAAGATGGCATCCGCCGCTACGTGCACCTGGGTACCGGCAACTACAACGACAAGACCGCCAAGCTGTACACGGACCTGGGGCTGCTCACGGCCAACGACCAGTACGGCCAGGATGCCTCCGCGTTCTTCAACGTGCTGAGCGGCTATTCCGAACCGCCGGTGTTCAACCGTCTGGTCATGGCGCCCATCGGCCTGCGGGAAAAGATCTACGAACTGGTGGACCGGGAAATCGAGAACGTGAAGAACGGCGGCGAAGGCCACATCATCGCCAAGATGAACTCCCTCATCGACCAGCCGGTGATCAGGAAGTTCTACGAAGCCTCCCAGGCCGGTGTGAAGATCGAACTGATCGTCCGGGGCATCTGCGGGCTGCGGCCGGGCATCAAGGGCGTCAGCGACAACATCACCGTGCGCTCCATCATCGGCCGGTTCCTGGAACACAGCCGGGTGTACTACTTCGCCAACAACGGCAACGAAGAACTGTACCTGTCCAGTGCGGACATGATGCCCCGGAACCTGAATGACCGGGTGGAACTGCTGTTCCCTGTGGAACGGAAGGCCCACATCGACCGGATCAAGGAATTTTTGGACCTGTGCCTGAAGGACAACGTGGGGGCCCATGTGATGCTGGCCAACGGCACGTGGCGGCGCAGCTACGCCCACGGCCACCAGCGGGTCAGCGTGCAGGCCGCCCTTATGCAGCGGGCCATGAAGAACGCTCCCAAGAAGACCATGCCCCTGGAACAGCGGCTGAAACCCATGGAACACAAGGAAGAATGACGGCGGCCCCGGTTTTGTGATATAATGACGTATCATAGAGAGAGGTGCGTTGAGAAACCATGGCAGTGCAAAGTGTTACCTTAAATTACCAGGGCCATTACGGCTATCTGGATTACAATGAAGAGACCCACGAAATGACCGTATTCATCCCGGATGCCGAAGAGGCCGCCCAGAAGGTGCGGGATTTCCTGTCCAGCCCCAAAACCATGGAAGTGCCTACGGATCAGTGCACGTACCATTTCGGCGAAGTGACCGTGGATCCGAAGAACAGCTGGCAGGATTGCCAGCAGGCCCTGACCCGGCTGTGGGTCAACACCGGTGTGCTGGTGGAATGGAGTATGCCGCCCCGGATGACCAACGATCTGTAAGTTATGCACAGAGTTATCCACTTATGAACATTCCCCTTGTGGATAATGTGGATAATTTATAAAGTCTCTAGTCTCTGGTCTCTAGTCTCTAGCCGAAGGAGAAAATTTGCTGCTGCAAATTTTTTTTGAAGGAAGGAAAACAATTCCTTTCAAGGCGGCGGAGCCGGCTTCCATCGGCCACTGACTACTGACGACTGACTACTGACAATCAAGTACAGCATGGGGAGGAAACAATCGTGGCAAATCGGTTTTATGAACTGGAAGTGGCGGGGCTGAAGCGCTCCCTGCCCGTCCTGAACATTTCGGATACCCTGGCCATCGCCGGGTTCGTGATTTTGGGCGATACGGAAATGGTGGAAAAATCCGCTGCGGAACTGGCGAAGAAGGTGCCTGCCGGCACGGAAGTGCTCATGGCCGCCGAGACCAAGGGCATCCCCCTGGTACACGCCATGGCCCGGATCCTGGGCATGGACCGCTACATCGTGGCCCGGAAGTCCATCAAGGCCTATATGGAACACCCGCTGGTGGTGGAAGACGAATCCATCACCACGAAGGGCAAGCAGATGCTGTGCCTGCAGGATGCGGACATCGACCTGGTGCGGGGCCATAAGGTGACGCTGGTGGACGACGTGATCAGCACCGGGGGCTCCATGAAGGCCCTGGAGGAACTGGTGGCGAAGGCCGGCGGTACGGTGAACGGCCGCATGGCCATCCTGGCCGAAGGGGATTCCATCGGCCGGAAGGACATCATCGTCCTGGCTGATCTGCCCCTGTTTAAAGCCGAATAAGGAAGAGAAAGGAAGCTGTCGCTTGCGACAGCTTCTTTTTTGTTATAAAATGAAACGATAATGTTTCTTTTTTCCTTGAGGGGGTATATTCCGATGAAAATCATCGATTTGCTGAAGAGTCCGAAGGTCTGCATCTCCTGTGAACTGTTCCCGCCCAAGAAGGGCAGCGAACTGGAACATGCCCAGGAAGTGGCCCGTACCATCGCCGTCCAGGGCGTGGATTACATGAGCGTCACCTACGGGGCCGCCGGTACGGCCGTGGGCAAGAGCGTGGCCCTGGTGTCCGAGATCGAACGGTGCGGCGTGCCGGCCCTGGCCCACCTCACCTGCGTGGGGGCCACGGAGCAGCGCATCGAGGGCGTGCTGGACCAGCTGAAGGCTGCCAACGTGCAGAACGTGCTGGCCCTGCGGGGGGACCTGCCCGCCGGTATGGACCACGTACAGGGCGATTACGCCCATGCCAGCGACCTGGTGAAGAAGATCAAGAGCTACGGGGACTTCTGCGTGGGCGGCGCCACCTATCCCCAGGGCCATCCGGAAGCGAAGAGCCTGGATGAGGACCTGGAGCACACGAAGCTGAAGGTGGAAGCCGGCTGCGACTTCCTGGTGACCCAGATGTTCTTCGACAATACCATGTTCTACAACTTCATGTACCGGCTGCTGGCCAAGGGCATCCAGGTACCTGTGGTGGCAGGCATCATGCCGGTGACCAGCCTGAAGCAGATCGAGAAGATCTTCACCCTGAGCGGTACGCCCGTGCCGGCACCCCTGCGGGCCATGGCGGAACGGTTCGCGGACCATCCGGCAGCCCTGAAGCAGGCCGGCATGGCCTATGCCATCGGACAGATCGTGGACCTGATCGCCAACGGCTTCTCCAACATCCACATCTATACCATGAACAAACCGGACGTGATCGGCGGCATCCGCAGCAGCCTGTCCGAGATCATCCGCAGCTGAGGCGAAGGAGGCAGGGATGGCAGTACGGATTCCCTTTGATGAAAAAGAGGCCCTGCGCTACTTCGGCGCCCGGCCGGGGGATGACCGGGCCGTGGTCACCGTGGACCGGGCGTTCCTGCAGCTGCGCAACGAAGTGCAGCCCCGGAGCACCCTGCAGCAGTGGAGCTGCACCGTGGTCCAGGGCACGGACACGGAAAAAGGCCGGGTCATCCTGGAAGATGGCACGGAATTTGTGAGCAGCGGCCTGGCGAAACACCTGGAGGGCTGCGACCGGCTGCTGCTGTTCGGGGCCACCCTGGGCGCCCGGGTGGACATCGCCCTCAGGCGCATCAGCGTGCGCAGCATCGCCGAGGGGGCGGCGGCCCAGGCGGTGGCGGCGTCCCTCATCGAAAGCTACCTGGACCAGCAGGAAATCGTCTGGAAGAAGGACCTGCCGGCAGCGTGGCAGTACCGCACCCGGTTTTCTCCGGGCTACGGGGACTGGGACCTGGCCGAGCAGCAGAAAATCTTCCGGCTCCTGGATTGTGCCAAGACCATCGGTCTGACGTTGACGGCGGGAGGCATCATGGCCCCCACCAAAAGCGTCACGGCCGTGATCGGCATTGACCGGTCCGGGAAGCCCCCCTTTGAAACAGAAGAAAGCCGCTGCGGCAAAAAGACGAAATGTGCCGCCTGCGGCAATGTAACCTGTCCCTTTCGTCAGGAGGAACCATGAATTTTGTAGAAGCGTTGCATAGCCGGCGTCTGTTCTTTGACGGTGCCATGGGCACCATGCTCCAGGAAGCAGGATTGAAACCCGGCGAACTGCCGGAAACCTGGAACCTGCTCCATCCGGACAAGGTCCGGGCCATCCAGCAGGCCTATGTACAGGCCGGGGTGGATATCCTGAAGACCAATACGTTCGGGGCCAACAGCCTGAAGTTCGGGGCTGCCCATGGGCAGCCGGAAGTGGCTGACCTGGTGAAAGCCGGGGTGGAGATCGCCCGGTCCGCCTTTGCGGCGGAAAACCGCACGGGGTTCGTGGCCCTGGACCTGGGGCCCACGGGCAAACTGCTGCAGCCCTTCGGGGATCTGCCCTTTGAAGAAGCCGTGTCCCTGTACGCCGAGCAGGTAAAGGCCGGTGCGGCCGCCGGAGCGGACCTGATCCTCATCGAGACCATGAGCGACAGCTATGAAGCCAAGGCTGCCATCCTGGCCGCCAAGGAAAATTCCCACCTGCCCATTGTGTGCACGTTCACGTTCGATGAGGACGGCATGCTGCTGAACGGGGCGGATGTGACGTCGGCCCTGGTCATGGCGGAAGCCCTGGGCGTGGCCGCCGTGGGCTTCAACTGCGGCCAGGGTCCCGATACCCTGGTGAAACTGGTGCCCCAGGCCCTGAAGGCCGTGGACATCCCTCTGGTGGCCAACCCCAACGCCGGCCTGCCCGTGCAGAAGGACGGCCACACGGTGTTCCACATCGGGGCGGACGATTACGCGTCCCTGATGGTGCCCTTTGCGGAAGAAGGGGTCTCCGTGCTGGGCGGCTGCTGCGGCACCACCCCGGCCCATATCGCCAACCTGATCCGGGCCTGTAAGGACATCCCGCTGCCCGCCCCCCGCACCGGCGCTCCCTGCGCCATCAGCGGCTATGGCACGGCTGTGGATTTCGAAGGCATGCCCGTGATCATCGGGGAACGGATCAACCCTACAGGGAAGAAACGGCTGAAGGAAGCCCTGAAGGCCCAGAACATGGACTATGTGTGCCAGCTGGCCCTGGAACAGCTGGACAAGGGCGCCCAGGTGTTGGACGTGAATGTGGGTGTGCCGGGAGTGGATGAACCGGCCCTGATCGAAAAGGTGATCCTGACCCTCCAGTCCATCACCTCCGTACCCCTGCAGATCGATACCTCCAACATCCAGGCCATGGAACGGGCCCTGCGGATCTACAACGGCCGGCCCCTGCTGAACTCGGTGAATGGCAAGGCGGAGAACATGGCAGAGGTGCTGCCTCTGGCGAAAAAGTACGGGGCGGCACTGGTGGGCCTGTGCCTGGATGAGGGCGGTATTGCCGACACGGCGGAAGGCCGGCTGAAAGTGGCGGACAAGGTCATCGCCGAAGCCGGAAAGTATGGCATTCCGGCCAGGGATATGGTCATGGATCCCCTGGCCATGACCATCAGCACCGGCGGGGAGAACGCCCAGATTGACCTGGAGGTGATCCGGCAGCTGAAAAAACGGCACATCAAGACCGTCATGGGGGTGTCCAACATCTCCTTCGGGCTGCCCAGCCGGGATGCGGTGAACAGTGCCTTCTTCGCCCTGGCCATGGAGGCCGGGCTGTCGGCCGGGATCATCAACCCCAACAGCGCGCCCATGATGCAGGCGTATATCGCTTATGGAGCCCTCAGCGGCAAGGATGCGGGCTGCAAGAAGTACGTGGAATACTTCGCCAACGCACCCCAGCTGGTGGCGGTGGCCAAAACACCGGCTGCCGATGGCTCCGGAGCACCGGTGAATGCGGACCAGGGCTCCTCCATCCAGCAGGCCATCATCAAGGGCCTGACCACCAAGGTGGAACAGGGTGTACGCCAGGCACTGGCGGATGGGAAACCGGCTCTGGCCATCATCAATGAGGACATGATCCCCGGCCTGAACGTGGTGGGGGACCTGTTCGAAAAGAAGAAGCTGTTCCTGCCCCAGCTGCTGGTCAGTGCCGATGCGGCGAAAGCCGGGTTCGAGATCCTGAAGCAGTCCATTGCCACCGGGGCCAGCACCGAAAAAGGCGAACCCATCGTCATCTGTACGGTGAAGGGGGATATCCACGACATCGGCAAGAACATCGTGAAGGTGCTGCTGGAGAACTATGGCTACCAGGTCATCGACCTGGGCAAGGATGTGCCGCCGGAGACGGTGCTGGAGGCGGCGAAGGAGCATGATGCGAAGCTGGTGGGGCTCAGTGCCCTGATGACCACAACGGTGGGGGCTATGGAAGATACCATCAAACTGCTGCATAAAGAACTGCCCGATTGTAAGATCATGGTGGGCGGTGCCGTCATGACCGCCGAGTACGCCCGCACCATCGGAGCCGATTTCTACGGTGCCAATGCGGTGGCCAGTGTGAATTACGCCAACGAATTGTTCCATAAATAAACCCCACAGACCTGGGAACGGACGTCCCTCATGGGCCGTCCCTACGGATTGCAGCGGGACGTACGATTCCTGCGTAGGGTCTGCCCGTAAGGGGAGACCGGACCCAGGTCGCCCAGAGGGCCACAATTACTGAAAGAAGATGAACTCCATGCAAAGACCGTTGATCGGTATTTCCGGCAGCCATATGGTGGACGACCATGGGCCCTTTGCCGGGTATCACAGATCCTATGTGAATGATGATTATATCCGTTCTGTGAACGAAGCCGGCGGGGTGGCCATCCTGGTGCCCTTTACGGAAGACGAGGAAGCCGCAAAAGAAATCATGAGCCGGGTGGATGGCCTGGTGCTCAGCGGTGGCCATGATGTGTATCCCCTGCTCTACGGGGAGGAACCCTGCCGCCAGATCGGGCCCGTCTGGCCTGCCCGGGACCGGTTCGATCTGCTGCTGCTGCAGGAAGCCGAGCGCCGGGGGATCCCGGTCATGGGCATCTGCCGGGGCTGCCAGATCATCAATGTGGGCCACGGCGGCACCCTGTACCAGGATCTGTCCCTGGATAAAAACTCCTATGTGAAGCATTCCCAGAACCAGGATCCGGCTACCCCCACCCACACCATTGAAATCCAGGAAGGCAGCCGGGCTGCCCGGATCCTGGGCCGGACAGAATGGGTGACCAATACCCACCATCACCAGACGGTGCACAAGGTGGGTAAAGACCTGGTGGTCACCGCCCGGGCCAAGGACGGCACCGTGGAGATCCTGGAAGGCACCGGGAAGAACTACCTGATGGGGTACCAGTTCCATCCGGAGATGATGTCCATCAATGACGACCTGGCCAAAGCCATTTTCAAAGATTTCATCGCAGCCGCTGCTGTAGAAAGGGACTAAGCACATGACGGAGAAAAAAGAGAAATTCGGCCTGCTCAGTATCATCCTGCTGGGCATCAACGGGATCATCGGCACGGGCATCTTCCTGCTGCCCAACCGGGCTTACGCCCTCATGGGGCCGGCTTCCCTGGGCATCCTGCTGTTCGACGCCTGCCTGGCCGGGGCCCTGGCCCTGTGCTTTGCAGAAGCCGCCGGTTTCTTCACCCGGAACGGGGGCCCGTACCTGTATGCCAAGGCGGCCTTCGGGGACTTCTGGGGCTATGAAGTGGGTGTATTGAAGCTGGTGGTGACCATCATCGCCTGGGCGGCCATGGCTGTAGGCTTTGCCACCGCCCTGGGCGCTGCGTTCCCGATGTTTGCCGGGGACTTCGCCAAGGACGTGATTGCCACCATCCTGATCGGTGGTCTGACGGCCCTGAATATTGCCGGGGTAAAGACTTCCAAATACCTGAACAACATCCTGACAGTATCCAAGCTGGTGCCCCTGGTGCTGTTCATCGCCATCGGCATCTTCTTCATCAACGGCAGCAACTTTACGCCGTTCGTGCCGGCGAAACTGGAAGACGGCGCTTTTGCCAACGCGGCCATCACCATGTTCTTTGCCTTCACCGGGTTCGAAGCCATCGCTGTGGGAGCCGAAGACTTCAAGGATCCCAAGAAGAATCTGCCCCGGGGCATCATCCTGACCATGGTGCTGGTAACGGTCATCTATATGCTGGTGGTGGCCATCGCCATCGGCATCCTGGGGCCAGATCTGGCCACGGACAAGGCACCTATCCAGACGGCTATGGGCCGGATCCTGGGGCCGGTGGGCTCTTATATCATCCTGGTGGGTACTCTGTTTTCCATGGGCGGCATCAACATGGCCGAATCTTTCATTGCACCCCGGGCCTGCACGTCTCTTTCAGAAGATGGCATGCTTCCGGAAATCCTGGCCAAGCGGACTCCCTGGGGAACCCCGTATGTGGCCAGTATCGTCATCGCCATCTTGAGCATCCTGCTGGCCTGGAGCGGCAGCTTCACCACGCTGGCGGCCATCAGCGCCGTGTCCCGGTTCACCCAGTACCTGCCCACCTGCCTGGCGGTCATCGTGTTCCGGAAGAAATGGGCGGACCGGCCCCGGACCTATAAGATCCCCGGCGGTATCCTGATCCCGGTCATCGCCGTGGTCACCAGCCTGTGGATGCTGTCCAACGCCAAGACCATGCAGCTGATCTGGGGCCTGGGCGGCTGCCTGGTGATTTTGCCCTACTACTTCGTGTATGCGAATAAGAAGAAAAAAGGTTTGATTCAAGAAAAAGAAGAGTGATGAGTGGGTAGTGGATAGTGAAGGTGAAAATTTGCCGGCGGCAAATTTTATGGAATGGATAAAACCGCCTGACCTGGGAACGGACGTCCCTTATGGGCCGTCCCTACGGATTGCAGCGGAATGTACGATTTTTGCGTAGGGGCTACCCGTAAGGGGAGCCCGGACCCAGGTCGCCCGGAGGGCCACTCATTCATTGCCAGCTGTGCTGGCATCCTCTTGTCACTAACCACTACCCACCAATCACTATTCACTATTCACTATGTTTGTTACAGAAAGGATTATCATGACCGATGCTTTGACGACCCTGCTGGCCAAGGGCCAGGCAATGACCCGCGACGACATGCGGACCCTGCTGGGCCTGACGGACCCGAAGGACCGGAAACGGCTGTACGACGCCGCCTATGACGTGAAGGCCCGCACCGTGGGGCGGGTGGACTACTACCGGGGCCTGCTGGAATTCTCCAACCGGTGCATCAAGAACTGCAAATACTGCGGCATCCGCCGGGACAACGAGGAAGTGGAGCGGTTCGACACGGGCCGGAACGACCTCCTGGCCATGGCCAAATGGGCCTACGACAACCGGTATGGCTCCCTGACCCTGCAATCCGGGGAGCGGCAGGATGAAGAATTCATCGCCTACGTGGAAGGCCTGCTCCGGGACATCAAGGAACTGAGCCACGGCGAGCTGGGCATCACCCTGTGCGTGGGCGAGCAGACGGAAGAAACGTACCGGCGCTGGTTCAAGGCGGGGGCCCACCGCTATCTGCTGCGCATCGAAAGCAGCAACCCGGCGCTCTATGCCACCCTCCATCCCCAGGACGGGCACCACGAATGGTCCGTACGGAAAGCCTGCCTGGAGACCCTGCACAAGATCGGCTACCAGGTGGGCACCGGCGTCATGATCGGCCTGCCGGGCCAGACCCTGGACGACCTGGCCGGGGACATCCTGTTCTACCGGGATATGGACATCGATATGATCGGTATGGGCCCCTATGTGGTCCATCACAACACCCCCATCGGGAAGGCAGTGGTGGCGGCCGGCGGCAACACGGAAGCGGCCCAGCAGGAACGGTTCATCCTGGGGCTGAACATGATCGCCGTGACCCGGCTGTTTTTGCCCGACCGGAACATTGCGGCCACCACGGCGCTCCAGGCCCTGAACCCCCTGGGACGGGAACTGGGCCTCAAGGCCGGGGCCAACATTTTGATGCCCATCGTGACCCTGCCCAAGTTTCGGCCCGATTACCTGCTGTACGATAACAAACCCTGCGTGGAGGACAGCCCGGACCAGTGCCGCAACTGCCTGGCCGGCCGGGTGGCCAGCGTGGGCGATACCGTGGGCTTCGGTAAATGGGGCGACTCCCTGCATTATTTCAAGGAGCATCCGGAGCAGGAAAGAAGATAGAGCGTTCGCTGCGCTCACTTTGAGATGTCAGATGTCAGACTGGCAGTGCAGGGCGGAGTGTAGTACTGCCATAGTGAAGAGTGCAGAGGGAAGCGTGAAGAGGAAAAGCCGCGAAAATCCGGACCATGGCTGTTCTTCCGATGGAAACGCGATGTAGGGGCGGATCGGTGATCCGCCCGCTTACAGGCCCGGGATGGGTCCGCCGGGCGATATTTTGCCTGCGGCAAAAATCTTGGCAGACCCCTACGGAATGATGATTACCGTACGCTGCTGTGCCGTAGGGGCTTACCAAGACCAGCCGTCAGGCTGTGTCGCCCGGTAAGCCCGTCCCTGGCTTCCTTCGGCCCCTGGCTCGTGGCTCCGGGCTCTCGGCCTTTGATATGGCAATAGTGGCTGTTATAGCTTACAGCTATAGCAACCACTATTTTTTATATATTATACAAATCCTGGGGAATCCCCTACAATAAGAACCATCAACAACAACCCACTTATTGGAGGAGATACAAATGACTTTACGTGCACCGTTCCGTTTTGATATCGTCGGCAGTTTCCTGCGCCCCGCCCGGCTGAAAGAGGCCCGGGCCCAGTTCGCCAGAGGCGAGATCGCCGCCCTGGACCTGAAGCAGGTGGAAGACGAGGAAATCGCCAAACTCATCGAAAAACAGAAGGCCGCCGGCCTGCACACCCTCACCGACGGGGAATTCCGCCGCAGCTACTGGCACCTGGACTTCTTCTGGGGCCTTCAGGGCATCACCCACATCGAACTGGACCATGGCTACTTCTTCCATGGGGAAGAGACCACCAAAGGCACGGCCATCGTCACCGGCAGGATCAGCGGCGAGAACCATCCCTTCGTGGAACACTTTAAATATGTGAAGCAGTTCGAGGATGAAAACACCCTGGCCCGCCAGACCATGCCCGCACCGGCCCAGCTGCTGGCCGAACTGTACCGGGGCGACAACGGGAAGATCACCGATGCGGTGTACCCGGACCATGAACAACTGATCCAGGACATCGCCGCCGCTTACCGGCAGGTCATCAAAGATTTGTATGACGCCGGCTGCCGGAACGTACAGTTCGATGACTGCACCTGGGGCATGTTCTGCGACACGGAATACTGGAACAAGCGCCAGGACGGGGCCACGTCCCTGAAGACCATCGCCGAGGAATACCTGCGGCTGAACAACCTGGCCCTGGAAGGCCATCCGGCCGACCTGGTGATCAACACCCACGTGTGCCGGGGCAACTACCATTCCACCTGGGCCACCAAGGGCGGCTACGGGCCCATCGCGCCCCTGCTGTTCGGCCGGGAGCATGTGGACGGGTTCTACCTGGAATTCGACGATGAACGCAGCGGCGGCTTCGAACCGTTGAAGGAAGTGGCACCGGGGAAAAAGGTGGTGCTGGGGCTGGTGACCACGAAACGGGCCGCCCTGGAAGACAAGGAGGCCATCGTGGCCCGGATCCACGAGGCCGCGAAGTACGTACCCCTGGAAAACCTGTGCGTCAGCCCCCAATGCGGGTTCGCCTCCTGCGAAATCGGCAACAAGCTCACGGAGGAAGAACAGTGGGCCAAGCTGCAGCTGGTGAAGGAAGTGGCAGAAGAAGTGTGGGGGACGACATTATAAAAAAATGGCTGTCGCAACTGCGACAGCCATTTTTTTGCTTATCAGAAGCAAACCTTGTTCGGGTTCAGGATCAGGTTCGGGTCGAAGACCTCTTTGATGCCCTGCATCAGGGCCATGGACGTATTGCCCAGGTTCTCGGCCAGGTACTGCACCTTGCCGAAGCCGATGCCGTGTTCGCCGGAGATCTGGCCACCCAGCTCCGTGCATTTGGCGTACAGCTTGTGCATGAACTGGTCCACGGCCTGTTTGAAGGCCGGCAGTTCCATGTCGTTGGCGCAGGTGTAGATGTGCAGGTTGCCGTCGCCGGCGTGACCGAACATCTTCACTTCGAACGGGAAGTCCCCCTGGATCTCTTTGATGTACAGCACGAAGTCGGGGATGGAGGAAACGGGGACCACTACGTCACATTCATCCAGCAGCTTGTACTGTTCTTCGATGCCTTCCAGGAAGGAGGACCGGGCCGCCCAGGTCTTTTCCAGGAACATGGGGGTGTCGGCCACCAGCACGTCCAGGGCCCCGGCTTCCAGCATCATTTCGGCGGCTTCCTCCACCTGTTTGTCCAGCTGTTCCCGGTCGTTGGAGTCCAACGTCACCAGCAGGTAGGCGCCCACTTCCTGGCCTTCCACTTCTTTGGGGAATACGCTCTTTCCCATGTATTCCTCGGAGGATTCCAGGATCTCTTTTTCGAAGAATTCCAGGGTCTGGGGATTCAGGCCGGAATGTTTGATGGAGGGTACGGCGCCGATGCCGTCCGCCAGTTCGGCGAAGGGTACGATCAGCGTCACATGGCATTTGGGCGGAGCGATCAGTTTCAGGGTCAGTTCCGTGATGATGCCCAGGGTGCCTTCAGAGCCGATGATCAGGTGCAGCAGGCTGTAGCCGGAAGAGCTCTTGGATACGGGAGCCCCCACGTGGATGATTTCCCCGCTGGGCAGCACCACGGTCATGGCCTGTACGTAATCCCGGGTGGTGCCGTATTTCACAGCCCGCATGCCCCCGGCGTTGGTGGATACGTTGCCGCCCAGGGTAGCGAATTTTTCACCGGGATCGGGAGGATAGAACATGCCATGGTCCAGGGCGTCCCGGGACAGGGTGTCCAGCAGCACGCCGGGCTGTACCCGTACGTTCATGTTCTTTTCGTCGTAGCCCAGGATCTGGTTCATCTTCATGGTGCACAGCACCAGGCCCCGCTGTACGGGAGTGGCGCCGCCGGCCAGGCCGGTGCCGGCGCCCCGGACGGTGACCGGGATGTGGTGGGCGTTGCACACCTTCATGATGGCGGACACTTCTTCGGTGCTCGTCACGTCGATGGACGCTTCCGGCATGCCGATGCCGTAGATGGGCATTTCGTCATGGGTGTAGTCCATGTTGATATCTTCTCCGGTCAGCACCCGGCTGCCGGCGATGGCACGGAGTTCCTCCAGGACCTCCGGAGTAATCGGCTGGTATTCGATCATAATTCCTTCATTCCCCTTTCGTTGTATAACACAAACGTAGGTTAACTATAACAAATTTCTTACTTGTAGTAAAGAACTTTCTTAAAATTGCAAAAACGGTGATAATTCAGAGGCGGGCTTACCGGGCGACACGGCCTGCGGCCGGTCTTGGTAAGCCCCTACGGATCATAATCAGACAAACGACAAGTACTCCGTAGGGGTTTACCAAGGGTCCCGAAGGGATCCCGCCCGGTAAACCCGCTCCGCACATCGATATTTCGATGGAATGCACCGGGCGACAGCGCCGCAAAAGTATAGTATAATGGGAGAAATGAGTTTTTAACGGAAAGGAATCGGTGGGCAACCATGGAACAACATACACGCAAACAGGTACTTCTCAGTCTGGCCCTGGCAGGGGTACTGTCCCTGCCGGCCCTGGCACCGGCCGAGGCAGGCACCGTGAAGGACCTGCGCCAGTTCCCCCAGCTGCAGGCGGAAAAAGCCGCGGCGGGCAAACCGGCGGACGCAGCTGCCAAAAAGGACAAGAAAGCCGGCGAAAAGGCCAAAGACGGGGAGAAGACGAAAGCCGCTGCGAAGAAACCCTCCGGCAGTGTGCCGGAAGTGCCCGATGACCGGGGCGAAGGGCCGACGAAACTCACGAAGGGGGATCCCCTGCGCAAGACCCGGCCGGTGGACTTCGTGGTCCAGCACGGCCAGCTGATCAGCGAGGCCATCGGTGACATCGACGGGGACGGCGTGGACGAAGTGGTGGACCTGATGGGCAACCCGGTGGTGGACGGCTCCAGCTTCATGGGGGACATGTACCTGGTGGCCAAAGAGGTGAACGCCGCCAACCCCAGCAAGGTGAAGTACTACTACCGGCCCAAAGACCTGGGGGGCTACAATGCCTATCTGACCCTGGCGGACGTGACGGGCAACGGCTGGCCCAACATCATCATCGCGGCCCCCAGCGGCGGCAGCGGCGGCATGGTGTCCTACCGGATCCTGGATGTGCAGGACGGCAAGATGGAGGAAATCTTCGGGCCGGAGGAGAACAAGGGCGTTTCCATGGTGGGCACGTACCTGCCCGATTACCAGGTGAAGCTGTCCTTCCCCAACCTGACCCAGGACATCATCCTGGACGTGAGCAATGAAAAGGAAGCCTACCGGAACCTGAATGTGTACAATGCGGACGGCAGCCTGAAAGAATCGGGCCTGCGGCCCACCATCCAGAACCTGAGCCAGCTCAGCGCCCTGGACGTGAACGGGGACGGCATGGATGAGATCGTGACGCTGCAGAAGGTAGTGGGGGTGACGAATGCCGATCCCCTGGGCGTGGTGCGCACGGTGTGGGATTACCGGGCCGGCGGCTGGCAGCCCCGGACCGTGGGGTTCCAGGCCCAGCTGTACAGCCGGCCCACCTATGTGAATACGGACAAGATCACCGGCCAGAGCGGCTATGAGATCGTGTCCCTGAAGGTGGCCACGGAAGACGGGGCCGTATCGTACCCCCATTTCCAGAAGCTGGACGGCAAACTGGCCTGGAAGGTGAACCACGTCATCGAAGCCTTCGTGCGCAGCCATCTGAAGGACCTGTCCATCGGCAGCCGGCTGAACCTGGATTACGATGTGAAGTACAGCGGCCAGGACTACGCCAGCGTCATGCTGCTGGGTCTTCTGACCGAACGGGACAAGAGCACGGCCATCACCCGGTGCTTCAACTTCAACATGAAGACCGGGGAAGAGGTGTCCCTGAAAGACATGGTGAAGCCCTGGGGCAGGTTCTGGAAACTGGTGGCAAAGGAAACGGCGGACGCCGGAACGGCCATCACGCCGAAAGATGTGACGGGCTACTACTTCGACGGGGACGCGCTGGGCCTGTTGTACGGGGACCAGAAGGAATTCGACCTGGAAGCAGAAAAAGTCCTTCCTTATTTAAAGAAAAACGTGCCCGGGGAGGTTTTTGTGACTAGCCAGTCAAACGGAGAAAATAATAGTAAAACAGCGAAAACAAGCGATACAAAAACAAAAACTGCAAATTAAAGCGTTTGAATCTGAAAACCCCATAGGCTATAATATACAAGGTTATTTATAACTTTTTCATGATTGCAGTACATGCCCGGGAGGGCAGGATTTTAGGAGGATTGTCCATGTTAGGAAAGAAAAAAGTGATATCCATCGGGATGGCACTCCTTCTGCTGGTAGGCGTCGCCGGCTGCGGCAAGAAGACGGCTACCACGTCAGGAGATGTGGCTGTGAAGTCCATGAAGGTCATCCGGCGTGATACCCCCATTACCTACGATTACACCGGGTTCGTGGAAGCCGCGAACGATGTGGAAATCAAGAGTAAGGTAACCGGGACCATCGTGCAGAAGCTGGTGAACGGCGGCGATTACGTGGAAGCCGGGCAGCTGCTGTACGTGATCGACCCCCGGACCTACCAGAACTCGGTGCTGAATGCCCAGGCCAATTTGGCCAACGCCGAGGCCACCCTGGCCAACGCCCAGAAGGATGCCCAGCGGTACCAGACCCTGTATGAACAGGGCGCGGTGAGCAAACAGACCGCCGACCAGTACAATACGGCACTGGCCCAGGCCCAGGCTGCCGTCGATGCCCAGCAGGCCATCGTGGCCTCTTCCCAGGTGGATGTGAGCGATACCCAGATCGTAGCGCCCTTCTCCGGGAAACTGAGCACCACCACCCTGGCCAACGGGGCTTTCGTAACGGCCAACTCCACGGTCCTGACCTCCATTTCCGGCAGCGACCCCATGCGGGTGCGGTTCTCCGTATCCCAGGGTGACTACCTGGATATCATGAAGGGCAATACCAATAACGGAACCCAGCTGCAGAACGTGACCATGAAACTCAGCGACGGCACCACCTATCCGGAAAAAGGTACCGTGAGCCAGGTGGACCGGAGCGTCAGCGACAGCACCGGTACCCTGACCCTGAAGGCCGAGTTCCCCAACCCCAACGGCACGCTGCTGCCGGGCATGTTCGCCAACCTGACCGTGGTGGGCTCCATGGTGCCCAACGCCATCCTGGTTCCTCAGCGGGCCGTGACGGACGTAATGTACAAACACTTCGTCTATGTGATCAACGATGACAATACCGTCAGCATGAAGGAAGTCCAGCTGGGTGCCCGGGTCGGGAAACTGTGGCTGGTGAAGAGCGGTCTGGACGGCACGGAAACCGTAGTGGTGGAAGGCGTACAGAAATTGAAGGAAGGGGCGAAAGTGAACCCCACGGCCATGACGGAAGCCGATCTGGATACCACGGATACAGCAGCAACAGGTACCAGTGGTAACTAAGGAGGTACAGTAAGTGGCAAAGTATTTTATCGATCACCCTGTATTTGCCTGCGTCATCTCCATCATCATCGCGCTGATCGGTATCATTTCTGCCTATAACCTGCCCATCGCCCAGTATCCGCAGATTTCCAACCCGCGGATCAGCGTCAGCACCAACTACGTAGGTGCCAACGCGGAGGTTGTGGAACAGTCCGTGGCCCAGGCCATCGAAAAGCAGGTCAACGGCGTCGATAACATGATCGATATGAACTCCGTCAGCGACAACAGCGGCAACTACAGCCTGAACGTCAAGTTCGAACTGGGCACCGACCCGGATATGGACTCCGTCAAGGTGCAGAACCGTGTGGCCCAGGCTTCGGCCTCCCTGCCCAGCGAAGTAAGTACCTATGGTGTGACCACCAAGAAGCAGTCCGCCGAAACCATCATGTATTTCGCCCTGACTTCTCCTAACGGTACGTATGATACCCTGTTCATGAAGACCTACGGCTCCACCCAGTTCGTGGATGCCCTGAAGCGTGTAAAGGGCGTATCCGAAGTCAGTGAATACGGGCCGGAACTGGCCATGCGTATCTGGCTGGATCCCATGAAGATGGCGTCCCTGGGTGTGACGGCGGCGGATGTGAAGAATGCCATCAGCAGCCAGAACGTCCAGGCTCCTGCCGGGAGCATCGGCGCCCGGCCGAACGATGCGGACCAGGAATTCCAGTATTCCGCCCGTGTCAAGGGCCGTCTGACCACGGCCGACGAATTCGGCAACATCATCATCAAGAACAAGAACGGCAACCTGCTGCGGGTGAAGGACGTGGCCCGGATCGAGTTCGGTCCCCGTGATGACAGCGTCACCAGTACCCTGAACGGCAAGAACGCCATGAACTATGCCATCGCCCTGAACACCGATGCCAACGCTCTGGAGAGCGTGACGGCCGTGAAGAAGGTGCTGGCAGAAGCGGAAAAGAACTTCCCGCCTGACCTGAAACTGACCATCGTGCAGGATAACACGGACTATGTACGTGAATCCCTGAAGGAAGTGGTCATCACCCTGGTGGAAACCCTGGTGCTGGTGGTATTGATCACCTGGGTATTCCTGCAGAGCTGGCGGGCCACCCTGGTACCTACGCTGGCCATCCCGGTCTCTCTATTGGGTACGTTCGGGGCCTTCATCATCTTTGACTTCACCATCAACACATTGACACTGTTCGCCCTGGTACTGGCCATCGGTATCGTGGTGGACGACGCCATCGTCGTGGTGGAAGCCGTGGAACACAACGTGGATGAACTGGGGATGGACCCCAAGGAAGCCACGTACACCGCCATGCGGGAAGTATCCGGCGCCATTGTGGCCACCGCCTTCGTACTGCTGGCCGTATTCCTGCCCGTTGCCTTCCTGAGCGGCATCACCGGCGTGCTGTACAAACAGTTCGCTTTGAGTATCGTGGTGGCCCTGAGTATCTCGGCCATCGTCGCCATGTCGTTGAGCCCGGCTGTGTGCGCCATGGTGATCAAACCCAAGGACCCCAACGGGGCCAAGGGCTTTTTGGGCAAGATGTTCGGTTACTTCAACCGGTGGCTGGAACGGACCACGGGCAAATACGTGAAGAACGTGAAGCGGCTGCTGCGCCACTTCAAACTGGGCCTGGTAGGGCTTGCCATCGTATTCGTCCTGATCGGCATGTTCTTCAAGCTGATTCCGTCCTCCTACCTGCCCGATGAAGACCAGAGCTTCGCCATGATGACCTATTCCCTGCCGGAATCCGCTTCTACGAACCGGACCATCAAGGTGGGCGAAAATCTGGAAAAGACCATTGAAAAGATCCCCGGCGTAAAATACGTGATGCAGATCTCCGGTATCGACGTACTGTCCGGCGCCCGGAAATCCAGTGTCGGCATCATGCCGGTGAAACTGGACGACATCCAGAACCGGACCACGGATGAGACCAGTGTGTATACGGTCATCAAGAAACTGAACATCCTGGGGTCCCAGACCCCTGAGGCCAATATCATGGCCTTCAACCAGGCCGTACTGCCCGGTCTGTCCAACACCGGCAGCCTGAGCCTGTACATCATGGACACCACCGGCCACGATACCGATGTGATGGCCAGCGATGTGCAGAAGGTACTGGGGCTGATCCGGCAGCGTCCGGAAATCGCCACCATCTACACCACGTTCACGAACCAGACTCCGGCCCTGCAGTTCGATGTGGACCGGGCCAAGGCAGAAAGCCTGAACGTACCGGTGTCCAGCGTGTTCACCGCCCTGCAGGCCAACCTGGGCGGCAGCGAAGTCAACGACTTCAACCTGCTGGGCAAGACCTGGAAGGTTGTCATCCAGGCTGACCCCAAATACAGAGGGGACGTGAAGAGCCTGTCCAACCTGTATGTGGCCAGCAACACCGGCGCGCTGGTGCCTCTGAGTGCACTGGTGACCAGTAAGGAAGTTCCGTCCGCTCCTGTCATCACCCGGTTCAACGGGTCCCGGGGCGCCAAGATCGCAGGGTCTCCGGCCAGCGGGGTTTCCACCGGCCAGGCCATCAGCGCCATCGAAGAAGTGCTGAACGCCAACCTGCCTTCCGGGTACACCTACGAATGGGTGGACCAGAGCCGGGACGAAAAAGCCGCCGGCAGTTCCTCCTTCATGATGTTCGGGATTTCCCTGGTGTTCGTATACCTGTGCCTGTCCGCATTGTATGAAAGCTGGACCCTGCCGCTGGGTATCATCTTCGCCGTGCCGTCTGCCGTGATGGGGGCCGTTGGCTTCCAGTACCTGCGCGGCCTGACCAGTGATATCTATATGCAGATCGGGATGATCGTGCTGATCGGTCTGTCGGCCAAGAACGCCATCCTGATCGTGGAATACGCCAAGATGAGAGTGGACGACGGCTGGGCCGTCATGCCCGCTCTGGTGGATACGGTCACGGTCCGTCTGCGGCCTATCCTCATGACCGCGTTCTCTACGGTCATCGGGGCTGTACCTCTGGCCTGGGCCAGCGGCGCCGGTTCCGGTTCCCGTACGTCCATCGGTACCGCCATCATCGGCGGCATGATGGCCTCCACGTTCCTGAGCCTGTTCCTGGTTCCGGTCCTGTTCCTGACCATCGAAAAAGTCTTCCATCCCAAGACCCCCATCGGGTCCGTGGACGATCCCATTCCGGAAGAAAAGAAATAACCTGTGAAAAAAGGCACTGCCGCTTGCTGTGGCAGTGCCTTTTTTAGTGGTTAGTGGTTAGTGGCTGGTGATTAGTGGCTAGTGATTAGAAGCTGCTGCCCGGCCGCAGCGTAGGGGCTACCCGTCAGGGGAGACCGTCCGTGGCCTCCCGGAGGGCTGTTTTGATTTCGAATAAGGAAAGATTTCTTTCCATATTCGTTCAGAAAAACTTTGCTTTTTTTCATCGGAGCGGATATAATAGATTTTATTCTTGTTTATGTAAGGTGAAGGACACGTGAAACAAACAAATGGTACGAAAAAACTGCTCTCCCAGGTGTGGCAGCTGACCCGCAGTTACTGGCAGAGCGAAGAAAAGAAAAAAGCCTACGCCTTACTGCTGGCCATCCTGGTGCTGACACTGGCCGTGGTGGTCATGCTGGTGCTGCTGAACCAGTGGAACAACGCGTTCTACACGGCGCTGCAGAACTACCAGACGGACGAGATCTTCCATCAGCTGTGGCGGTTCACCGTCCTGGCGTTCCTGTATATCATCTTTGCGGTGTATGCCTACTACCTGCAGCAGGTGCTGATCCTGAACTGGCGGCGGTGGCTCACGAACCGGTACATCGACCGGTGGCTGAAGCACCAGACCTATTACCGGCTGGAAATGTTCGGGAAAGAGATGGATAACCCGGACCAGCGGATCAGTGAAGATGTGAACCTGTTCGTCACCCGCACCCTGGGGTTCTTCGTGGGCATCCTGAAGGCCCTGTGCACCCTGGTCTCCTTCGTGGTGATCCTGTGGCAGCTGTCCGGCCCCTTCAGCTTCAACCTGCTGGGCCGCACCTGGCACATCGGCGGCTACATGGTGTGGGTGGCCGTGGCCTATGCCACGGTGGGTACCTGGCTTACCTATAAAGTGGGCCACAAACTGGTGGGCCTGAACTTCTTCCAGCAGCGCCGGGAGGCCGATTTCCGGTTCAGTATGGTGCGCCTGCGGGAGAACGCGGAAAGTGTGGCGTTCTACCAGGGCGAAAAGCAGGAAGGGAAGGTGTTCAAGCACCGGTTCGCCCTTCTGCTGGACAACTTCTGGAAGATCGTGCTGAAGCAGAAACAGCTGGTGTGGCTGAATTCCGGGTATTCCCAGATCGCCATCATCTTTCCGTTCGTGGTGGCCATTCCCCGGTTCCTGCGCCATGAACTGACCCTGGGCGGCCTGATGCAGGTGGCTACGGCCTTTGGCCGGGTGCAGGATTCCCTGTCCTACTTCGTGGACATGTACTCCACCCTGGCCGAATGGCAGGCGGTGGTGGACCGGCTGACCGGGTTCGAGGAAGATATGGCCCGGGTGCAGCTGGCCGGCAGCCACAGCCATGTGGACCGGCAGGTAAGCACAGACGGGGCCCTGCACCTGGAGCCGCTGGAAGTGGATCTGCCCGACGGCAGTCCCATCCTGAAGCCTCTGACGGTGACCCTGGAACCGGGGCAGAATGTGCTGATCAAGGGCGTGAGCGGCAGCGGCAAGAGTACGCTGCTGCGGGCCCTGGCCGGCATCTGGCCCTTTGCCCGGGGCAAGGTGGCCCTGCCGCCCCACGACCAGCTGCTGTTCATTCCCCAGCGGCCCTACCTGCCTCTGGGGACCCTGCGGGAGGCGGTGCTGTATCCCGGCACGCGGGAATACGACGACGCCACGCTGCAGGAGACGCTGGAACAGTGCCGCATCGGCTACCTGGCCGGGCGGCTGGATGAAGAGAACGATTGGGCCCATGTGCTGTCCATCGGGGAGCAGCAGCGGGTGGCTTTTGCCCGGGCCCTTCTGACGAAGCCCGGCTGGCTGTTCATGGATGAATCCACGTCAGCCCTGGACGAAGAAACAGAAAATGCGCTGTACCGGCTGCTGGCAGAGAAACTGCCGGGTACCACCCTGGTCAGCGTGGGACACAGAAGCACGCTCATCCGTTACCATCAACGGGTGCTGGCTTTAGATAAAGAAACACATACGGCTTCTCTCCAACCGGTGGAGAAGTTTTTGTGAGCGCCTGCGGGCTCAAGAAAAAGGGGGAAGAACATGAATCTGGATGTATTGAATGCGATTGACAGCTTTGTCTGGGGGCCTCCGCTCCTGGTACTGCTGGTGGGGACCGGGATCTTTCTCAGCTTCCGGCTGGGCTTTTTACAGGTGCGTCACCTGCCCCGTTCCCTGAAGCTGATCTTCAAAGCGGAAAACAAGGGCGAAGGGGATATCGACTCCTTCAAGGCCCTGTGCACGGCCCTGGCTGCCACGGTGGGCACCGGGAACATCGTTGGGGTAGCGACGGCCATCAAGGCCGGCGGTCCCGGCGCCATCCTGTGGATGTGGCTGGCTGCGTTCTTCGGCATGGCCACGAAATATGCGGAAGGCTGCCTGGCCGTGAAATTCCGTACGGTGGACGACAAGGGGCAGATCTCCGGCGGGCCCATGTACTACATTGAAAACGGGCTGGGCCGGGCCTATCGGCCCCTGGCCATTGCCTTCGCCTTCTTTGGCGTGCTGGTGGCCTACTTCGGCATCGGGACGTTCGCCCAGGTGAACTCCATCGTGCAGATCACCCAATTGAATGCCGGTATCCCGGTGGAATACACCGCCGTGGTGCTGACCATCCTGGTGGCCGCCATCACCCTGGGGGGCCTGCAGAGCATTGCCAAGACCGCTTCCAAAGTGGTGCCTGCCATGGCCATCATCTACATGGCCAGCACCCTGGGCTTCCTGGTGATCTTCGCTGACAAGGTGCCCGGCGCCATCCTGGAGATCTTCTATGATGCGTTCCATCCCACCGCAGCCGTTGGCGGGTTCCTGGGGGCCAGCGTGCTGTTCGCCATGCGTAACGGCGTGGCCCGCGGCGTGTTCTCCAACGAATCCGGCTTAGGGAGTGCGCCCATCGTGGCCGCTGCCGCCAAGACGAAATGGCCGGCGGAACAGGGCCTGGTGTCCATGACCGGTACGTTCATCGATACCATCATCATCTGCACCATGACCGGTCTGGTGGTGGTGATCAGCGGCCTGTGGAAGGGAGACCTGAACGGGGCTGCCCTGACGAACGCCGCCTTCCTGCAGGCCTATCCCCATTTCGGGGGCTACATGCTGATGGTGGGCCTGGTGCTGTTCGCCTTCACCACCATCCTGGGCTGGAACTACTACGGGGAACGGTGCATGGAATACCTGGTGGGTACGAAAGGGATCATGCCCTACCGGATCGTGTTCATCATCCTGGTGGGCTGCGGTGCGTTCCTGAAACTGGAAGCCATCTGGATCCTGGCCGATATCGTGAACGGCCTCATGGCCATCCCGAACCTGATTGCCCTGCTGGGGCTTTCCGGTGTAGTGGTGGCCGAAACGAAGAAATATCTGCAGCATGAGAAGGAGGAAGAAGCGGAAGAACGCAGCCACTGATCGGTATCCGTCGTCTGAGGGGAACCAGTGCTGCCGGTCAATCAGAACTGCAACAGGTCATATGGGGGTGTGAAAAAGCATTTTTTCACACCCCCATTTTTTCTTGTAGGTCCCCAAAGTGCTTTCCGGTCTGGAACGGGGTGAAAAACCAGCAAGAAAAATCATGAAAGTTTTACTCTCTGCAAATTGTCATTGATTGGGGAAAATAGTATAATGTATGAGCGAAAGTAACAGTACTGAGTGTTGAAAGGAGTAATATCATGAAAGCACGTGCCGTTGTCAACGATATATATGAAGTAGGGATCCGTGACTGGACCATGCGGGACTTCCACGGTTTCGCCACTCCCCGGGGTGTCACCTACAATTCCTTCCTGATCATGGATGAGAAGATCTGCCTGATCGACGGCGTGAAGGCCATGTTCGCGGAAGAACAGCTGTGCAACATCCGCACCATCGTGGACCCGGCCAAGATCGACTACATCGTGGTGAACCATGTGGAACCGGACCATTCCGGCAGCCTGCCTGCCCTGAGCAAGGCCTGCCCCAATGCCACGTTCCTGATCACCATGCAGGGTGCCAACGAACTGAAGGAACACTACGGCGACATCTTCAAGCTGCAGGTGGTGAAGAAGGGTGACACCGTGAGCCTGGGCAAACGGACCCTGGCCTTCCAGCCCATCCCCATGCTGCACTGGCCCGATTCCATGGTGACGTACTGCCCGGAAGAACAGATCCTGTTCTCCAGCGATGCGTTCGGCCAGCACTACTGCTGCAGCAAGATGTTCGACGATGAGACCGAAGTGGAGAACATGTTCTTCGAAGCCCAGCGGTATTTCGCCAACATCCTGATGCCCTACCGGAAACTGGTGCCCAACACCGTGAAACTGGTGCGCACCCTGCCGCTGAAGATGATCTGCTCCTGCCATGGTGATATCTGGCGCAGCCACATCGACGACATCCTGCAAATGTACGAAGACTGGGGCACCGGCAAGACCATGGACCGGATCCTGGTGGTGTTCGACACCATGTGGGGCGGCACGGAAGCCATGGCCCGGGCTATGGTGAAAGGCATCGAGAAACAGGGCATGCGGGTGAAACTGTACCGGTACCACAGTGACCTGAAGGCTTCCATCGTCAGCGACCTGCTGACCGCCAAAGGGATCCTGATCGGTTCTCCCACCCAGAACTCCGGTATGATGCCCACCATCGGCGCGTTCCTGACGTACCTGAAGGGCCTGAAACCCACCGGCAAGAAGGCTGCTGCCTTCGGGACCTACGGCTGGGCCGGCGGTGCTGAAAAAGATATGGAAGCCATGATCAAGGATTCCGGCATGGAACTCTTGCCGGGCTATAACGTGAAATGGCGTCCGCTGCCGAAAGAACTGGAAGCCGCAGAACAATACGGCTATGACTTTGCGGAAAAGGTCAGCAAAGGCGAATAAATCAGAAAGTGCCGTTTCTGCAGAAATGGCAGGCATTGGGAAGGGGGTTGTCGCAGACCGCGGCAACCCCACCCTCATATCAGGAGGAAATATGCAAGATGTGATCGTGGGACGGAATGCGGTGCGGGAGGCCCTGCGCAGCAACCGTTCCTTCAATAAGGTGCTGGTCCAGGAAGGCAGCCACGGCGGCAGCCTGGGCGAGATCATCAGCCTGGCGGAAGCCCGGAAGATCCCGGTGGAAAAGGTGGCCAAAGAGGTGCTGGACCGTCTGGCGGACGGGGTACGGCACCAGGGCGTGGCGGCCCAGGGCGCACCGGTGGCGTTCCAGGACCTGGATACGGTGCTGGCCCAGGTACAGAGCCGGGGCGAAGTGCCGCTACTCCTGCTGCTGGATGAACTGCAGGATCCCCAGAACGTGGGGGCCCTGATCCGGACGGCCAATGCGGCCGGGGTCCACGGGGTGCTGCTGCCCCAGCGGCGCAGCTGCCCCCTGAACGCGGTGGTGGCCAAGATCTCTGCCGGCGCCGTGGAATACGTGCCGGTGATCCAGATCGGGAACATTCCCCGGACCATGCAGAAGCTGAAGGAAAAGGGCTTCTGGATCGTGGGGGCGGATATGGACGGGAAGGACCAGTATTTCGACGCGAACCTGACCGGCCCCCTGGTGCTGGTGGTGGGCGCCGAAGGCAAGGGGCTGGGCCGGCTGGTGAAGGAGAACTGCGACTTCATCGTGCGCATCCCCATGCTGGGCCAGGTGTCCAGCCTGAATGCCTCCGTGGCCGGCGGCATCCTGCTGTACGACATCGTCCGTCAGCGGATTTTGGCGGAGAGGAAGAAATAAGCGGGTTTACCGGGCGAGATCGCTGCGCGACTCTTGGTAAACCCCTACGGACTACTTACGGACCTTTGCCGGGACGCCGTAGGGGTTTACCAAGACCGGCGAAAGCCGTGTCGCCCGGTAAACCCGCCTCGAGTCTCCCGGAGGGTCATTATTCATTGCCAGCGTCAGCTGGCTTCCTTCGGCTGGAGACTAGAGACTAGAGACTCACGAATGGGAGGTGACTGCCATTGCAGGAGGAAATCCGTAAATTTTATGATACCTGTTCCGACGAGGAACTGATCCAGCTGATCCAGGACCGGGACGATCGCCAGGCCCAGGATTATCTGCTGGACAAATACAAGGAATTCGTGAAACTCCGGGCCTGCCGCTATTTTCTGGTGGGGGCCGAAAAGGATGATATGATCCAGGAGGGGATGATCGGTCTGTTCAAGGCCATCCGGGATTACCGCCCGGGTAAGCAGGCTTCCTTCAAGGTCTTTGCCGACGTGTGTGTGAACCGGCAGATCATCTCCGCCATCAAAAGTGCCACCCGGCAGAAGCACAAGCCCCTGAACAGCTACGTGTCCCTGGACAAACCGGTGTACGACGACGGCAAGGAACGGACACTGCTGGACATGCTGGGCTCCGCCCGGGGTATCGATCCGGAAAACCTGGTCATCGACCAGGAGTCTTTCGATGATATTGAAAAGAATGTGAATGATATGCTCAGTACCCTGGAATGGCAGGCCCTGTGCAAATATCTGGAAAATAAATCCTACCAGCAGATTGCCCGGGAGCTGGGCCGGGGACAGAAGTCCATTGACAACGCCCTTCAGCGGGTCAAGAAGAAACTGGAGAAATTCCTGGCCAGCCGCCACCATGAACTGGATCTGTCCACCCTGAACAAGGGGCTCCTGATCATGGCGGCGAAGGAACATCTTTTGCAGTCTGAGGAAAAGAATGATAGAATTGGAACAGTCTGAGGTATGATTTCTTTTCGCCAAAGAAAAAACAGCTTGTTTGCAGGAATTTCCTTTCCATCCGGCGAATAAGTCACTATCGATGGCGGAATCAATCGTATGCGGAAAAAACCAAGGGAGGACGATACACATGAGTCAAATGGAAGAATTCCTGAACCAGGTGGAAGCTGTGAAGGCCAAAGCCGAGAAAGTCCTGATCGTAACCGGAAAACCCGGCAGCGGAAAGAGCAAACTGCTGCGGGAAGCCGCCGAAAGCAAAGGCTGGGATTATGTGGATACCCGTCTGCTGATCACTGAAGAATTCCTGAAGCTGCTGCCTGGCGAACGGAAGGCGCAGGCTCCGGAAATGCTGACCCGGGAACTGAGTGACCATCGGGGGGATGTAATCCTGCTGGATCGGGTACAGACCCTGTTCGTACCGGTATTCCACATCGATCCCAAGAGTGTGATCGATGCCCTGGGCAAAGCTTACACGGTGGTTCTGGCCTGGCCGGGCTATGTGAGCGACGGGCTGCTGTGCTACGATAAATTCGACGGCACGGAATCCATCCGTATCTCCGCAGCGGATTATACGATTTTTGAAGTGGAATAACAGAAAGCAGAGAAGGTGAGTCCAATGCAGGCACAAAAAAAGGGGACACTGGCAGTCCTCACCGGCGGCGGCGACTGCCCCGGACTGAATGCAGTGATCCGGGCGGTGGTCAAGACGGCCATCCATCACGGGTTCGAAATCTACGGGATTTCCAACGGCTTCCATGGACTCATCAACGGGGACATGAAACTCATGGACCTGTCCGACGTGTCCGGGATCCTGCCCAGGGGAGGGACCATCCTGGGCACCACCAACCGGGACAACCCGTTCAAGTACATGGTGGGTCAGGATGACGCCGGCAATCCCATCTACGAAGACAAACGGGATGTGGTGGTGAAGAACCTGAAGGACCGGAAGATCGACTGCCTGATTGTCATCGGCGGGGGCGGCAGCCTGAAGATCGCCTATGATCTGCACCGGTACTGCGATGTGAATGTGGTGGGCGTGCCCAAGACCATTGACAACGACCTGCCCTGCACGGAACGGACCTTTGGCTTCGACACGGCCATGGCCATGGCCACAGAAGCCCTGGACCGGCTGCATACCACGGCAGAATCCCATCACCGGGTGATGGTGCTGGAAGTGATGGGCCGGTATGCGGGCTGGATCGCGCTCCACTCCGGAATCGCCGGAGGAGCAGACGTGATTTTGATCCCCGAGATCCCCTATGACCTGGATGCAGTGATCCGCAAGATCCGTGAGCGGCAGCAGCACGGCAAGAAATTCAGCATCATCACTGTGGCCGAAGGAGCCAAACCCATCGGCGGACAGATGACTGTGGCCCGGCTGGTGAAGGGCAGCTTCGAACCGGTGCGCCTGGGTGGCGTGGGCGAAAAGCTGGCTCGGGAAATCGAGGACAGGACGGGCATCGAATCCCGCTGCACCGTGCTGGGGTATCTTCAGCGGGGCGGTTCGCCCACGGCCTACGACCGGGTGCTGTCTACCCGTTACGGGGCGGCGGCAGTGGAAGCCTGCCTGGATGAGGAATACAATGTGATGGTATCCCTCCAGGCCAACGAAATCGTCCGGGTACCCATTGCCAAAGCAGCGTCCCAGCCCCATCAGGTACCGGTGGATTCGGATATCATCCGTACCGCACGGGAAGTGGGTGTGTCCTTTGGGGATGAGGAACCGGCCGGGGACACCAGCGATACCCGGAAGTAAACAAACCATAAAGAGGAGTTCAATTTTTCCTGAATGAAGGGGGAAAATCTGTGACTCCTCTTTTTTTTTGGCTCTGGATGCCCTATAATGTACAAAGTCTGATGCCAAAATACTATCGCAGAATCAAGAAGGAGTATCGTCATGAGTGAAAATCTGATCGCCGTATTGCTGGGCGTTGTAGAAGGACTGACAGAATTCATCCCCGTTTCCTCCACGGGCCACATGATCATCGTGGGCCATATGATCGGGTTCCAGGGCAGCCTGGCCAAAATCTTCGACGTGGTCATCCAGCTGGGGGCCATCCTGGCCGTCCTGGTGCTCTATAAAGAGCGTTTTGCCCGGTTCCTGACCCGAGAGGGCTGGCAGCTGGGAAAGGGGCTCAGCGGCTGGCATATTGCGGCAGGATGCGTACCCACCATGGCCTTCGCCTTTCTGGTGCACTCCTTCATCAAGAAATACCTGTTCTCTCCGGCTACGGTGGCCATCGGCCTTGTCCTGGGGGCAGTCCTGATGATTTATGCCGAGCACAGGATCAAAGGCCATGAAGCCGAACTGGTGCAGGATGTGGACCATATCAGCATCCGCCAGGCTCTGTATATCGGTTTCTTCCAGTTCCTGTCCCTGTGGCCCGGGTTCTCCCGCAGCGGTTCCACCATGGGCGGGGCTCTGCTGGTAGGCGTGAACCGGAAGGCCGGGGCGGACTTCACCTTCATCATGGCACTGCCCATCATGGTGGCTGCCTGCCTGTTCGAACTGCTGAAGAACCTGTCTGCCCTGACTGCCGGGGATCTGGCGGTCCTGGCCATCGGTTTCGTCACGGCCTTCATTGTAGGGTACCTGTCCATTGTATGGTTCATGAAGTTCCTGCAGCGTTCCACCCTGACCGCATTTGGGGTGTATCGCATCCTCCTGGCCATTTTGACCGTGTACTATTTTTACCTGTAAGGGGTTTATAAAATTTCTTACACTTTTTTTGAAAAACCTGTTGACATTTTTCCCAAAGTCCTTTATAATCATCCTTGTTACGAACGAAAAGCGCTGGCATAGCTCAAATGGTAGAGCAACTGACTTGTAATCAGTAGGTTGAGGGTTCAATTCCTTTTGCCAGCTCCAAATATTCGTGACAGACAAATGTGGAGAGATTCCCGAGTGGTTAAAGGGAGCAGACTGTAAATCTGCCGCCTCTGGCTTCGAAGGTTCGAATCCTTCTCTCTCCACCAAATATCGCGGGGTGGAGCAGTTGGTAGCTCGTCGGGCTCATAACCCGAAGGTCGTTGGTTCAAGTCCAGCCCCCGCAACCACATGCTGATGTAGCTCAGTTGGTAGAGCGTATCCTTGGTAAGGATAAGGTCACCAGTCCGATTCTGGTCATCAGCTCCATTTTATGGCGGCGTAGCTCAGTTGGCTAGAGCAGTCGGTTCATACCCGGCCTGTCCGCGGTTCAAATCCGTGCGCCGCTACCATTACCAACACAGCCCCGGTTACGGGGCTATTTTAAAATCTAAAGAAATTTGAAAACGCGTTGGGAGGTATTCTAATGGCTAAAGAGAAATTTGAAAGAACAAAACCCCATGTAAACATTGGTACCATTGGTCACGTCGATCATGGTAAGACGACCCTGACGGCAGCCATCACCAAGGTTCTGTCCGAGACTCCGGGCTGCAAAGCCACTTTCGAAGCGTATGCCGATATCGATAAGGCTCCGGAAGAAAGAGAACGTGGGATTACCATCAATACCGCCCACGTTGAATATGAAACCCAGAAAAGACACTATGCACACGTTGACTGCCCGGGGCACGCTGACTATGTAAAGAACATGA
>OLFU01000551.1_pt1 | contig 42759 bp, 38 predicted proteins | sample 1605161 | NCBI WGS metagenome assembly OLFU01 (sample SAMEA3888914, study PRJEB22519) | human gut metagenome | biome: human gut; feature: human-associated habitat; material: faeces | place: Denmark | collected 2011
GAGACTCATTTCTGAATCCCGTATTTCCATTTACACAAAATATTTTATAGTGCCTCCTTAAACAAGAATGCTACCAACATTAGAAATACCACAGCCACTGCAATACGGAACAAGACATGGCGCAGTTCTTCCAGATGATCCCAAAAAGTCAGTATCTTCTGCTGTTGTTCCATCATTTGTCACTCTTTCGTTTCCCCTTTCTTATCTTTTCCATCTATATCATCCTCCACCCCGTTCATCCCTTCCTTAAAACTCTTAACCCCTTTGCCCAACCCCTTCATCAGTTCGGGTATCTTCTTCCCACCAAAGAATAAAAGAACAATCAATGCAATGAATAATATTTCCTGCATTCCTAATCCTAAAAATAATAATGTGCCTGTCATTTTATCTATTAACTATTAAATGATTTATCAAAAACCAAAGTCATCCATTTACCGGGATCTCCATCCATGACAGCTACCAGAACATAGCCAGCGCCACCATTTTCAGGCTGTTTCACAATTTGCAGCATAACATCAAATGTTTACAACTTATCTTTTTGCAATAGCTTTCAACAAAGCATAGCCACCAAAAATCTGGAGCAACATGCCCGGAATTCCAATCCGGAAATCCTGTGCCGCCAAATAGAAATCACCGACAAGAGCCCATTCTATCAAGGTACCCACCACCTGATATGCCATAACAGTCCCCAGCAATGCAGGAATCGTAATCTTACGGAAACGATCTGCCATATATCCCGCCACCAACGCCAACAATACCGACTTTACCAATATAGCCGGAAGTATGGTCACAGAAGGCATTCCAAACAAGAAACTATTGACAAGCGGAGAAAGAACAGCCGTCAACATCCCCACTTTGAATCCATATTTATAAGCACCTATTAATGTGAAGAAATAAATGGGTAACATAGCAGGTCCACCCAAATGCACCAAATGACAAAGTTGCGGCAATACCACATTACCTACAATAAACACGAATGCAAATAAATAAGTATTTGCGTTTGTGTAATTTAACGAATAGAGTTTTGTTGTTGATTCCATGAATACTAACCTTTCATTTAATTTCTGCAAATATAATCATTTCATAAAGCAAGCTCAATCTTTTTTTTCCCTTTTCTTGTTTATATTATCAAATATTCTTCTATCTTCGCAATAGATTGATAAAATTACAACTATGAAATATTATAAATTCATCTATTTTTTAGCCTTCGTCCTTGGAATGTCAACATGGGCACAGGCACAAAGCACTCCTTGTACCGGAAATGCATATAGCACAAACGCAGACTTCTTCCGTGCCTCAGCATCAGCTCAGAGCGGTGATGCCACTGCCTCCAAAAAGAAGGCGGTCATTGCAGCCCGTACCGCAATAACCAGCCAGATCAAAGCAAAGGCGGAAATGGCTGCCAAGTCTCAAAAAAAATTCGGTAATGCAGAGTGGGAACAGTTCTCAGATCTGATCCATATGGCTACCCAGCAAGAGGCTGCTAACTTAAAAGTAATCTGTGAAAACAGCCGGCAGAGCGGTGGTAAATATAAAACAGACGTTGTGGTAGAATTGCCTAAAGCAGGAGTTCTGTCCACAATCATCAACCAAATAAAAAGTGATGATAAATTAAAAGGACTTTTTGAAGAAAGCCAGTTTAAGCAAGCGTTTTAAAGCCACTTGAATCCATCAGAGGAGTCAATGCAGTTTAAAAGGAAAACCTATTACATCAACCTAATCTTGACAGATTTATGGAAAAGTTGTACGATTACCTTCCCCAGCAATTGGTTACTTTCATTCTGGTGACCTTGTTCTCTTTACTCATCGGTTTATCCCAACGGAGAATCAGCCTGAAACGAGAGGGGGAAACTACGCTTTTCGGCACAGACCGGACTTTTACTTTTATCGGCATTTTGGGATATCTCCTCTATATACTTGATCCTAAGGAAATGCATTTATTTATGGGAGGCGGAATAATTTTAGGTATGTTACTGGGCATCAATTATTATGTCAAGCAATCCCAGTTCCACGTGTTTGGAGTGACAACAATCATCATCGCCCTTATCACCTATTGTATGGCTCCTATCATAAGTACACAACCTTCCTGGTTTTACGTGATGATGGTAGTCACCGTGCTTCTTTTCACAGAAATGAAACACACCTTCACAGAACTTGTACAACGGATGCAGAATGATGAAATGATCACACTGGCAAAATTTCTGGCTATCAGCGGTATCATTTTGCCCATGCTACCCAAGGAACCTCTCATACCGGGTATCAATCTCACTCCATACACCATTTGGCTGGCTACTGTAGTCGTATCGGGTATCTCCTATTTGTCCTACCTGCTGAAGCAATATGTTTTCCGCGAATCAGGCACTTTGGTTTCGGGCATTATCGGTGGTCTGTATAGCAGCACCGCTACCATTTCCATCCTTGCCCGCAAATGCAAACGGATACAAGCGCATGAAATACCGGAATATGTATCTGCCATGATGCTTGCTGTCAGCATGATGTTCTTACGTTTCATGATTTTGATCCTTATATTCAGCACTTCCATCTTTCTGAATATTTACCCCTATCTGCTCATCATGTCTGCAACCGCCGCCGGCATCGGCATATTCATCCATAAAAAGCATACTATAAAAGGCGAGCGCGAAGTTATTGAAGAAACGGAAACGGAAAGTAATCCACTGGAATTCAAAGTCGCTCTGATCTTTGCTTTATTATTTGTAGTATTTACATTTCTGACTCACTATACATTGGTTTATGCAGGAACAGGAGGTTTGAGTATTCTCTCCATTGCAACAGGATTAAGTGATATCACTCCTTTCATACTAAACCTGTTACAAGGCGGAAACATTCCGGCAACCATTGTAGGGGCCTGTATCATGCAAGCTATCATCAGCAACATCGTAGTGAATATGTTCTATGCCATATTTTTTTCCTCCCGCAGAAAAGAAATGCTGCCTTATGTATGGAAAGGATTCCTCACTGTCATTGGAGTAAACGCTGTACTATTACTCATCTATTACTTCTAAATTATATTCTCATAAAAAAACATGCGGATAACAGGATTTTTCAGACAATCCATATCATCCGCATACTTTTTAATATTCTAATAAATCCCTATCAGAAAAGTAGAATATAAGCCAATGAACTAAGACTGATCACCGCCCAAAGAGCAACACCTTGAATCAGAGGTTTCATACCTACTTGCTTCAATACATCCATAGACAAGGAAGCTCCAATAAAGAACATGGTAATAATCAATCCTTTACGTGCCAGTCCGGAAACAGCCTGCCCGAATTGAGGCACACCATCCAGCACATAAGTATTCAGAATGATAGCCACAACAAAATAAAGGATAAACCAAGGAATGCTTACTTTCTTACCGCTTCCCTTGAAAATAAAAGAAGTAGCGAATGCCAAAGGAATAATCCAAAGTGCACGGGTCAGTTTGATTGTTGTCGCCACTTTCAACGCCTCTTCACCGTATGCCGCACCTGCTCCCACCACAGAACTCGTATCATGAATAGCAATAGCTGCCCAAGTACCAAACTGTTGTTGATCTAACCCAAACATATGGCCTAACACCGGAAAAATAAACAAAGCGATGGCATTCAATACAAAGATAGTAGCCAAAGCCACAGACATCTCACTATCTTTAGCTTTCAATACAGGACCCACAGCAGCAATAGCGCTTCCCCCACAAATTGCAGTACCCGAACTGATAAGATAAGCCGTATCACGATCTACCTTCAAAAGTTTATGCCCTATAAACATACCTATAATCATTGTACCGATTACAGAAATGATCGTGAATTCCATTCCTTCCTTACCGGAAGCCAGAGAAGCCTGAAGATTCATACCGAACCCCAATCCCACTACAGAATATTGCAACAAATATTTAGAAACCTTTTTATTGAACTTAGGATAGGCCTGTCCGCAAACTAATGCAAATATCAACCCCAGAAATAAAGATACGGGGGGAGTGACCCACTGGGAAAATGAAGCCAATACCGGAATATAGTCCATCAACAAAAAGACCGTTAACGTGGAAAGCAAACCTACATAAATAGTTTTGCTGTTTTGCTGTAAAGCTGTTACTGAAATCATATATTTTACTTTTTAACATTATTTCTCCATTTCGGGATGCAAAGGTAATATATGTTTCAAAAACAATCTAATCGTTTTTAATTATAAGTTATAACTTTTCCTTATAATGATTGGCAAATTGCATGAACAGAGCCGGGAGCCCTGTATCCTGCCCTTGCAATTGGACAAAATCAAATTCACGAAACATCACCAGGTCTTTTATATCCAATACTTTAAACTTCCCTGAATACAGTTCTTTATTAATAGACCGGATAGACAAAATCCCCATGCACTCACTATTTTCCAGAAATAATTTAATGCTCTCTGTACTTCCCAGGTGCATACGGATAGTAAGGTCCGATAACTTTATGTTGTGTTTATGCAAAGCGGTAATCAATACATCCAATGTTCCCGAACCTCTTTCACGAAGTACAAGAGGAACTTCTTTCAATTCATCCAAAGTTATCTCATCATAATCCATCCACTTACTATGAGTATGGACGATAGCCACCAGCTCATCTTGCAGAAAAGGAGTATATTTCAAATTAGGTTGCCGGGTATTTCCCTCTACCAGTGCCAAATCTATACGATGTTCCTGCAATGCCTTTTCCACCTCAGAGGAGTTCCCGCTGAAAAGTGATAAAGACACTTGCGGAAACTTCTCGATGAAGCGGGCCAGCAAAGGGGGAAGCACATATTGGGCAATTGTAGTACTGGCTCCCAAGCGCAACTCACCGGTATGCTCATTACGTAATAAGTTCATCTCGTACTCCAAGCGTCCGTAATCTTCCAAAATTTTCTCACAATGCTCCAACAACAACCTGCCTGCATCAGTCAGCAAGATCTTGTTCCCCATTCGCTCAAAAAGGCGTGTCTGGTACATCGTCTCCAATTCCTGAATATGCTTGGTTATAGCCGGCTGACTAATAAACAGCTCTTGCGAAGCCTTTGTAAAGCTGAGGTTTTTCGCAACACTACTGAATACTCTTAACCTGAAATCAGACATGTTTTTTAATGATTATAGTTCGTCTGCTTTAATTCCTAACGACTGTAAAACAGCGAATCCAAACATCTCCCACTGATAAGCGACTTCACTGGTTGGAGGATTCATACCGAATACCGTCATTTTTTCTTTTCCGTCCACCTTATTTAATATAGCAGGAACTTTATCTCCATATTCTTCTTCGGCAGGGACAATAATCACCCGTTTCACCTCTTTTGCATCAACCACCACTCTCAAAGACTCCAGAAACAACTCTTCGCGACTAGCCATATCCGATGGTTCGAAAGAATAAAGTGCAAACTCTCCCAACTGGCTTTTGAAAGCCACGTTATTTAATTCCTTTTCCAAATCCGACGGCTGAAAAGCATCCATTTTCTTACTTTCCTCGTCATAAATAAATAATACCTGAACTGCATTCTCCCCCAAGGGTATTCCACTATCCAGTGACAGACATTCCAACAACACCGGTAAATCCGCTTTCGGCAACTTACGGCCCACCACGTCACCAAAATGTTTGGATAAATCACCCGCCACCCTGTCTACATAGGCTACATCCACCAGAATTACAGTATCTGCAAACTTTATTTCATTTGTCATCTCGTTTTCATTTTATGATTTCGATGCTAAGATAGCAATTATCATCTGCTTGCAAAAAGAGTTATCTGCCTTTTTGTGTACAATTCGGACTTTTTTTCATTTAAAAGCCGGAAAGCCTGCCACTTTGTCTTCTTATTTTACTTCATTAGCTTTCTTTTTCTTTTTGGCAAACTATTTGACGATTATCAAATGAAATCGCAAAAGCCACTGAACAAAGCAGTGACAGTTACGTTTTCAATAGGTATTTGAATAATATTTAGAAAGGAGATACAATATGAATTTTAACAACTTCACAATTAAATCACAGGAGGCAGTGCAACAAGCGGTGAACATAACTCAAGCCCGCGGACAGCAAGCTATCGAGCCTGTGCATCTGTTGGCCGGAGTACTGAAAGTAGGTGAAAACGTCACCAACTTCATTTTCCAGAAATTGGGAATGAACGCCCAGCAGATCGCATTGGTCATCGACAAGCAAATTGACTCGCTGCCTAAGGTTTCGGGAGGAGAACCTTACCTTAGCCGTGAAAGCAACGAGATATTACAAAGAGCCGTACAGTATTCCAAAGAGATGGGTGACGAATTCGTTTCACTGGAAGCTATTATCCTAGCCTTGTTGAATGTAAAGAGTACTGTCGCTACCATATTGAAAGACGCGGGAATGACAGACAAAGAGCTGCGCTCCGCCATAGCAGAACTACGTAAAGGTGAAAAAGTAACTTCACAATCCAGTGAAGACACTTATCAATCCTTAAGCAAATATGCCATTAATTTGAATGAGGCTGCCCGCAGCGGAAAACTTGATCCGGTTATCGGGCGTGATGAAGAAATACGTAGGGTATTACAAATATTAAGCCGCCGTACCAAGAATAATCCGATTTTAATCGGTGAGCCGGGTACCGGTAAGACCGCCATTGTTGAAGGCTTGGCACACCGTATCATCCGAGGTGATGTACCCGACAACTTGAAGAACAAACAAATCTTCTCATTGGATATGGGCGCACTGGTTGCCGGAGCCAAATACAAAGGTGAATTTGAAGAACGTCTGAAATCTGTTGTCAATGAAGTAATCAAAGCCGAAGGCAGCATCATCCTGTTTATCGATGAAATCCATACCTTGGTCGGAGCCGGTAAAGGTGAAGGTGCCATGGATGCCGCCAATATATTAAAACCCGCCTTGGCCCGTGGTGAGCTCCGCAGCATCGGAGCCACTACTTTGGACGAATATCAGAAGTACTTCGAAAAGGACAAGGCATTGGAACGCCGGTTCCAAACCGTTATGGTAGCCGAACCGGACACGCTGAGCACCATCTCCATTCTCCGTGGATTGAAAGAACGTTACGAAAACCATCACAAGGTACGTATCAAAGATGAAGCCATCATTGCCGCTGTAGAATTGAGTAACCGTTACATTACCGAACGTTTCCTTCCGGACAAGGCTATTGACCTGATGGATGAAGCTGCTGCCAAATTGCGTATGGAACGTGATTCCGTGCCTGAAGAACTGGATGAAATCTCACGTCACCTGAAACAACTGGAAATTGAACGTGAGGCCATCAAACGTGAAAAAGACGAGCCGAAATTACAACAACTGAATAAAGAGATTGCCGAACTGAAAGAACAGGAAACCTCTTACAAAGCCAAATGGCAGAGTGAAAAGGAACTGGTCAACAAGATTCAGCAAAACAAGCAGGAAATAGAACAATTGAAATTTGAAGCCGAGAAAGCGGAACGTGAGGGAGATTACGGTAAAGTAGCCGAAATCCGTTATGGAAAATTACAGGCTTTAGAGAACGAGATCAAGGATATTCAAGAAGACCTGAAACACAAGCAGGGTGACAGTGCCATGATAAAGGAAGAAGTTACCGCTGAGGACATTGCCGATGTTGTTTCACGGTGGACAGGGATACCGGTCAACAAGATGCTGCAAAGCGAACGTGACAAATTGCTTCATCTGGAGCAAGAATTACATTTGCGTGTGGTAGGTCAGGATGAAGCCATAGCAGCCGTATCCGATGCCGTACGCCGTAGCCGTGCCGGATTACAGGACCCGAAACGTCCGATAGGTTCATTCATCTTCCTGGGTACTACCGGTGTAGGTAAGACAGAACTTGCCAAAGCATTGGCCGACTACCTGTTTGATGACGAGAGTCTGATGACGCGTATCGACATGAGCGAATATCAGGAGAAACACTCTGTATCCCGTCTGATCGGAGCGCCTCCCGGATACGTAGGTTACGATGAAGGCGGTCAGTTGACAGAAGCCGTCCGACGCAAACCATACTCTGTGGTATTGTTTGATGAAATAGAAAAAGCACATCCCGATGTGTTCAATATTCTGCTGCAAGTTTTGGATGACGGACGTCTGACTGACAACAAGGGACGTACGGTAAACTTCAAGAATACAATTATCATCATGACTTCCAATCTGGGCAGCGCATACATTCAAAGCCAGTTCGAAAAGATTAATGACGAGAATCGCGAAGTGGTGATTGAAGAGACGAAGAAAGAGGTAATGTCCATGTTGAAAAAAACGATACGGCCGGAGTTTCTGAACCGTATAGATGAAACAATCATGTTCTTGCCTTTGAACAGAGAAGAGATAGAACAGATTGTGATGTTACAAATCAACGGTATCAAGAATATGCTGGCCGGCAACGGCATTACTTTGGAAATGACCGATGAGGCCGTCCGTTTCATTGCCAGCACAGGCTATGATCCCGAATTCGGTGCCCGTCCCGTGAAACGTGCCATCCAACGCTATTTGCTGAATGATTTGTCCAAAAAGCTATTGTCACAGGAAGTGGACCGAAGCAAACCGATTATCGTAGAAACAGCGGGTGACGGATTAAAATTCCGCAACTAGAATGTTACAAACAACCAGTAAAGATAAGGTCTTATCTTTACTAAGCAAAAGGGGTGTTCATCATGCACCCCTTTTTTCGTTAACTATAGCCCTCTATCTGCAATATTTTGAATATTTCCTTAACCAATATGTTTCCAATAGCTAAAAAACGGCAATAAGCTCATAAAACAGTTTAATCAGCCATCTCTACTTCCTTTTTTCATTTTTGTATAAGAAAAAGAAAACTGAAATACGGCAAGATTCAGAACAGCCTGTGTAGACTGGTATATTTTTACAATATTGAAAAACATAAGAAACTTATTCATCCGAAAAGAGTTCATTGAACTGGATAATCGTAAAAAAAGATAACCTACTGTTTTATTATCAAACATATACTGAAACTTCATACCTGTATGATATGTATCACTTGTAAGATATATAATCTTTCACCTGTAACATTACTAATCTTACAGCCCACACATTAGTAACGTGTCGCCCCACACGTTACTAACTTTCCGGCATGCAGGTTACTAACCTCTCAAACGTCCTGTTCTTTTCTGAAAAGAACAAGGTCTTTAAAAAAAAGAACAAGACGTTTTCATTGAAAGAACAAGAGCTTTTTAAAATTTGACCTGTTGTTTTTTTCCATAACGGTATCTACATGCCGAAACGCCTTATTTTTCCTTCAGATCTTTCAGCCCCTCCGCAAACACCCTGCCCGTCGGCATTCCGGCTGAAGGATATACCTCACGAAATGTTTCAGCCGGAAAATATCCTTCAGAACAACCACTCCTCCGAAAATAAAACCGGCTGAAACATTTCCACTTGGCTGAAGGATTCCATAACCTCAATCCTTCAGCCGGAATGCCGACGGGCAGGGTGTTTGCGGAGGGGCTGAAGCTTATGAAGGATTTTTCAGGATATTCTCTACAGGGCATTATAAACGACCGTATCCCACTGAAAAAGGTAATATATGTTCATAGACAAAGTATGTGTACTTCATCGGCAAAGTAAGTGGTGTTATTTCGCCAATGAAGTACACATACTTTTTTTACCAATAATGCCGGTAAACAAAAAGCCCGTCAAGCAGTTTACAATCTACTTGACAGGCCTTTCCCTTTCGCTTTATTTCAATTATTCAGCAACAGCTTCTTCCACTTTGTCAGCAGAATCTGCCGGAGCTTCTACAAATTCAGTAATACCATTGTTTACCAAAATATTGTACCATGAAATCAGTTTCTTGATATCTCCGTTATGGACACGGTCACGATCATAATTTGGCAAAACTTCTGCAAAATAAGCATGCAACTCATCGGCTGATGCTTTTTTATAATTGATAGAAGCAACCGCTCCATTCTCTTTCTTCTTTACCGCTTCCAGCACTTCGCTCAAAGGCACTTCTTCTGCATCTGTGTACATAGCAATATCCGCCAATGAGATAACTTTGTCATGAGCATAAGCAGGAACTCTTTTCTTAGCCGCGTCAACTGTTTCTACAATCAACATGTTCTTTCCTTGAGAAATCAATTTATATAATCCCGGTTTGCCCGCGATTGATAAAATGGTCTTTAACATACTATTCTATTTTATATTTATGGTTTGAGGAAGCAAAAGTACAATTCACCAATGAAACTCCCAAATTTATAGTATGAATTTTTCGGTTTTTAATTGTTCTACTATTCTGTTCAACTGGGGTATGAGCAATTGCACCCCGTCATTCACCACCGTGAAATCGGCCCGCCGACGCTTTTCTTCATCATCCATCTGGGCAGCAATACGTGCCCGGACTTGTTCCTCGCTGGCTCCGTCACGATACATGGCACGCTGTATACGCAGTTCTACAGGTGCATAGACCATTATTACCGCATCTACCGTATCCTGAAAACCGGCCTCATACAAAATAGCCGATTCCATACCCACTATCTCACACTTTTCCTGACGTTCCACCCATACGGTAAAATCTTTCCGTACCCGGGGATGGATAATGGAATTGATTTGGAGCACATGCGCCGGATTGGAAAACAGATAGGAAGCCAGCAACGGCTTGTTTAACAGACCATCCTTATAAACCTCCTCACCTAACAAAGCAATCAGTTCCCCACGAATTCCGGCATCGAAAACAGTAAGGCGTTTCGCTTCATTATCCGCATTATACACTGGGATATGCATATTCTCCAGCAAATGGGAAATGTATGATTTTCCACTGCCGATGCCACCGGTAACCGCTATCTTAATCATTGAATTTAATTCGTTGTTCTATCAAATAATCCACCTCCTTGGGATTCAAACGGACGTGGTTCACATATCGGGGGATGGATTTGAGATTGACCGGACACTTCTCCCCCTTATTGTTCAACAAAGACTCATAAGTCACCCCGATAAAGAAATCCTCGGAAGTGATGGACTTGAAATGACTCAGACCTACCTGAAAAGTCACCTGAACCTTGGAGGGAAAAGTGCGAAGTACTTTATCGGGCGGAAAATTGATGCCACGTATAGGCACCTCCACACTTTTTTCAGCGTAAATATCTACCAATAAAGTCACATCATCAAAAGAGGGAATGAATTTCGCTCCACGTACATCGGCCAGATTCACCCTGCGACGAACGGTGTCTGCCACATCTTCAAAGTTCAATGCCTGTGTATAAGCAGCCGTGATGGTATCCAAAATCTCTTGAGGAGCATAAACCATCACTGAATCCGGCGAGTAAATGATATCCGAGATATAATACTGACGGTCCAAAGCCACCTTGCCTTGCAATTTCACGGGCACCTTCTTTGCCTTCCCTTTTGTATAAATAAACTCCACAGTATCCGGCCGTATGGTCAGCAATTTGGTTGTCTGATTCAACTGGACCGAAATCTTTTTCATTAAAGCTGAAACCGGAATCCGGACACGACTTCCTTTATCCTCATAGTCCTTAAAGTCCACAACAATGGGATAGAATGTCTGTCCCAGCATATAGTTAGCCAATACAGTTCCCCTGTCTTTCACGCCAATACGCAGTTCGTCAGGAAGTTCGGAGGTCAGCACCACATCACTAGGTACATTCTTCAACCGTAACGGAACGGAGAATTCCGTTTCATAATCATCATTTAACACCTGAAGCAACCAAAAGCAGAAAGATACAAATACAAAAAACAAGAAAATCAGGAACTCCCTGCTATTACGGCTAAGCAGGAAGCTTCTGATTCTCTCTAAAGTCTTTAAATAGTAAATACGTATGTTCCTTTTGTCGAACATGTTGTTATGTCATTTACTTTGCCTGTTGTTGGTTGGATGCAGCATTAGCGAAGATAGAATTTCTATCAATTTTAATCTTAACGCCTGACGCTATTTCCAAAACAACCGTATTATCTTCTATTTCTTTTATCTTTCCGTATATACCACCTGCAGTGATCACTTCCTGACCCACTTCCAGGTTCTTGCGGAAATTAGCAATTTCTTTCTGTTTTTTATTCTGAGGACGAATCATGAAGAAGTACATAATAGCGAAAATGGCTACCATCATAATAAGGAAAGAGTAATCTCCTCCACCCCCTGCCTGCAGAAATACAAATAATAAGTTCATACTTTCTATGTTTTTTAGTTTATAATACCGTTATTCTTCAATAACAAACAAAGATATTAATTTTTTGTTAGCTTATTCTCTTTTTTTAATGAATTAACGATTCCATCCAAAGTACCGTTAATAAAGCCACCGCTTTTCGGAGTGCTGTACAGTTTGGCTATTTCCACGTACTCATTCAGTGAAACGCTGACCGGGATATTGGGAAAACTCAGGATTTCAGCCAAAGCGATCTGCATAATGACCACATCCATGAAAGCCACACGGTCTAAATCCCAGTTCTTTGTATTTTCGCTAATCAGATGACGATAATAATCGGCATTCAAGATAGTACGACGGAACAAACGGCGCGCGAAGTCTTGATCCTCCTCATCTTTAAATTCCGGCAACAATTCCTGTTTTGCACCATTCTTCTCATCGAAACGCTTGATGGTCTTCAACACAAAGGTATCCACGATTTCCTTATCATCATTCCAATACAAACTTTGGTCCTCCAAAACCTGATCCAGTTCGATATTATTGAAAATAATATTTTTATATAGCTTGCGCCACAATTCACGGTCTTCCTCATACGAAGAAGTCTCACTGGCCATATATTCCTTATATATATCGCTTTCTAAGATTTTATCACATAAAGTCTTTACGAAATCAGCTTCATTCTCCCAAGTTTTCTTCTGATTGTTCGAAAACTCCAGCAGCTGTTTGTTTACCTCCAGCTGTGCAATAAAGCGGTTTTCCACAAATTTGGTGTTGGGAAACAATTCTTCCTTAGTAGGGACCAGTTTGTTTTTCGCAGCATTCAGTCGTTTGTTAGCCTGTTTAGTTACCTCTACCATTAAAAGCAGCAGATAGTTGTATAAGTCATACGCTTTAGAAAGGCTGAAAAATAACTCTTTTTCCGCTGTATCCAAGTTTTTGCCTCCGTTCTGATAATAAGCATAGACTATCTGAACTATCTTAAGACGAATAAGAACTCTATTTATCATAATTCACATAAAATTATTAAGGAGTTGCAAAAGTAGGTATTTTCATTGATTTTACATAACATAATTACATTTTTTAATGTAAAATTTACATAGAGCTATCTAAATCGCTTTTTTCATCGAAGTTTATCCGCAAATTCTTTGCCCATTTAAAAAAAATGTCCAATTTTGAAGCCGATTTATAAAGATACTTAAGTTATGGAAGATTATAAAAAGAAAAGTGTAGTGGATGGTGACAAAGAAATTGTTTTTTCAAAAGCAATTAAAGCCGGCAAACGTATTTATTATTTAGATGTGAAGAAAAACCGAAAAGATGAAATGTTTTTGGCTATTACCGAAAGCAAGAAGATTGTTTCGGGAGAAGGTGATGACTCGCAAGTAAGCTTCGAAAAACATAAGATTTTTCTATATAAAGAAGATTTTGAGAAGTTCATGAACGGTTTACAACAGGCTATACAGTTTATTGCCGAAGAGCAAGGTCCTATTGAACCTCATCACACTGAAAATGAAGAACAGGAAACGACCGAAGACGCTCACAAGCCGCTTAGTCCGAATGAAATTAAAATAGATATCGATTTCTGATTCCAACCGATAAAGAAAGCACAATGATAAAAAAATTGTGCTTTCTTTTTGTCAAGTCGGAAATAAGCAGTAATTTTGCACCGCTTTTTCAAGCTCATCGTGTGATATACCACATCGTGTGATGGCGAATTAAGCAATAAGATCAACTTAATTTAGAGTAACACAAAAAATTAAAAAACAATGAAATCAATTGAAATTAAAGGTACTGTCAGAACAGACGTAGGAAAGAAAGCAACTCACGAATTGCGTAAGAACAATGGTGTTCCTTGTGTATTGTATGGAGTGCAGAAAGACGAAAACGGCTTGCCCGTAGCTACTCACTTCTCCGTGCCCACCGAAGGACTCCGTAACTTGGTATACACACCGCACATCTATGTTGTAGACTTGAACATTGACGGTAAAATAGTAAACGCTATTTTGAAAGATATCCAGTTCCATCCTGTAACGGATGCAATCCTTCACGTTGACTTCTATCAGATTGATGAAGCTAAACCCATCGTTATGGAAGTTCCTGTTCAGCTGGAAGGTTTGGCAGAAGGTGTACGTGCCGGTGGTAAATTGGCATTACAATTGCGTAAACTGAAAGTGAAAGCTTTATACAATGTAATTCCTGAACGTCTGGTTGTTGATGTAACTTCTTTGGGTCTGGGCAAGACTGTCAAAGTGGGCGAATTAAGCTATGAAGGTTTGGAATTGATTAACGCTAAAGAAGCCGTTGTTTGTGCAGTTAAATTGACTCGTGCCGCTCGTGGTGCTGCTGCAACTGCCGGCAAATAATCAGTAACCTTTTAATCCTTATCAATGAAATATTTGATTACAGGACTGGGTAATATAGGTGAAGAATACCGAAATACCCGTCACAACATAGGATTCACAGTATTGGACGCCCTTGCAAAGGCGTCCAATCTTGTTTTTACCGACGGACGTTATGGGGCTACTGCCACCCTCTCGCTCAAAGGACGCCAGCTTATCCTGCTGAAACCGTCTACTTACATGAACCTGAGTGGAAATGCAGTGCGCTACTGGATGCAGAAAGAAAACATTCCGTTGGAAAATGTGTTGATAGTGGTGGACGACCTCGCCCTTCCTTTCGGTACACTACGCCTGAAAGGAAAAGGCAGCGATGCCGGACACAATGGTTTGAAACATATAGCTGCTACGCTGGGTACACAGGATTATGCCCGTCTGCGCTTTGGTATCGGCAACGATTTTCCCCGTGGCGGACAAATAGATTTTGTATTAGGTCACTTCACTGATGAAGATTTGAAGACCATGGACGAACGTGTAGCAACGGCTTGCGACATAATTAAGAGTTTTTGTCTGGCAGGCATCAGTATAACAATGAACCAATACAATAAAAAGTAATGGCTGAAGCAAGAATTGATAAATGGCTGTGGGCCTCACGTATATTCAAGACCCGTACTATCGCTGCCGAAGCATGCAAGAAAGGACGGGTTTCCATCAACGGTACTCAGGTGAAGCCGTCGAGAATGATAAAGCCGGGAGAAGTGATACAGGTAAAGAAACCGCCTGTCACGTACTCATTTAAAGTTTTACAGGCAATAGAGAAACGTATAGGTGCCAAATTGGTTCCTGAAATTCTGGAGAATGTAACGACTCCGGAGCAATATGAATTACTGGAAATGAGCAGAATCAGCGGTTTTGTTGATCGCGCCCGCGGAACAGGGCGTCCCACCAAGAAGGACCGTCGCAGCATGGAAGAATTCATTACTCCTGAATATTTCGGTGATGATGACTTCGACTTTGAATTTGATTTCGAAGAACAAGAATAGATAGTGATTAATGGTTAGTGATTGTAGGTGTACGCATCTGCTATTAATCACTAGCCATTAACTACTATCTATCTGTTAATCATTTCACTACTACAGATTTTTCTTTATAGCTTCAATCATTTCTTGGTATTCCGCATCAGTCAGATAAACTTTTCCCGGATTCATCTGAAATACACCTCCATAATCAGGTCCGTCCACATACTTGGGAGCCAGATGAAAATGCAGGTGAGAAAGTTTGTCACTATATGCTCCGTAATTTATTTTTTCAGGGTGGAAAGCCTTGTCCATAGCACGGGTCACACGGGCTACATCTGCCATAAATGCATTACGTTCTTCATCACTCAGTTCAAACAAGTCGTTTACATGATCTTTATAAGCAACAAGGCAACGTCCGCGATAGGTTTGTTCCTTAAACAGGAATACGCGTGAAACACTCAGTGGCGCTATTTCAATCATTAAATTGTGCAATGTCTCATTGTTCTGACAATACAGACAATCTTTAGGATCACTTTTCATGGTTTTCTTATGTATTAAAATTAATTATTCTTCCTCTTTTTCTTTCTTACCCAACAAACGGTACACATCATCCCGTTCGCCTACCACCCATACCACATCTCCTTCCGTAAAAGGTACATTGATATCAGGGGTCATCAGCGTACTATCTTCTTTTTCGACGCCTACCACCAGACATTTGTACTCATCCCGGATACCACTTTCTTTGATATTTTTACCCAAGAAAAATGAGTTACGATCTATAATGAACTGTTTCAGATTCATTTCACGCCTTTCCAAATCTTCCTCTTCAGCGGCGGCTGATACTCTTTCTGCCTGACGGGCAAACTCGCCCAACTGCTCATCCGTACCGATTACCTGTATGGTGTCACCGGGAAACAGACGTACATTCGCCCCCGGAATATTAATACGATGCATTCCACGAATGATAGATGCCACATGTACTCCGTATTTATGCCCCAAATTCAGCTCTCTTAATGTATATCCCGCCCATAAGGAATCCGCAGGTATCTCAAAATCCGAAAGATGTAAGTCGCGGGACAACAAATGTCCTTCATACTCAGGACGCTTCTGACCTGTGAACTCAGCATGCACATCTCTGAAACGCAAATTCTGAATAAAAGTACGCTCCATGAATATAGATTGCTTCTTCAGCCATCGCGAGAACATCATCATACCTACCAAAACAACGGCTATACCGATCAGCAAAGTCGTGGAAGTCTGAAAAAGTTTCTCTATAACAAACATCACAAACATGACAGCTATCACTATACGGAGTAAAATGGTAGAAATTAAGGGAGCCCGGTTGAAACGGCTATCCTGCCATAACGCCTGGAACTCTACAGAGTGGTTTTTTTTCATGATAATGGCACGCAAGAAAGGTGCGATGCAGACGATAGTAAAAACAGTTCCTGCCAGATTGGCCCAAAAGACAGGCAGACTAGCCCGGAACAATGGAATAATAAAATGGAATGAAAGTGTAATCATAGCTATACACAATACAGAATAAACAGCTACGATCCTAGCTATGGCAACCAACAATTTCTTCCAATTGTTTTCATGATTCACCGTTTGTGATCCCGATGAATAACGCTCAAGCATTTTTTTCCATTTGCCGGGCAGACGTTTCTCTACTATATGATAAGCAGGTATCGCCAAACGTATCATATACGGGGTCAGAAATGTGGTAATGACCGAAACAGCCACCACAATAGGATATAAGAAATCACTGGTTACTTTCAGACTTACCCCCAACGAAGCGATAATAAATGCAAATTCACCAATCTGGGTCAGACTGAAGCCACATTGCATGGCAACTTTCAACGGCTGTCCCGACAAAATCACGCCACCTGTACCAAAAATAACCTGCCCAAGCAGAATGGCCAATGTAATAATCACAATGGGCCATATATATTCTACAATCATGGCAGGGTCTACCATCATTCCCACAGATACAAAGAAAATGGCTCCAAACAAATCCTTTACAGGGGCCACAAGCTTCTCTATATTTTCGGCCTCTACCGTTTCTGCCAAAATAGACCCCATTATAAAAGCTCCAAACGCAGCCGAAAATCCAACCTTGGCCGCCACAACTACCATACCGAAGCACAATGCCAGCGAAACAATCAGCAATGTTTCATTTGCCATCCACTTGCGGGAACGCTTCAAAAATGTAGGAATGATATAAATACCTACCACAAACCACAATATAAGGAAGAATAATAATTTGGCAATGCTATATACCATTTCACTGCCCTCGAAATTCTGACTCACTGCCATTGTACTCAACATAACCATCAAAACAATAGCCAATATATCTTCCAATATCAAAATACTAAGAACCAAACCGGCAAACCGTTGCTGCCTCAATCCCAAATCATCAAAAGCCTTATAGATAATAGTCGTGGAGGACATGGCCAACATACCTCCCAAATACAGACAGTCCATGCGTTGCCACCCGAAAGACCACCCTACAAAAATCCCAACCAATATCATACAAAATATAATGGTACACGCCGCAATGACCGCCGTCCCCCCTACCTTCACCAGTTTCTTGAAACTAAATTCCAACCCTAGAGCGAACAACAAGAATATCACACCAATCTCCGACCATGTATGGATATTGGCCACATCAATGACCGACGGAGTAAGAGGAACATGGGGACTTGCCAAAAAGCCGGCTACGATATAGCCGAGAACAAGAGGTTGCTTTAACCGTTTAAAGACGAGCGTCATGACACCGGCGCAGATCAGAATCAAAGCCAAATCACTTATCAATGGAGCCAATTCAGACATAGCTAATAAATTTTTGATTGCAAAATTAAGAATTATCTATTTATCATATTCTTCATCCTATTATTAATTTTGCATTAAAAGCTGTTTTTATGAAAAGGAACTAACCGTAAATGTATATCAGCCATATAAAGAAAACGCGAATATTCAGATTTCTTGAATATCCGCGTTTTCTTTGTTATCAGCGTTCTCTTTTCCGGCTTTCGATTTATTTTCTGAACGGGGCCTTTACTACTACAGCTTTCAGCTTGCGTCCGCGCACATCAATAAATATTTCAGTACCTAATGCTGTGTAAGCGGTCTGAACATATCCCATACCGATACCAATCTTACGCATTGGAGACATGGTTCCACTAGTTACTTCACCTATTTTCTCTCCATCAGCATTTACCAGTTCATAACCATGACGGGGAATACCACGGTCTACCATTTCAAAAGCAATCAGCTTGCGTTTCAATCCTTCGGCTTTCTGCTTTTCAAGTAAAGCACGTGAAGTGAAATTCTTTCCTTCAACAAATTTGGTAATCCAGCCCAATCCTGCTTCCAACGGAGAAGTGGTATCACTCAAATCATTACCATACAGGCAAAAGCCCATTTCCAAACGTAATGTATCACGAGCCCCTAGCCCGATAGGTTTAATCCCTTCAGGAGCACCTGCTTCAAAAATTGCTTTCCAGATAGCCTGACCAGCTTCGGGATAAAAATAAAGCTCGAAACCACCTGCACCGGTATAACCGGTATTCGAAATAATCACATCTTTCTGACCGGCGAACTCACCTGTGGTAAAAGCATAATAAGGAATTTCAGACAAGTTGACCGGAGTCAGTTTTTGCAAAACTTCCATAGCCTTCGGTCCCTGAATAGCAAGCTGTGCCATACGGTCGGATGCATTTTCCAATTCCGCACCCACTGTGTTATGGCTGACACACCAGTTCCAGTCTTTCTCAATATTGGCCGCATTTACCACCAACAAGTATTTTTCGGATTCATAGTGATACACCAACAGGTCATCAACAATACCTCCCTCCTCATTAGGGAAACAAGTATATTGCGCTTTACCGACGGGCAAAGTTGCCACATTGTTTGAAGTCACTTGCTGCAAAAACTCCAACGCATTAGGACCTTTTACCCAAAATTCACCCATATGGGATACATCAAAAACACCTACGGCATTACATACAGTAAGATGTTCATCAATAATTCCCGAATATTCAATAGGCATATTATAACCTGCAAATTCGTGCATTTTCGCCCCCAAGGCAATGTGTGTTTCGGTAAACGGAGTTGTTTTCATGTTATTACTTTACTATTTTAAGGTTAATAAATTACTTATCTTGCCACCAATTCAGCGATTTTCACCACCACTTTCATGGCTTTCTCAATAGACTGGATTGGCACGAACTCATATCTGCCATGAAAATTCAAGCCGCCGGCAAAAATATTGGGACAAGGCAATCCCTTGAATGAAAGTTGTGCACCATCCGTTCCACCGCGGATAGCCTTCACCTTAGGTGTCACGCCCGCCTCTTCCATAGCCTTGAAAGCGATATCAATGATATGCATCACCGGCTCAATTTTCTCACGCATATTGTAATACTGGTCTTTCAATTCCAATGTAACGGTGCCTTCTCCATATTTCTTATTGATGATTTCCGCCCACTTTTTCATATTTTCCTTGCATGCCTCAAACTTGGCACGGTCATGATCACGGATTATATAAGAGATGGTAGTCTGCTCTACTTCACCCGTCATGCCAATCAAATGATAGAATCCCTGATAACCATCAGTACATTCGGGCACTTCATCCGTAGGCTGTAAAGACACAAACTCATTAGCCACACGCAAGGAGTTGATCATTTTATCCTTTGCATATCCCGGATGTACGTTACGTCCTTTAATAATCACTTTCGCAGAAGCGGCATTAAAGTTTTCAAACTCCAACTCCCCTACTTCACCACCATCCATCGTATATGCCCACTCGCATCCGAATCTCTCCACATCAAATTTATGTGCACCCAAGCCTATTTCTTCATCAGGATTAAATCCCACACGAATTTTTCCATGCTTGATTTCAGGATGTTCTTTCAAATATACCATAGCTGAGATGATTTCAGCAATACCCGCCTTGTCATCAGCTCCCAACAATGTTTTGCCGTTGGTTACAATAAGATCCTCCCCTTTATGATCCAACAGTTCGGGAAATTGCTTGGGAGAAAGTATAATGTTGTCTTCTTCGCATAATACAATATCCGTTCCGTCATAACCATAGACAATGCGTGGGGTGACTCCCGCACCCGTCATATCGGGACTGGTATCCATGTGTGCAATAAATCCGATGGTAGGAACCGGTTTATCCGTATTGGCCGGCCATGTGGCAAACAGATAACCATTCTCATCCAAAGAAATTTCCTGAAAGCCCAATTGTTCCAATTCAGATCTTAAATATTGTGCAAACACCATCTGCTTCGGTGTACTGGGGGTAGCCCCGCTATTCTCATCAGACTGAGTGTCGAAGCTTACATATTTTAAAAATCGTTCTATTACCGTCATTTTTCTTTTTGTTTTAATATTCATACTTGCCTGTAAAAATAGAAAAAGAGCCGTGAATTGCCAAACAAATCACGGCTCTTTTTCATTAATATTTTATTATTTTGTTATTAGAAGCAACTGGAACCATCAAAACAATGGGTACATACCTTACATTTTGGTAATCCTATCGCTTCTACCAAAGTTTCCAAAGTATTGAATTTCAAGGAGCTCAAACCGAAGCGGTCGGCAATCATTTGCACCATCTTCTTATACTCCGGCGAATCTGTCGTTGCATATTTTTCCAGATTCTTATTTTCATCGCCTTCAATCTCCTTAATCATCCGGCGGGTTATCAATTCCAAATCACTTTTTGAAGAAGTGAAACCAATGAAAGGGCATCCATAAATCAATGGCGGACAAGCAATGCGCATATGAACCTCTTTGGCACCATAATCAAATAAAATTTTTACATTATCACGAAGTTGGGTTCCACGTACTATAGAATCGTCACAGAACAACACGCGCTTACCTTCCAGCATTGCACGATTAGGTATCAGCTTCATTTTTGCTACCAGTGAACGCATTTCCTGATTGGCAGGAGTAAAACTACGAGGCCAGGTGGGTGTGTACTTGGCAATAGCACGATGATAAGGAATTCCTTTGCCTTCAGCATACCCCAATGCCATGCCTACTCCCGAATCAGGAATACCGCAGGCACAATCAACTTCCGAATCGTCCTTCTGCCCCATTTTATAACCACTCATAAAACGTACTTCCTCTACATTTTTCCCTTCATAGCATGAAACAGGAAATCCATAATATACCCACAAAAAAGAACAAATCTGCATTCCTTCGTTCGGCTTGCGCATTTGTTCCATTCCGTCGGCACGCAAGCGAATAATTTCGCCCGGTCCTACATATTTCTCTATTTCATAATCCAGATTCGGCAAACTGCTTGATTCACTTGTCGCAGCATACGCACCCTCTTTTTTACCTATCACAATCGGAGTACGTCCCCATTTGTCACGTGCTGCTATAATACCATCTTCCGTCAATATCAGCATGGAGCATGATCCTTTGATTTTATTAAAGACATTCTCTATACCATCTACAAAATTTTTCCCTTGCACAATAAGCAATGCGATCAGCTCCGTCTGATTCGTCTTGCCAAGACTCATTTCAGAAAAGTGCATATTAGCTGCCAGCAAGTCGCGTTCCAATTCCGTAATGTTATTGATTTTAGCTACTGTGACGATGGCGAACTTGCCCAGATGCGAGTTTATCACGATAGGCTGCGGGTCCGTATCACTGATAATGCCGATACCCGAACTACCTTTGAACTTTGGAAGTTCAGATTCAAACTTCGTGCGGAAATAAGAACTCTCCAAATTGTGGATAGAACGCATAAATCCCTCTCCTTGGGCATACGTAGCCAAACCACCTCTTTTTGTTCCTAAATGTGAATTATAGTCCGTCCCGTAAAATAAGTCGGTGACGCATTCAGCCTTTGAGACTGTTCCAAAAAAACCACCCATTCCTTTTTGCGTATTTTTCGTTTAGGGTGCAAAATTACGAAAAATCTCTGGAATAACCGAATAAAACGGGAGAAATGGCATTAAATGGCTTAGGACAAAGGCGTTTATGAAGCCATACGGTGCCAGCGGCAAAAAGCGGGTAACGCAAAGGAAAGCAGAATTCGGAAGTAGAACGGTCTCCAAATCGTTACCCGACGAAAGGTGATTTTTAACACTCTGTACCGAAACTGGCAGTGTGTGGCAGCGGTTGGCTTATGCGGGTCTAACTCGTTGATATATAACTTTGCAACAAAAAAACAACGAGTATGGCAAGAAGCACATTCAAGGTGCTGTTCTACGTGAACGGCAGCAAGGAGAAAAACGGCATGGTCCCCATCATGGGGCGGGTGACAATCAACGGCACGCAGTCGCAGTTCAGCTGCAAGCGGAGCATACCCAAGACGCTTTGGGATGTCAAGGGGAACAAGGCGAAAGGCAAGAGCGTGGAGGCACGCGACATCAACCTCGCCCTCGACAACATCAAGGCGCAGATCATCAAGCATTATCAGAGACTGTCCGACCGTGAGGCATTCGTCACGGCGGAGATGGTGCGCAACGCCTATCAGGGATTGGGCCGCGAGTACGAGACGCTTATCCGCGCCTTCGACAAGGACTGCGCCAACTTCCTCAAACGTGTGGGCAAGGACCGCACCATCGGCACGTACAAGGTGATGATAAGGGCAAGGAACTATGTCTCCGCCTTCATCAAGTCGTTCTACAAGCGCACGGACATGTCCATGCTGGAACTGACTCCCGACTTCATCAAGGAGTTCGCCGCCTACCTCACCACAGAAAGAGGGTTGAAGAACGCCACGATATGGCTCAACTGCATGTGGCTGAAAGGTGTTGTGATGCGTGCCCACTACAACGGGCTGATCCCCCGCAACCCTTTCGCCCAGTTCCACATCAGCCCCAATGTCAAGGAACGCGAGTATCTGACGGAGGAGGAGATAAAGACCGTCATGACGCACGAGTTCGACAGTCCCACCCTCACGCTGGTGCGCGACTTGTTCATCTTCGCCTGCTTCACCGCCCTGAGTTTCGTGGACATGAAGGAGCTGAGCACGGATGAAATCGTGGATGTGAACGGCGAGAAATGGATAATCGGCAAGCGGCACAAGACCGACGTGCCGTTCCAAGTGAAGCTGCTTGACATTCCCCTGCGGATAATCGAGCGGTACAAAAGCCGTTCCGACGGCAAGCACGTGTTCGGGAAAATCAACTACTGGACGATGTGCAAGCAGTTGAAGAAAGTCATCAAGGCGTGCGGCATAGAGAAGCAGATCTCATACCATTCGGCAAGGCATACCTTCGGAACCCTGGCACTGACCAAGGGCATGCCCATCGAGAGCGTGAGCCGTGTGTTGGGACATACCAATATAGTCACGACGCAGATTTACGCCAAGATAACCACGCAGAAACTGGACAACGACCTGACGATGTTCGGGAACAAGCTCAGCCAGACATTCAACGGCATAACGGTGTCATGATCATGGGAAGAAGCATTATAACAATGGATGAATCCGGCTATATCCACATGCCGGACAATGCCGCCGATATTTGGATGAGCGAGCCGGAATTGGTGGAACTGTTCGGAGTGACCGCCCCGGCATTGCGTGCCGCCACAAAAGCCGTGTATAAGAGCGGTGTCCTGAAAGAATACGAGGTGCTGAAATATGTCCGGCTGGAGAACGGCTTTCATGCCGATGTGTTCAGTTTCCCGATGGTGGGCGCACTCGCTTTCCGCTTCAATACTTTTGGTGCGGAACAGGTGCGCAATGCCATTCTTGAAAGGGTGTGCTTGCGAAAAGAGAAAACAAGCATCTTCTTTTCGCTTGCCACAAAGGGCATGGGAGTGTTTGATTATCAGGCATGAAATATATAAATGTGACGACATGAAGTAGTGAAACATATGCGTATTCCCATTACCAACAATCTATTTATATAGATAACCGGACAAGTATATTGCCATTCATATGAATGAATACCACAAGCCCGAAGACGCAGTTGTTAGACAGCCGTTTCTTCGGGCTTGGTCTGTATGTGTCTAATCCGAATCCAAGAAAAATCATATATGAGTCATACATGAGTCATAGATCCACCTTGTACGGATTGCCGAGTTTTGCACCGGTTAAACTAAAATGAAACGCTTATGAAACAAGAGAACATCAAAAAGGAGGAGTTTATCCGGGTGGGTACGACCCTCTACAAGTTGGTGGACCAGCCCCGTCTGAACGGCGGCTATGTTAGAAAACGCATCGTGTGGAACGCCGAGACGCTGCGGCAGGACTACGGAAGGGACTATCTCGCCACCGTGCCGAAGTATGACGGCTTCTGCACCGTCCCTGAACACGTCAATTATCAGCCGGTGGTCGGCAAGTTCCTGAACCTCTACGAACCGATAGACCACAAGCCGATAGAGGGTGATTTCCCCTCTATCCGCTCATTGGTGGAACACATCTTCGGGGAGCAATACGAGCTGGGCATGGACTATCTGCAACTGCTCTACCTGCACCCCGTGCAGAAACTGCCCATCCTGCTGCTGGTATCGGAAGAACGCAACACTGGCAAGAGCACGTTCCTGAACTTCCTGAAAGCCGTGTTCCAAAATAACGTCACCTTCAACACCAACGAGGATTTCCGCAGCCAGTTCAATTCCGATTGGGCTGGGAAACTCCTTATCGTGGTGGACGAGGTGCTATTGAGCCGCAGGGAGGACAGCGAGCGGTTGAAGAATCTCAGCACCACGCTCTCCTACAAAGTGGAAGCCAAAGGCAAGGATCGTGACGAGATAGCCTTCTTCGCCAAGTTCGTGCTGTGTTCAAACAACGAGTATCTGCCTGTGATCATTGATGCAGGTGAAACCCGTTATTGGGTGCGCAGGATAGACCGACTGCACTCGGATGATACCGACTTCCTGCAAAAACTGAAAGCGGAGATACCTGCTTTCCTCCACCATTTGCAGCACAGGCAGCTATCCACCGAAAAGAAGAGTCGTATGTGGTTCTCTCCCTCATTGCTTCATACCGAAGCCTTGCAACGCATCATCCGCAGCAACCGTAACAGATTTGAAACCGAGATGTACGAGCTTATACTTGACATCATGGCAAATATGGGTGTTGATACGTTCTCGTTCTGCCCCGATGACATTCTCCGTTTACTGGCAAATACATATGTCAAGGCGGAGAAATATCAAGTACGGAGGGTATTGCAGGAGTGCTGGAAGCTGAAACCGGCCCACAACACCCTCACATATACCACCTACCAAGTGGACTATAACCGTGAATGCCGTTACTCCCCGGTTCGGAAAACCGGACGATTCTACACCGTAACGAAAGTGTTTTTGGAAACACTATGATTCTTTTTTTTGATGAATTGATGAATAAGAATATTAACAGCATTGAATATCAGTAGAATATACCATCATCAAATCTTAATCAAGAATAAGATGCTGATGAAAAGAGAAAACAGTACGGACAGACTATGCCCGACATCGCAAATGATGATTTTCTCTTTTCACAAGCAATTTGATGAATGCGTGATGAGAATATATAATTCTATATATCAATATATTAAATATACGAATCATCAAAACATCGTTTTTTCAACCATCATCAAATCCGTGGGAATATCATGAACATCCAAGAAGCGAAACAAATCAGGATAGCAGACTATCTGCAAAGTTTGGGCTACGCCCCCATCAAACAACAGGGCAACAGCCTTTGGTACAAATCCCCGTTGCGTCAGGAAACGGAAGCCTCGTTCAAGGTTAACACCGACCGCAACCTGTGGTTCGATTACGGGCTGGGCAAAGGCGGCAGCATCATCGCACTGGCACAGGAACTCTACGGCTCGGACCATGTGCCTTATCTGCTCCGCAAGATAGCGGAACAGGCCCCACACGTCCGTCCCGTGTCTTTCTCTTTTCGCCAACAGCCATCAGAACCGGGCTTCCAACAGCTGGAGGTACGGGAACTCACTCATCCGGCACTGCTCCGCTACCTGCAGGAGCGTGGGATAGACACCGCACTGGCAAAGCTTGAATGCCGGGAACTGCACTTCACCCATGACGGCAAACCCTACTTCGCCATCGGCTTCCCGAATGTGGCAGGCGGGTACGAAGTCCGCAGCCGGTTCTTCAAGGGCTGTATTGCACCGAAGGACATCAGCCACATCCGGCAGCCGGGAGAGCCGAGAGAGAAATGCCTCGTGTTCGAGGGCATGACGGACTATCTGTCTTTCCTCACATTGAGGATGAGAAACTGTCCGGCAATTCCGGACCTTGACGGGCAGGATTACGTCATACTCAATTCGGTTTCCAACCTGCACAAAGCCATCGGCGTGCTGCACGGGTACGGGCGCATCCACTGCCTCCTTGACAATGACGAGGCAGGAAGAAAAGCGTACCAAGAACTGGCGACCGAGTTTGACGGACGCATCCGGGACTTCTCCCAAGACTATCACGGGTACAAGGACCTGAACGATTACCTGTGCGGCAGAAGGCAGGATTTAGCCGTCAATCCACAGTCAAGGAATATCGTTAAACCGAAGAAAAAAGGACTTGGTTTATGACCCCGCCAATGGGTAAAAACGGGAGTTGCCCGAAATTGATACGATTGGAATCGTGTGGTAGCAAGTTTGTGTTTCGGGACACCCGAAACCGCCCTTCGCCCGCTTCCCGAACCGCAGGGGGCAACATCCCGTCGGTCTATTCACTAACTATACTGACAACACTTGGAAATGGATAAAAAGGAAGACAAGAAACATAACAAAGGCGGTCGCCCGAAGAAAGAGACCGCCGAGAAGCTGGCATACCGTGTCAGCGTGAAACTGGCGGCAGCCGACTACTTCCGGCTGCTGACAAGGTCATACGAGGCAGGAGTGTCGCCGAGCGAATACATGAGGGAGTGTTTCCGAAACGGTCAGGTGAAAGGGCGGCTGTCGGAGGAACAGGCCGGATTCGTGCGCAAGCTCTGCGGCATGGCGAACAATCTCAACCAGCTCGCACGCACGGCGAACGCTGGAGGCTTTTATGACGAGTGCATGGACTGCAAGGTGGCGGTGGCAAGAATCCATGAACTTCTAACCAAGATTGGGATATGATGGCGAAAATCGTACACGGCAGTAATTTCAAGGGTGTGGTGGACTACATCCTTGACAAGGACAAGGGAGCGCAGTTAGTGGCTCATGAGGGCTTGTTCATGGAAAACAAGGACACCATCGCAATGAGTTTCAACATCCAGTCGCAGATGAACGGCAAGGTGGCGAAGCCTGTGGGACACATCGCCCTGAGTTTCTCCAAAGAGGACGAGCCACGCCTGACAAACCATGTCATGGCGCATATCGCACTTGAATACATGGAGAAGATGGGATTGCGCAACACGCAGTTCTTCATCGCCCGCCACTTCGACAAAGATCATCCGCACGTGCATATCGCCTTCAACCGCATAGGCAATGACGGCAGGACAATATCGGACAGGAACGAGCGGTTGCGCAGCACCCGTATCTGCAAGGAGCTTACCTTGAAATACGGTCTGCACATGGCTGGCGGCAAGGAGAATGTCAAGCGCAACCGTCTGAAAGAGCCGGACAGGACGAAGTACAGGCTTTACGACATACTGAAAACAGAAATCGGCAGATGCGGCAACTGGGACGTACTTGTCGCCAACCTGAACCGTCAAGGTGTGGAAGTCCGCTTCAAGCACAAGGGGCAGACAGATGAGATGCAGGGCGTGGTCTTCACCATGAACGGCTACCGCTTCAGCGGCTCCAAGGTGGACAGGCAGTTCAGCTATGCCAAGATTGACGCGGCTTTGCGGCGCAACAGAATCGGGGAACGTGCGGGTTTCGTGCAGGGCAATCATCGTCCGACACCGCAGCCTGACATGTCGGACAATTCCCACGGTAGTGAAATTTTCAGCGGTTCGTTAGGTTTGCTGAGCGGTGATGGTACGTCTTATAACACCGCCGATGCGGAAGCCAATCAGGAACTGGCGGAGATACTCCGCAGGAGAAAGAAAGTCAGACGCAAACGGGGATTGGGATTTTGACAGTTCATGCCGCAGCTTATCCAGTCAACGGATGGAGAGGATACATAAAAAGCCCTGCCACGTTCCACAATAATGGATAGTGACAGGGCTATATGAAGAAAGCAATTTTATGAACTTAGGATATATCGTTTCAATATACCTGAATAATTAAACAGCGCGGTTCTTTTCATATCAAGGCTCTATCTGCCCGTTCCGTACCGTTACGATATAGGCACCCGGGAAATCACGGGCAACGGAGTTCAACTCCGTCCGGGCTGCCTTGCGGTCTGTGAAGTCGCCGATGCAGTATTTGTAGGGGAATTTCCCCGACACCTTGTATTGTACTGCATTGCACCCCTTGAATTCCTGACTGCCGGACGGAATGGGTGTCGCACTTGCCAGTATCTGGATCGTGTAATGCGAAGCGTTGGCGGTATGCCCCGATTTGTTCTCCCGCTTTTCAGGTTGCAGGAATGCTCCGCTGTCCCAGTAATCCATATTTGAGACAAGTTCGATGGTTATTTTGCGGTCGCCACGGCGGGTGTTGTCCGCCCCTCCGTACGGGATTGCGGCAATCTTCTTGCCCACGCCCCGGTATTTGAGCATTTCGGCAGGAACTCCCCGTTCCACCAATCCGTCAACGACCCTCCGGGCCCGACGCAGAGACAGGTCGGCATTGTAACTCTCCGAGCCACGGGCATCCGTCTGTCCCGTGATAAGATACCGTCGTCCGGTGTCGGCCTTCAATGTCTTGGCAATCTCATCAAGGATTGTTTCCGATTCGGCGGTCAGCACGTCCTTGTCGAAATCGAAATAAATCTGGTCAAAAAGAGCGACAAGGTCATTGGTCGCGTTCGGCTGAACCTCTGCGGGAACTGTTACGATCTTTTCTCTCTCCACTACCTTTTCGACAATCTTTTCAACCGGACGGTCGATGTAGGTTGCGACTGGCTGCGGTTTCTTCGACTTGCCGCCGAAACGCCACATCAGCCGCACGCTGCCCTGAATGGAGTTTGCCACGTGTTTGTACGGCATCAGCAGATAGTCGGCTTGCAGTCCGATACCGAAGCGATCGTTGAGCCACATGTTCACACCGCCGCCGAAGGAGGCGGCGAACATATGGGTCTTGTCACGTCCGTCCTTGTTGGCGACATTGCTCATCACCCATTGCATCTGGTCTTTGCCGACAGATTCGTCACCGGCATAATAGATGTCGAACCCTTTGTACAGATAGTTGGCACCGACACGCAGGAACGGGTCGATATACGGCGACTTGAAATACTCGCCCAACCGCCACTGGAGCCCAAGCCCGGCTTGACCGAGCCACTTGGTCTTGCCGCCAAGCGTTTTGTCGGTGGCTCCCAAGTTCCCTTGAAAATCAAGATAGAAGTGGCTGTTTAGTTCTCGTGCCACATAGATTTGTCCGCCCCACAAGGCATGATGGTTGGTCATGTCGTAGGTGTAGTTTCCATCGGCGTCCTTCTGGAAGTTGCTCAGCGAAATGCGGTTGAACTGCCATACGGAACCGCCCAGACCGAACTCCCAAGCCCTCTTCTCTTTCGCAGGAGACTGTTCAGGCTCTTGGGCTGCCGTACTCCAAACGCTTAGCGTGAGTGCGGCGCATAGTGTCAATAGTCTTGTTCTCATGGTCAGTCATTATTTTTTACGTGAAATAGCGGGTGTTTTCAGAATAGCGGGATACTTCGATGTATCGAATGTGAATACCGCTTGGTCGCCGACACCTTTGGCGTTAATCTCACCCACGGGGAACTGATAGTATGTCCTCGCAAAATCACCGTCACAGCATACGCCTACCACAGAACCCGGCTTGATGTTCTCTACATCCAAGGTTGAACCGGTCAGGTCTTCAACGGAATATGACTGATGTGATTTGACCTCGGTGTCGGAAGTTGCCGAAGTATATTTTGCGTACAAACGGATTCCCTTGACAGTCTTGGGCGATGAATTGACCTCAGGCACCATAGCATAGAACTTTTGATTTATGCGTTCAGGCTCTTTTTTGTAACTCTGAAGGTATACTTTGTCGCAATTTTCAAGGCATTCTTTACAGAATGTGGCGAAGACATGGATATTGGTGTTGTCAATATTATAGGAAGCTTTGATATCCTCGAAATATGGCATTGGCAACATGGGTACTTCCTCCACGTATGTCTCGCATTTGACCTCCAAACCATAGCAGATGCCTCCATATTGCTTACCGTTACCGTCAGGCCGTTTTACTATTTTGAAACCGATGAAATACCGTTCTTTTTCATTGCCATTGCCATACCACTGATCCGAGCACCATTTGTTTGTTACAAAGCGGTCTTCTTTCGTAAAATCATAATGTTTGGTACTCTTAACTTTACGCGCTATCCACATGCCAACGCTTTCCCCAAGTATATTACTATGGTCATATGGTCTATCGTTAAGGTCGTAGGCTTTAGCGTTGCCATTGTCCTGCATGTACTCTTTGGTGAGTTTGTTGAGATTGGAATCGTAACGTGACACCAGGCATCTACCGTTTGTCTCACCAATCCATGATGGGACGCTCTCCCAGTCTGAAACCGCATCCGTTTTTCTAAATAGTCTGAACCAGATGTCGGTGGTGGCGATGTTTCCGACACCTTTACCGTTTCCAAGCTCATTCTTGACCATCTCGACCTTCATCTGCATGCGGCAGGGAACGTAAGTAGCCTGTGCGACTTTGGAAACTTCCGTGCCGTTAGCCAGCGTGACCTTTGGCTTCCCATATATGTCAATGCTGTTGTTTGCATTTTCCGGCAAATCCTCTTTGGGGACAGTGAAACGGCCATATTGGTCGGTTGTATATTCCTTGCCCGCTTTTATCTTGGGCATGCCGGACACCTTTATTCCTTCGCCTGCTATCTGACCTTTGTCATCATAGACCGTGTATGACACAGCACCGTCACCCCAACGTACATACTCACGATGGGAACTGTTGGAGTAGTCGGCTATGACGCTGTAAAAGCCATCGGTCGGGCGTGGCTGAATTACACCGGTTGCATCTATGCCGTCTTTGCCGGGTGCTCCGTCCTTGCCGTCAACGCCACGGAGATATTCCCAAAAGTCCGACATGGAAGTTTTGTCCTTCGGCCATAGCTTACTCGGGTCGTGAGGATCGGCAAGGCCATTTTCAGATGTAACCTCTTTAACCCATAGGTCGTAGGCACTTAATCCGTCCTTGCCGTCTTTACCATCGTTTCCCGAACTCCCAGACCCTCCGGCGTTCCCATCGTCACCTTTCTCACCTTGCTCTCCTTTTTCTCCACGAGACGGTTTGCCGGTGTCTTCAAATTTTCCGGTCTCATAGTTATATATCCACCAGTTGCCGTTTTCGCCAATCACGAATTGGGTGCCGTTGCTGCCGTCTTTACCCGGATCGCCCTTCGGACCGGTTGCCGGTCTGCCGGAATCCACATACTTGTTATTGACGATGTCATAATATCCCCAGTTGCCGTTGTCAAGGATAACCCAAGTCAGACCGTCCTTGCCATCCTTACCGTCAGTACCTTTCGGACCTGTGGCCGGAACACCTGTGTCTTTGCCGTCCACATACCAGTTCCCGTTGTCTCCGATAGTGACCGTGGAAGCGAGACCGTCGGCACCGTCTTGTCCGTCTTGCCCATTCTGACCATCTTTACCACGGGCAGGAACGCCGGTGTCCTCTCCGTTGATCCACCAGTTGCCATTACTGCCGATTTCTACTGTCGGAGCGATGGCGTCTTTGCCATCCTTGCCATCTTTTCCGTCATGTCCATTCTGACCGTCCTGACCGTCTTTGCCTCGTGCAGGTATTCCGGTGTCTTCTCCGTTAATCCACCAATTTCCGTTGTCACCGATTTTAGGGGTGGAGCCGTCCTGACCGTCTGCACCTGAAAGGTAGTACCAGAAGTCTTGCAGGGAATCATGGTCTTTAGGCCATTCATTGCCGGGGTTGTGCGGGTCGTCAATGCCTTGCGCCACCTGCTCTTTCCAAATCTCGTAGGCACTTTTCCCATCCAGTCCGTCAACTCCGTTGATACCGTCCTTGCCGTCCTTGCCTTTCAAGAACAGGAAGAAGTTGTTGATGTCGGTTCTGTCTTTGGGCCAGTCCACTTCGCCGTCATTGACGGCCTTTACCCACACTTCATAGGCGGATAATCCCGCCGGTCCCTGCGGCCCTTCAGGAAACAGCATATGCATTTCATCACTGCACGAAAATGCCAGCAGTGAAAAGACAAACATCAATAGTGCTTGTCTCAAATACAAAAATCTCTTGTCCATTACACTAAATGATTATATCTAAATGTTTTATTATAGTTTTCCGACTATTCAGGCTCGGTTAAACCCGATTGATTCCGATACATCTCTTGCATAGAGTGGGACAGCGAAATTTATTCCCTGATATTTAGGAGTATATGTAAACTTGTATTGTCGATTTGCTCAACAATCGTGAAAAACGCAAAACAAGAAATCAAAAATAATCGCCTGAAAATGACGTTAATTTCAGTAAAATGCGTACCTTTGCATGTTCTGATACCACTCTATGCAAGAGATTGTTAGATTCGCTCAACATTCAAAGGCTTGTGGTTGCCAGTTGCGAATTGGAAGCGTTTGAATAGAAGACAATCTCAGTTACGGCAGCAAACGAAAAAGCCGCGATGGAAATTTGTGAAAAATAAATCCGCCACGGCAGTCTGAAATTCAGATTTAATTGCTACATTTGTACACAGAACGAGTAACCCGAAAGCAAACCGAAGCAGAACACAGAATCCAGACGGTTTCTAATTCGTTACCCAAAAATCCGCCCTTTCCCCGAAACACCTTTATCAAAGGCGGTTATAAATCCTTTCCAGAATTATGTAAAAAGTTTGGCTCTGAATGAATAATCATTGCTATTTTTGCATTAAAATGTAGCATTTATGAAATCACTATTACTCATCTTCTTGGGAGGAGGTACAGGAAGTGTACTTCGCTACCTGCTTACCATAAGCATTTATCGCCAGGGAACAACGAATTTTCCGTGGGGTACTTTCGCAGTCAATATTTTGGGTTGCATACTGATCGGGGTATTCTATACCCTCACCTCACGCATTCATATCAACAATGATATAAGACTGATGCTCACTATCGGACTTTGCGGTGGCTTCACTACTTTTTCCACTTTCAGCAACGAAAGTCTGCAATTACTGAAATCAGGACTCTACCCCTCTTTTTTCACCTACATCATCGGTAGTGTGGTATTGGGTATCCTCGGAGTAATGCTAGGGATATGGATGAGCGAATAAAGCAAAAAAATATCCCTCCGGCTCTATACCACATAGAACAGGAGGGATTGAAATTGCACCTCAGTTATTAAACCTTATTTTAATCTCAAGACACTTCGTCCGGCTGTAATGGCTGCACTGTTTGCAGGAGTTGACTTACGGGTACAATAATCAAATTCCGCAGTTTTCTCTCCGTTAAATGATTTCCATTTTAATTTCAGCTTCACTGTTTTTCCTTCTGTGTCAGGCAAGGAATCCAAATTAAATGCCACCAGTCCGTCGGCAGGTTCACCATATACATCACCAAAAGCATTATGACGGAATTCTACCTCATAAGGATTTTCAGCATCTTTACTCATCAACAAATTGACAAAATGAGCTTGACTGCGATTTCCCCACATGGTTCTGAAACGCAAAGTCAAATAACCGTCCTCGGCAATTGTTACCCAATCGTTAATCATATCTACAGGGTCAGTACCATATACTTCATCATTCTTATCTCCTAAATCACCGGCAATCGGTTTTGTCAAGATACTGTCTATCCAGTTGATATGTACAGCCTTGTCATACTCTCCGCTTGACTCATTCACCGGATCGAAATTTACAAGGGCCCTTACTTCCTTCTCACCATAGGGAGAATTTTTCATATTGACAGGTAACAGTGTCGTACTGTCATCCAACTGCATAAAAAATGAATTGTCGGCCACCGGTTTCACTGTAACCAGTGCATTGGGCAACGCATATCTATAATAATCATTATCATCATCATCCAAACAGGATTGAAAGATCATCACAGAAGCAAGTACCGCTACAGACGCAAGCAATTTATTAAAACCAAAAAACTTTTTCATTGTGCTTTTCTTTACTTAGTTAATTATTCTAGTTTATAAGTCCTTTCTATTGAAAGAAATGCAGGCCATACCATAATGCTGCACGAAGTTTTGTTAAGAAAACATAATCATCTGACAGTTATGTTACAAACCTTCTTCCATTTATATTTCTTATATTCACACAAGCGAGCCATAGGCGAACAAAGGGATAATTTTACCGAAATTTAGCTCATCTCAAATTACTAATCCTATGATTTTTTTATCTTAATTTTGTTACTGTTTTTTGAAAAAAGAAAAGATTTAGAATAAAGAGTTTTATGAAAGCTACTATCACAAGTCTCATTTTTTTACTACTGTCATTAACCGTCTCATCGCAGACTTATAAATATATTGGCATAGAAGAAGGACTAAGCAATCAGAAAATATACAAAATTCAGAAAGATGCTCGTGGATATATGTGGTTCCTTACCCATGTGGGGATAGACCAATATAACGGAAAAGAAATAAAACATTATAAATTAAGAGAAGGTAACAGGGAACTAGACCCGTTATTGAATATAAACTGGACTTTTTTAGATAAAACAGGTACACTACTGGTCACAGGAAAACAAGGCAGAATTTTTCGTTATGATTCAGGCCACGACCGTTTTGTACAGATATACAGTATGTACAATTACTGGAATAAGGACTACCATGCTTTCGTGAGATATAGTTACATAGACCAGGAGGATAACGTATGGCTGTGCGGCAAATCGGCTATCCACCTTTTTAACATAGAATCCGGACAAAAGCAACGAATCTCTAACCGACTGGGAAATATCACCTGCATAGAACAGATAAACAGTGAACATTTCTTTATAGGTACAGACAAAAGAATCTATCTGGCAAAACTGGAAAACGGGAATTTAAAAGAGCTCTCCTGCGGCAAACTGGGAATGATGGATATGCACGTACATGAATTATATCTACACCGTACAGCCAACAAACTGTTTATAGGCACTTTTGAAAAGGGAGTCTATATATATGACTTGAACAGCCAGAAAATTGTACGTCCCGAAGTAGAACTGACAGATGTGAATATTACACGGATCAGTCCTTTGAACACAAAGGAGTTATTAGTAGCCACTGAAGGAGCAGGAGTACACAAGTTAAACATAGACACCTATGAAACAGATCCTTATATCATTGCGAACTATGGTAGTTACAACGAAATGGACGGAAACATTATCAATGATGTATATGTAGACAACGAGCAGCGTATCTGGCTGTCCAACTATCCTACGGGAATTACCGTCCGCAATAACCAATATACCAACTACAACTGGATAAAGCACTCTATTGGCAACCGGCAGTCACTAGTAAACAACCAAGTAAACTCCATTATAGAAGACAGTGACGGGGATCTGTGGTTTGGAACAAGCAACGGCATCAGCTTATACGATTCAAAACAAAAGCAATGGCGTTCTTTCCTAAGCTCTTTCAATCACGGACTAAAAAATCAGAACCGCATTTTTATTACTTTATGCGAAGTCTCTCCGGGTATTATATGGGCGGGAGGATATGCATCGGGCATTTTCCAGATTACCAAGAAAAACGGAAACATAGAATACCTCACCCCTGCCCAATCCTTCCATCTGAATGTACGTGCCGACAAATACATACGCGACATTAAAAAGGACAGATACGGGTGTATATGGTCCGGAGGATATTATAATCTGAAATGCTTTAATCTGAAGACACGCCAAGGACGTCTTTATCCCGGACTAGGTTCTGTTACTGCCATTGAAGAAAAGGACAGTACATCTATGTGGATAGGTACCTCCACCAATCTTTTTCTACTAGACCGGAATTCGGGCAAATACCATGAAATACCTCTGCCCGGTGGAGCAACCTACATTTATACGTTACACCAAGAAGACAATGGTTTACTCTACATTGGCACCAGTGGTTCCGGACTATTTACTTATGATCCGGTAAAAGAATCAATCAGCGCCCATTACCATACAGGAAACAGCCCGTTAGTATCAAACAGCATTTATGTTATTCTACCCACAAAAGACGGGAATATCTTGATGAGTACCGAAAATGGTATCAGTATTTTCTCGCCTACCAACCGCCAGTTCCGCAACTGGACTCGCGGACAAGGGTTGATGTCCACCTGTTTCAATGCCGGCTCCGGCGTACTACGTGCCAATGGGAACACCGTATTCGGAAGTACAGACGGTGCACTGGAATTCCCCCCAAACATAGAGATGCCCAAAACAGGAGATTCACATATGATATTCAGCGATTTCCGTATTTTCTACCAAACTGTATATCCCAATGATCCAAACTCTCCTCTGACTAAAGATATCGACCAAATAGAGAAATTGAATCTGAAATATATGCAAAATACATTTTCCATCCGAGTATCCTCTATCAATTACGATTATCCGTCGGACATACTATATACCTGGCAGTTGGAAGGATTCTACGATGGCTGGACTACTCCCAGTGACGAAGGAACTATCCGATTTACTAATGTTGCTCCCGGCACCTATACACTGCGTGTACGTTCTGTTTCCAAAGAGGATAATAAACACGTGTTGCAGGAGCGGATATTGAAAATAACTGTAGCACATCCCGTGTGGCTCAGTTTTTGGGCTATTTGTATTTATGTCCTGACTATCATTTTAGCAACATACGTCATTTTCCGCCTTCATTCCATGCGCAGAGAAAAAAAGGCCTCGGATGAAAGAACTCGGTTCTTTATCAATACAGCGCATGATATCCGTACTCCGCTGACACTGATAAAGGCACCTTTGGAAGAAATTCAACAAAAAGAAAATTTAAGTGAAGAAAGTCAGGCCAATATGCTTACAGCCATGAAGAACGTGGACACTTTGATACGCCTCACCACCAATCTGATAAACTTCAGCAAAGCCAATGTGTACTCATCCTCCTTTCGTATATCGGAACACGAACTTAATACCTATATGGAAGGAATATACCATGCCTTTTATAGTTATGCAGAAGCCAAACAGATCAAACTCGACTACAAAAGCAACTTTGAATATCAAAATGTATGGTTCGACAAAGAAAAGATGGACTCGATCACAAAAAATCTGATTTCAAATGCCATCAAATATACTCCCGCCCACGGTGAGGTACACATTATCACCCGCCATGACAAGGACAACTGGAGTCTGGAGATTACGGACACGGGCATCGGGATTCCTGCCAAAGAACAGAAAAAGTTATTTAAGTTACACTTCAGGGGCAGCAATGCCATCAATGCAAAAATTACAGGCAGTGGAATCGGACTGATGTTAGTGTGGAAACTGGTACGTATTCATAAAGGAAAGATCAGCATAGAAAGCGTAGAGAATAAAGGCACCCGCGTAAAGGTTATCTTCCCCCAAAAACAATTCCGAAGTCAACAGGTTCCGACAAAAACGGTACAACAAGAAAACGTGGTACCAGTATCCCCTAGTGCAGTCTCTCCCCACACTTATAAAGATCAGTATCGGCAGCATGTTCAAAATGCACAGCGCATCCTGGTTGTGGAAGACCATGACGATCTACGCGAATATCTGTCTCATACTTTATCCGAAGCTTATCAAGTGGAAACATGTACCAATGGAAAAGAAGCCTTAAAAATCATCCCCGAATTTAAGCCTGATTTAGTATTATCGGACATTATGATGCCCGAAATGCGGGGGGACGAATTGTGTTCTGCTATCAAGAATAATATACTGACGTCTCATATCCCTGTAATTCTGCTAACAGCATTAAATGACGAAAAGAATATCGTTGAAGGGTTGGAAACAGGTGCGGACAAATACCTGATAAAACCTTTTAACATAGGAATACTAAAAGCATCCATAGCCAATATACTGACTAACCGTGCACTACTTCGTAGCAAATATGCAGAAATGGAACTACACAATGACAGCATTTCCATAAATTATAGCAACACATTGGATCAACAGTTCCTGGAAGCAGTAAAAGAAACAATAACTGAAAATCTAGACAATTCAGGTTTCAACGTGGAGTCACTCTGTGCTTCACAAAATATGAGCCGTTCCAGTTTCTACAATAAACTAAAAGCATTGACAGACCAAGCTCCGGCAGACTATATCCGCCTGATCCGGCTGAAACGGGCAGCGCAATTACTATCCGAAGGACAGTATAATATATCCGAAATATCAGATATGACCGGGTTTAATGATGTAAAATATTTCCGCGAGGTATTCAAAAAATACTATAAAATAAGTCCTAGCGGATATAGCAAGGGAGAAATGAAGGAAGAACCGACTAAAACATAAGATTCCTAAAGAAACTTATTTTGAACAAAATTTATCATTAACGCATTAACAGATAAAAGAGAAAATGAGTACTTTCGGGGCATTCATCCGTAGAATAAACTGACTTATGATAGGAAAAATTAAAATGATGGCAATCATCACGTTTTACGTAGCTGTATTACTTGTTATTGCAGTGTATTTGCAAGACGGAAGCGGAACATTCTCCCATTTTTTCGAAAATGCAAATCTATACATACGTAATTTGCGTAATGTACATGCTCCGGCTTTCCATCAAACTTATGACAATTATCTGCAACTTTTTCCACTCATACTTCTATTCGGACTGAAATTGGGAGGAATAAGAGGTAATTTCGGATGGAAACGACTGTTCACTTTCATAGTCTTGTCAGTCGTACTGACGCAGCTGGTAGTAAATGGATTAAAACTCACCACCGGGGTGCTTCGCCCGGATGCCACAAATTATTTCTCTTTTCCTTCCGGACATACGGCAGCAGCGTTTATGGCAGCTACCCTATTGTATAAGGAATATGGATTCAAAGGATATTGGGTAGGATTAGTAGCATACGCAGCAGCTATAGTTACAGGGTTTACCCGCATTCTGAATAACCGTCACTGGCTGTTTGATGTCATCATTGGTGCGGCCTTGGGAATATTGCTTACAAATTTGGCTTTCCGCCTGGTACAACTCATATTCAAAGACCGGGGACTTATACAACATAAATAAATACTATAAACTTAATAACACAACAAACTTGGCACTTATGAAAAAACAAATGATCTTATTGGGAATGTTAATGGCATTTTGTATGGCAGAGGCCAAAGTAACACTGCCTGCATTATTCACAGACAATATGGTATTACAACAAAAATCGAATGTCATTTTTCATGGCCATTCATCTACAAAAAAAGAAGTGATAATAAAAACGGGATGGAATAAGCATCCCTATACGACATCACCTGACAAAGAAGGAAATTGGAAAATAGAAGTTCCTACCCCATCTGCCGGAGGTCCTTATGAAATTATCATTTCGGACGGGGATGAGCACATACTGCAAAATATTCTGATTGGCGAAATATGGTTGTATACAGGAGAATGTGAAACAGAAACTCCCATAGATATACCCTCCCAACCTTATATCCGTCTGTTTCAGACAAAAAAAGAAATCTCTTTAGTTCCCAAGAAAGATTTGCATGCTACACAAGAAGGTTGGAAAGAATGTACATCTGAAACCATAACCGGACTCCCTGCAATCGGATATTTTTTTGCCAGTCAGTTACAAAAAAACCTGAAAGTACCCATAGGTATAATAAGTTGTACCTGGAAAGATACTCCTGCAGAAGCATGGGCCAGTTATGATGCGTTAGAAAACCTGCCAAGTTACAACAAAGAAACTGAAATGCTTGAATCCTTGGGGTTCAATCCTGAAAAAATAGAAGCAGAATATGCCCGTCAAAGAGAAGAGTGGTATCAAGCTCTTTACGAACACGATATGGGATGGTGCGATGACCACCAAGTATGGGCGGAACCTGATTATTCGGATGAAAACTGGAAAACAATGGAACTTCCGGGATACTGGGAAGATAAGGGAATGAAAGACTTCGATGGAGTAGTGTGGTTCAGAAAAACGATAGATATTCCACGTAACTGGGCTAGAAAAAATGTCACAATAAATTTAGGGAACATTGCCGATGAAAGCATCGTATATTATAACGGGACTGAAATAGGACGAAACACGAAAGCCGATGCGTCCCGCTATTACACAATTCCCTATAAGCTGGTAAAACGCGGAAAAGCTGTACTGACCATACGTGTGACCAATTACAAAAGCAAAGGAGGAATATATGGCCGTCCAGAAGACATGAAGCTGAGTGTAAAAGGCAAAGATCCTATCTCATTGGCAGGAGAATGGAAATACCTATCCGGTCTCTCATTAAGTGGAATCCCCCCTGTACCCATTTCACCAGAAAGTAACCCTAAGTATCCTACAGGATTATTCAATGCAATGATACATCCGCTTACCTCTTTCCCCCTTCAAGGTGTTATATGGTATCAAGGAAAGAGTAATTTGGAAAGTAGCGATGAATATGCAGACTTATTCATGTCATTGATAGCCGACTGGCGCGATAAATGGCAAAAACCACAAATGCCTTTCTACTTTGTGCAACTGCCCAATCATGAGAAAAAAGAAGAAGCACAAGATGATTCAGACTGGGCGGCCATGCGTGAAGCACAAGCACAGGCTTTACACTTGAATCATACAGGCATGGTGATAACCACCGATATTGGGAAAGAAAAAAGCAATACCTTCCAAAGTACTCTGGAAACAGGTCTTCGCCTATCACAGTTAGCTTTAAAGCAAACTTACGGAAAAAGAAAAATGCCTCAATATCCGGTTTATAAAGGCTACAGCATCGAAGGAAATACCCTTCGCATCCATTTTGAAAACTTAGGAAAAGGATTCTTGCATCCCGACCCAGTACGCGGATTTATAATCGCAGGTACAGATCGGATTTTTTATCCGGCAACAGTAACTGTAAAAAAGAAAGAAATAATTGTACAATCACCCGATGTACCTCATCCTGTAGCCGTAAGATACAATTGGGCCAACCATACTGATGGTACCTTATTCGGAGCATCAGGCCTGCCTGTAGCTCCATTCCGAACAGATAATTGGTAATTATTGCAAGCTATATGAATAGCCACTTAGATAATTCCTGTATATTTGCACTATTTTAAAATAAACAAAGAAAAACAATGGGAATGGTAATAGGTATAGACGTAGGCGGAAGCACCACCAAGATAATAGGTGTGGATAAAGAAGGCATAAAACATCCTATGATTGTAAAAGCCGAAGATCCTATCACTTCGTTATTCGGTGCTTTCGGCAAATACATATATGATAATGGAATCAGCTTAAACGACATTGATAAAGTCATGTTGACAGGAGTGGGAAGTGCTTACGTAAACCAACCCTTATATGGACTCTCTACTGATCATACGGATGAGTTTCTAGCAAACGGTCTTGGAGCTCACTATGACTCCCAATTGCAAGACCTTATTGTAGTAAGCATGGGTACCGGCACCTCTTTTGTAAAAGTGGAAGGAGGTAAAAACATATCTCACATAGGTGGTATAGGTATTGGCGGAGGAACCATTCAAGGACTATCTCGCCTGTTGTTAAAAACACAGAATATTCATCAAGTGGTAAAGATGGCAGAAAAAGGTGTAATAGAAAATATTGATCTGCAAATCAAGGATATTTGCAATACCCCTCTACCTGGACTGCCTCTGGATGCCACCGCTTCCACATTTGGCAAAGCAAGTTCAAACGCCTCTATGGAAGATGTAGCAGCGGGAATCATTCATATGGTATTACAATCAATAGGACAATCTGTCATATTAGCAGCACTGAATAGCCACATTAAAGATTTTGTCCTAATAGGTAATTTGACCAAAATGCCACAATGCAAAGAAATATTCCCAGTTATGGAAGAAATGTACCAATGCCATTTTTGGATACCTGAATATGCAGAGTATCGCACGGCATTGGGAGTAGCACTAGCTTATACACATAAATAAGAAAGAGAACTGTACTGTTCCTAACTCCTTTGTATTATTATGCTTAGCATAGCAGCAAGATTTTTCAGCTCAATGAAAAAGAAAAAGTGCATCTCCCGCTGATCTTCTAAAGTGGGAGATACAATAAATATCATAAAATTAGCCAACTAATTTATACTTAAAGTAGGGATATTCAATAAATATTCCTAAAACATGAGTACCCGGCGAGGGTTTCCGGAACCGCTTCCGCCGGAGAAAGGACATGGCGGAGCCTTCCGGACAGTTCCGTGGGAAAGGTACCCACACCCACGGGGAAAAAACGGTAGAGGCCACATTTCACACGTGCGTATACAAAAAAAAGCCTCCGGAACTTCTTCAAGTCCGGAGGCTTCAATCAAAACGGCGGC
>OLFU01000580.1_pt1 | contig 41716 bp, 40 predicted proteins | sample 1605161 | NCBI WGS metagenome assembly OLFU01 (sample SAMEA3888914, study PRJEB22519) | human gut metagenome | biome: human gut; feature: human-associated habitat; material: faeces | place: Denmark | collected 2011
CACGCAGCTGACGGACACCCTCTGGGGCCTGGAGGTCTGGGCCGATGCCGGGAACGCGGCAGTCACCCCCGGCGGCGCGGCGGACCGGGCCGGCGTCCGGGCCGGGGATTATCTTCTGGCGGCGGACGGCAAGGAGACCCTCAGCAGTGCGGATCTGCTGCGGGCCCGGTGGCAGCACCATGTGGGAGACGAGATGACGTTGACCCTTTGGCGCCGCGGCGAGATCCTGACGGTGACGCTGGAACTGACCGAGGCCGTGGAAAAATGATCCCCTCTAAATGAAACGAATGACCCCCGGCGGCTTAGTTCAGCCGCCGGGGGTTTTATGATCCTTTTGGGGGAAAATCAGCGAAAGACCGGAGAGCAGCAGGTAGATACCGAAGGGGCGGCGCAGCAGGTCCACATCCACCGCTGTGGCGATCCATGCTCCTGCAAGTGCCGCCGGGACAGCCACGGGGACGGCAGCCTTCCATGTGGGTGTATCCAGATATCCCTCCCGCCAGTGGCACAGCAGGGCGGAAATGGCTGTGGGCAGGAAGAACAGCAGGTTGATGCCCTGGGCCATTCGCTGGTCCACGCCTAAAAACAGTGTCATCACCAACAGCAGCAGCGTTCCGCCGCCCACGCCCCATGCGGAGATCACCGCAGCCCCCAGCCCGCAGAGAAAGGGGAGCAGCCAGTCCGTCACAGCAGATACCTCACCCCCGCGTAAAAGAGAAAGGCGGCGAAGATCCACTTCAGAATTTTGGTGGATACCCTGCCGTAGAGCTTTCCACCCAGCCATCCCCCCAACAGCCCGCCTGTCAGATAGGGGAGGGCAGAGGCCCAATCCATCCCGCCCTGCCAGAGGTACATGGCGGCGGATACAGTGCACACCGGGAAAATGACCGCCACACAGGTGGCATAGAGCTGCCGGGACTTCAGATTGCCCCAACGGGAGAGAATGGGGAGAAATACCATACCGCCGCCCCCACCGAACAGACCGTTGGCAAGACCAGCTGCACCGCCGGCAATCCGGGCGGGCCATTTTGAAGCCATCACGCCACCTTCCTTTCGCGTATGTACGGACCTCCGCCGGTGGGTCAAAGGATTTTTGGCCCGGCGGCGGAGGGGAGGGAGCCGTTATTTCAGCACAAAGCTCTGGCAGTCGGTGCACTTGATCTCGGTGGGGTTAGCCTCGTGAGTGCCGACCCGAATGGAGGTCAGGCCGCAGTAATTGGAGTCCTGGCAGTGGTGCGCGCAGTTGTTGACGGTGCAGCTGATGCTCTGATTGGGGGTGCACTGGCAGCCGCCGTTGGTGCAGTCCTTCATGATTCGTTCCTCCTGCATGAGAAAAATTTTGGCTTACGCCGTCAGGTAGTATGTCCCCGGACCTGAACTTTATACGGCGGCGAACATAAAAAACAGGCGTTCCCTCCGGGAACGCCTGCGAGGCTGTCGATAAAGTGATAAATTTTCCGCGACGGTAAGGAAGGGTGTGCGCGGGAAACCCAAGAAGGGTGTCCCGCGCCATTAAAATCCTAAGTTTTCAGAACTTTTATGAAGTTCTGAAAACTTGCTCAGCGGGGAGAAAAGACTTTTTCGACACGCTGATAGGCGTTCCATCCGGGAACGCTTGTCAAATATTGGCTCATTTTTCCAAAAGCTTCCGCAGGGAGTCAAAGGCTTCGCCCAGTTCCGCCTTAGCCTTGGCGGAGGGGTTGGCCCGGAGGACCCGCAAAGCGGTTTCGTAGCGCTGGATGGAGCGGGTGCGGACCTGCGCTTCTCTCTGGCGGACGGCAGCGATGAGGGCGTCCAGCTCCTCCCGATGCTTGGCAAGCTCCTGCTCGCCGGGTTCGTCGATGCCATCGTCCAGCGCGGCGCGGGTCTTTTCCAAAGCCTGGGCGATATTGGCCAGGATTTCCAGCTTGGATTCCACCCGGCGGCGGAAGGCGTTTTCCAGAGCCGCCCGGCGGCGCTGCTTCCGGACCTGCTTGGCGGTGCGGTGGGCTTCCAGCTCGTCAGCCAGATAGGACTGCAGCAGGTATCTGTCCAGAGAGGTCTTTTCCCGGAAAGCCTGCAGTTCCTCGGCAGTGCGGGCCTGGGCGGCCTCGGCCTTTTTGGCCAGCCGCCGCAGCTCTGCGTTTTCCTCGGTAAGCTTGGTAAGGACCTCCCGCAGGTCGATGGCGGCCTTGGTGGACTTTACCGTATCCATGATGAACAGCACGGCGATCACTGCGGCCAGAGGATTCACCAGCAGGGCCGGGAGCTTATGGAGCAGCTTGTCGATGGGGGGATGGATGACATAGATCAGCAGATCGGAGAAAAAGCCCCAGGCGATCGAACTGGTCAGGCAGATGTAGCCGTGGAGGTTAAAGGGCTGCTTGGTGTAATCCCAGTAGCGGACCTTGAAAAGCTGCTCCATTACGGCGCCTACCACATATTCCAGCGCCGTAGCGGCCAGCATACCCAGAAAATAGACCAGCCAGAAGTTGTCCGCCACCGGCAGGGTGGCAAACAGAATGATGATGGCCCCGGAGCCATAGATCGGCAGCAGCGGCCCATGGAGAAAGCCCCGGTTCACCCAATGACGCTGCTTGGCGGAGACATAACAGGATTCCCAGACCCAGCCGCAGAAGCAATAGAAGAAGAACAGCAGGGCCCACTGCCCCGGCGTGTAAACGTACATAGAAAATCATCCTTTCATAGGATCGGCAGTGCCGTTTGGCTGCGGGTCAGTCCAGATTGACCCGGAAATCGCCCCGGGCCGCCGCGTCTGCCCGACGCTGCTTTTCCGCAGCCTGAGCATCCAGCAGCCCGCCGATGATCTGGTTGGATACTAAAAAGCCCTTGGGGGTCAGATGCCACACACCGTTTTCCGACACAGCATAGCCGGCGGCCACGCACTTTTGCAGAAACGGCAGGAAAATCGGATCAAACCGGCGGCGGAACTGGGCTTCGTAATCCTTGGGATCCAGACCGGAGATTAGTCGCGCACCCAGCATCACCCATTCCACGTCCCGGTCTCTGGGCGGGATGACGGTGTTTTCGGAAAAGCGGAACTGTCCGCCGTGTGCGGCGGCGATGTAGGCGTCCAAGTCTTTTTCGTAGGCATACCGGACGCCGCCGAAATCGCTGTGGGCGCCGGGGCCAAAGCCGGCGTATTCCTGAAGCTTCCAATATTTCAGGTTATGCCGGGATTCCCGGCCCGGCTTGGCGAAGTTGGAAATTTCGTACTGCTCATAGCCGTACTGCTTCAAAAATTCCACGGTTTGCAGGTACATATCCGCCTGCTCCTCGTCTCCCGGCAGACCGGCGGTGTCCTTCATGGCAAAGAGAGGCGTCCCTTCCTCTACCTTCAGGCCGTAGCAGCTCAGATGCTCCGGGTTCAGAGCTACGGCAGCGGCGAGATTTTCCATCCATCGCTCCTGCGTCTGGTGGGGCAGACCATAAATGAGGTCCAGCGACAGATTTTGGATCTTGGCCTTCCGGGCAGCCTCCGCCGCCTGTTGGACCTGCTCCATGGTGTGGACCCGGCCGATGGTTCGCAGTTCCTCGTCGCAGGCGGACTGCATCCCCAAGGAGATCCGGTTGAAGCCGCAGCGCCGCAGGGCGCGGAGAGCTTTCCAATCCCCGGCGGAGTCCGGGTTGGCCTCCAGAGTGATCTCCGCGTCACGGGCCACTTGATAGCGCTTTTCGATGACCTTTAAAATTTTGCACAGGCGCTTTTCTCCTAAGTAGCTGGGAGTGCCGCCGCCGAAGTATACGGTATCCACCGTATGAGACGCGGCCATCGGCGCGGCTTCTGTCAAATGGGCGCAGAGGGCATCGGTATAGGCGTCCATGCGGTCCTCGCTATGGGGCAGGGAGTAGAAGTCGCAGTAGACGCATTTGGCCTTGCAGAAGGGGATGTGGATGTACAGCCCCAGCGGCCGGACGGTTTTCATAAAAATGCCCTCCTTTTGGAATCATGGTCAACAGTTTACCGCTTTTCAGACTGCATTGCAAGAAATTTCACATACTTTTCGCCGGAATGGGGAACCTATGGAAAACTTGTGAAAAGAGGTCGCCCTATGGATATGACGCCCCGGGAATACCAACAGTATGTGCAGCGGAAAATGAAAAAGTCCCCCTTGGGGAAGGACGTATGTCTGGCCTTTTTCGTGGGCGGAGCCATCTGTGTTCTGGGACAGGCCATTCTGGACGGCTGGATGTCTCTGGGCCTGCCCAAGGAGGACGCGGGCACAGCTACCTCCTGTTCGCTGGTGGCCCTGTCCTCATTGCTGACGGGACTGAATCTCTACAACAAGCTGGCCCGCTTCGGCGGCGCGGGAACGCTGGTGCCCATTACCGGCTTTTCCAACGCAGTGACCTCACCGGCACTGGATTTCAAGTCCGAGGGATTCGTCACCGGTATGGCGGCGAAGATGTTCACCGTGGCCGGGCCGGTCATCACCTTCGGGACACTGGCATCGGTGATCTACGGCGTGATCCTGATGCTGTTGAAATGATCGGCGGTGGAAAATTGCATATCTGAACCGAACTCCTTTGACGTGGGGATGTCTTGGCGGATCTGTGCGTCGGATTCACCTTTCCTGAAAACGGGGGGGGTGACAACTGCGACCGACCCTGCAGCCTGCGGTCTTGCATTGAAATTTCGCAAAGCTGAACCGGTAGATGTATTGTATGGCATTTTCAAATTCAACAAAAAATTGTTATTTTTTTGCCATATCTTATAATTGCAAAAAAACGGACACAGATTATATTAACAGTGCTAACAAGCGATATTGTTTCGCTTTTCTTTTTGCACTGACTCGTGCACGTGCACGGAACGGAAAAACATATACAGCTCGAGTGGAGACCAACAGAGCAAGTATGGAACGCATCGCCGCCAGAGCCGGCGTATCCCGGGACACTGGAATCGGGCGCTGCCTGCTATGATCTTGACGGGCACGGTGTTGGGGGGAACAGCCCACGGCATCCATTTTCAAATTAAAAATCTGTATACTTGTTGATATGATATGCCGTCTGCAGCGGCGAGAGAGGAGTAAGACATGGAAACCATTACCAACCTGATCAAAGACACACCGATCCCCAAGATGGTCAAGGTCCGCCAGAACTTCGACAAGACCTACACCCTGGGCTCCTTTATCTCCTCTGTGTGCATTTTCGTGCTGGCTCTGATCGGCGCCCTGGTGATCCCCCTGTAAGTATATACCAGGCCCATAATATGAAGGAGGAATTATACATGCAAAATGCAATGATTATTGACCCCAAGGATAATGTGGCCGTTGCCATTGAGCCGATTGCCGCAGGGGATACCGTTACCTATCTCAAAGAGGGAAAGACTGTATCTCTGAAAGCCACGGAAGATATTACCATTTATCATAAGCTGGCTACCCGGACCATCGAAAAGGGTGAGCCTGTGGTGAAGTATGGCGAACACATCGGTGTGGCCGCGGAACAGATCCCCGAGGGCGCTCATGTTCATGTTCACAATGTTGAGAGCATGAAAGAAGATCGCCGCGGGATGGAGTAAGGGAGGATACAGAATATGACTTTTTACGGATATCGCCGTCCTGACGGACGGGTTGGCGTGCGTAACCGAGTACTGATCCTGCCCGCCAGCGTTTGCGCCACAGACACGGCCCGCATCATTGCACAGCAGGTCGAGGGCGCTATCAGCTTCAATAACCAGCAGGGTTGCTCTCAGGTGGCCCCTGACCAGCAGTTCACTATGGATGTAATGGCCGGCTATGCCGCCAACCCCAATATCTACGGTACTGTGGTGGTGTCTCTGGGCTGCGAAAACTGCCAGATGGACCTGGTGGTCAAGGCCATTGAGGAGCGCACCAACAAGCCCCTCAAGCAGGTCATCATTCAGGAAGTGGGCGGAACCCTCAAGGCTGTTGAGATCGCCGTTCGTTATGCCAAGGAGATGGTGGCTGAAGCCTCCATGCTCCAGAAGGAGGAGTTCCCCCTGTCCGAACTGATCGTCGGCCCGGAATGCGGCGGCTCCGATCCTACCAGCGGCCTTGCTGCCAACCCCGCCATCGGCGCTATGAGCGATCTGGTGGTGCAGGCAGGCGGTACCAGCATTCTCTCCGAGACCTCTGAGTTCATTGGCGCTGAGCACATTCTGGCCCGCCGTGCTATCAACAAGGAGGTCCACGATCGCATCTATGAGATCACCAGCCGCTTTGAGGCGCACTTCCACGCTGTCGGCGAAGATGTCCGCCAGGGCAACCCCTCTCCGGGCAACAAGGCCGGCGGCATCACCACGCTGGAGGAGAAGTCTCTGGGCTGCATCCACAAGGGCGGTCACAGCCCCATCAATGCTGTATATGATTACGCCAAACAGGTCGAGAGCAAGCAGGGCCTGGTCATCATGGACACGCCGGGCAATGACCCCGCCTCCGTGGCGGCCATGGTGGCCGGCGGTGCACAGGTCATTGTGTTCTCCAGCGGCCGGGGTTCACCGGTGGGCCATCCCATTGCTCCTGTGGTGAAGGTCACGGGCAATAAGATCACTTTTGCCAATATGGAGGATAACATCGACTTCTGCGCAGCTCCTCTGATCTACGGGGAGAAGACGGTGGAGCAGCTGGGTACTGATCTGCTGAATATGGTGGTAGAGACCGCCTGCGGCAAGCAGACCAAGGCGGAAGCACTGGGCTTTGTTGAGACCGCTATTGCCCGTATCTGCAACTACGTCTGATTTGTTTTATAAAGTACATCTATAAAGTACATCGTCGGCTCTGACGCGGCTTTATGCCGCGTCAGAGCTTTTTTGTGCAAATAGAGAATTGGATAGACCGTCCCAATATTTAAGAGCGAAAAGAAAGCGGCCACAAACAGGCGGCATATCATCAGAACTTCTTCCTTGTATAAGCTGTGTAAAATTTATGAACTTTTTTCGTTTTAATAAGGTTACATAACGATGTGGAAAAAGCTGTGGAAAATGTGAAGAACCCTTTGGAACTGGGGAAAATACCGGGTGACCGGCTGTTATGTAAAAAGTTACGCAACAACCTTTTTAAGTGAAATGGCACTCTTTCTGACAAAAAACGGGGAACAGCGGAGGACGCTTGCAGTCAGGACGGGGATATGCTATAATCAACTCAGTATGAAAATGGCAGAATGTTCCCTGATAAACGGGGAAATGCCCTCTTGGAGGAACTATGGCGACTAAAAAACAGGATTATGGCAATGACAGCATCTCGTCTCTGAAAGGCGCGGACCGGGTCCGGAAACGGCCTGGTGTCATTTTTGGCTCCGACGGTCTGGACGGCTGCGAACACGCGGTTTTTGAGATCCTCTCCAACTCCATCGACGAGGCCCGGGAGGGCCACGGCCGGGTCATCACTGTGACGCGGTACAATGACCGCTCTATTCAGGTGGAGGATATGGGCCGCGGCTGCCCTGTGGACTGGAACGAAAAGGAACAGCGCTACAACTGGGAACTGGTGTACTGTGAGCTGTACGCCGGCGGCAAGTATGATAACCTCACCGGCGACAACTACGAATACTCCCTGGGCCTCAATGGCCTGGGCGCCTGCGCCACCCAGTACGCCTCCCGGTACATGGACGTCACCGTCTGGCGGGACGGCTTTGAATACAAGCTCCACTTTGAGCGGGGCGAGATCGTAGGGGAACTGGAAAAGACGCCCCTGCCCAAGTCCCAGGCGAAAAAGACCGGCACCCGCACCCGCTGGCTGCCGGACCTGGACGTGTTCACCGACATCGCCATCCCGGCGGAGTATTTCACCGACGTGCTGCGCCGGCAGGCGGTGGTAAACGAGGGCATCACCTTCAAGTTCCGCAATCAGCAGGAGGACGGCAAGTTTGATGAGCAGGACTTCGTCTATGAACACGGCATCCAGGACTATGTGGCGGAGCTGGCCGGAGAGGGGGCCCTGACGGCTCCCGTGTTCTGGCAGGCGGAAAAGCGGGGCCGGGACCGGGCGGACAAGCCGGAGTACAAGGTGAAGCTCTCCGCCGCCTGCTGCTTTTCCAACAAGGTGCAGGTCATTGAGCACTATCACAACTCCTCCTGGCTGGAGCATGGCGGCGCGCCGGAAAAGGCAACAAAAAGCGCTTTTGTCTCCGCAGTAGATAAGTACCTGCGGGAGCAGAACAAGTATCAGAAAAACGAAAGCAAGATCACATGGCAGGATATTGAGGACTGTCTGATCTTCGTCTCCAACAACTTCTCCACCCAGACCAGTTACGAGAACCAGACGAAAAAATCCATCACCAACAAGTTCGTGCAGGAGGCCATGACGGAATTCCTGCGGACGAATCTGGAAATTTATTTCATCGAGAACCATTTTGACGCAGAGAAGATCGCCGAGCAGGTGCTGGTGAACAAGCGCAGCCGGGAAAGCGCGGAGAAGCAGCGGCTGAATATCAAGAAAAAACTCTCCGGCAATATTGACATCTCCAACCGGGTCCAGAAATTCGTGGACTGCCGCTCCAAGGATGTGGAGAAGCGGGAAATTTATATCGTGGAGGGCGACTCCGCCTTGGGCAGCGTCAAGCTCAGCCGGGACGCGGAGTATCAGGGCATCATGCCCGTCCGGGGCAAGATTTTGAACTGCCTGAAGGCGGACTACGCCCGGATCTTCAAGAGCGAGATCATCACGGACCTGATCCGGGTGCTGGGTTGCGGCGTGGAGATCCAGAACAAGCACGTGAAGGATCTGGCAGCCTTCGATCTGAACAACCTCCGGTGGAACAAGGTGGTCATCTGCACCGATGGCGATGTGGACGGTTTCCAGATCCGGACGCTGATTTTGACCATGCTCTACCGCCTGACCCCCACCCTGATCCAGCAGGGGTATGTGTATATCGCGGAAACGCCGCTTTTCGAGATCAACTGCGGGGATAAGACCTGGTTCGCCTATTCCGATAAGGAGAAGGCGGACATTGTGAAGTCTCTGGAGGGCAAGAAATATAAGATTGACCGCTCCAAGGGCCTTGGTGAAAACGACCCGGACATGATGTGGCTCACCACCATGAACCCGGAGACCCGGCGGCTCATCCGGGTCATGCCGGAGGATGTGGAGCGGACGGCGGAAGTGTTTGACCTTCTGCTGGGGGATAATCTTCAGGGCCGGAAGGACCATATCGCGGAAAACGGAGCAAGATTTTTGGATCTGGCGGATATTTCATAAATGTGCCGCCATGCGGCACCAGATTGCGGCCCCCACTTTTCTTTTGTCTTGTCAAAAGAAAAGTCGCCGCCGCAGCGGTGGAAAAGAAAAGCGCTATCAACCAAACTTGCACACCGTGCAAGTTTGGGGAAACGGCTTCTGTGAGAACTGCTGTGCAAATGAAGCAGTGCGTACTAAATCACGGGCGGGGTGCGGTAAATCTCTAACCCGGTACGCCGTGCTGATGGAACATCAGATTTCGGGGTGCAAATAAGACACCCCCTGCCCCTCTTTTCGCTGCCGCTGATACTCATTTGCGAAATCAGCCAGCGCGTAGCAAAGCGGAACGCGCGGGAGCAGAAATACGCCGATTCGGTTTTGCAGCCTGATGTGCGGTGTGCCTACAGGTGCGGGGATGCAGTGCCGGACGGAACAGGTTTAGCGCAGCCGGTAGGAGATTTCCGGATTTGGTCGGAAGTCCGTGACAGCCAGCCCCCGTTTCGGGTGATTTGACACAGAAGTGTCAAATCATCCCTCAGTGTCTTTTCTTTTGACCATGAATGGCCGTTTTCTTTTCCGCAAGAGGAAAAGAAAATGGGGATTCAATTCTGCATGGTATTACCATGCTCCCCCGTGCGGCAACGCCGCGCTCCTTTGTGAAGCAAGGAACATACAGGGGACATCTGCACGGCAAAGCCGTGTTGCTCAGAGATTTATCTGGCAAAAACACCACGTTTTGTGGACGAAATATAAGGAACGTTTACTATGCCGAAAAAGAAGCAGCCGGAAGGATCCCGGCATCCAGTCAACAACCCCAACGTCATGGGCCTCCGGGCGGCGGTGGTGGAACAGCCCATCACCGACACCCTGGAGACCAATTACATGCCCTATGCCATGAGCGTCATCGTCTCCCGCGCCATCCCGGAGATCGACGGCTTCAAGCCCTCTCACCGCAAGCTGCTCTACACCATGTATAAAATGGGTCTGCTGACGGGAGCGCGGACGAAGTCCGCCAACATCGTGGGCCAGACCATGCGCCTGAATCCCCACGGTGACGCCGCCATCTACGATACGATGGTGCGTCTCTCCAAGGGCTACGGCGCTTTGCTGACGCCTTTTGTGGACTCCAAGGGCAACTTCGGTAAGTCCTACTCCCGGGATATGTCCTGGGCCGCCCCCCGGTACACGGAGGCAAAGCTGGCCCCCATCTGCGGCGAGATCTTCAAGGATATCGACAGCGACACCGTGGACTTCGTGGACAACTATGACAACACCATGAAGGAGCCGGCCCTGCTGCCCACCACCTTCCCCAACATTCTGGTCAGTGCCAACAGCGGCATCGCCGTGGGCATGGCCTCCCAGTTCTGCGGCTTCAACCTGAAAGAGGTCTGCGACACCACGGTGGCCTACCTGAAAAATCCAGACTGCGACCTGGCGGAGACCCTGCTGGCCCCGGATTTCCCCACCGGCGGCGAACTGATCTTTGACGCCGATGCCATTCGGGACATTTACAATACGGGCCGGGGCAGCGTCCGGGTGCGGGCCAAGTACCGCTATGTGAAGGACCAGAACCTGCTGGAAATTTACGAGATCCCCTACTCCACTACGGTAGAGGCCATTCTGGACAAGGTGGCGGAGCTGATCAAGGCGGGCAAGGCGAAGGAAATCTCGGATATGCGGGACGAGACGGACCTGTCCGGTCTAAAGCTGGCCATCGACCTGAAGCGGGGCGTGGACCCGGACAAGCTGATGGCCAAGCTCTACAAGCTGACACCGCTGGAGGACGCCTTTGCCTGCAACTTCAACGTGCTGATCGCCGGTAGCCCCAAGGTGCTGGGTATCCGGCAGATCCTGGAGGAATGGACAGCGTGGCGCACCGACAGCGTGAAGCGGCGGATCTTCTTCGTGCTGGGCAAGAAGAAGGAAAAGCTGCACCTGCTGAAGGGCCTGAAGCGCATCCTGCTGGACATTGACAAGGCCATCCGCATTATCCGAGAGACGGAGGAGGAAGCCGAGGTCATCCCCAATCTGATGATCGGTTTCGGCATCGACCAGGTCCAGGCGGAATATGTGGCGGAGATCAAGCTGCGGAACATCAACAAGGAATATATTCTCAAGCGCACCCGGGAGACGGACGCCTTGCGGGATGAGATCGACGATCTGGAGGACCTGTTGAACAGCCCCAAGCGGGTGAAGAAGGTCATCGTGGAGGAGCTGAACGCCGCCGCCAAGAAATACGGCGAGCCCCGCCGCACCTCCATCGTCTACCCCCACGAGATCACCAGCTACACCCCGGAGGAGGAACAGAAGGAGGAGTATCCCGTCACTGTGTTCCTGTCCCGTGAGGGGTATTTCAAGAAGATTACCCCCGCCTCTCTGCGGATGAATAGTGAGCAGAAGTTCAAGGAGGGGGATGCCCTCCGCCAAAGCTTTGAGACCACCTCCAACGCCGAGGCCATGTTCTTTACCGACCAGTGTCAGGTCTACAAGACCCGGCTGGGCGAGTTTGATGACGCCAAGGCCAGCGTGCTGGGTGACTACCTGCCCACCAAGCTGAAAATGGATGCGGGAGAAAATGTGATCTTCATGGTGCTGCCGGGGGCGGACTACGCCGGAAGCCTGCTGTTCTTCTATGAGAACGGCAAGGTGGCCCGGATCGAGATGAAGGCGTATCAGACTGCCTCCAACCGCCGCAAGCTCACCGGCGCCTATTCCGACAAGTCGCCCCTGGCCTGCATCCGCCGTCTGGATGAGGACTGTGAACTGGCTGTGTATTCCAACGAACCTCGCTGCCTGATCTTCCACACGGCGCTGTTGGCTCCCAAGACCACCCGTTCCGCTCAGGGCGTGGCGGTGATGACCATGAAGCCCAAGTACCATCTGGAAACGGTAATGCTCTCTGAGGAAACCGCCATCACCAACCGGACCCGCTACCGGGTGCGGGCCATTCCCGCCGCCGGCGCTTTGGTCAAAGAAGAGGATTCTGAGGATCAGCAGATCAGCCTGCTGTAAGGCCGTGTTCCGGGCGAATAGATAAAGATAGGGAGAAATCCATTTGAAAAAACAACTGAGAAGCTATGGCATTATAACAGTGGGCTCTGTGATCTTCGCACTGTCCTTCGACTGGTTTTTTGCCGCTAACGCCGTGGGTATGGGCGGCATCACCGGCCTGGCCCAAGTGCTGAATGTCCTGTTCCCGGCTCTTTCCGTAGGTATCGGCACGATCCTCTTGAATGTCCCGCTGTTTCTGGCCGGATGGAAGTTCATCGGCTTTCACCTGCTGGCCTCGTCCCTGTTTTCCATGACGGTCAGCTCGCTGGCGGTGGACGGTATCGCCCTTTTGTATACATTCTCCCCGATGGATCCCATGCTGGCCTCCATATGTGGCGGCGCTATGATGGGTGCGGGGCTGGGCATCGTCTTTTCTCAGGGGGCTACTACCGGCGGTACGGACATCGTGGCCCGCCTGCTGAAGCTGAAATTTCCGTGGCTTCCTATGGGCAAGCTGATACTGATCCCGGATGGTGTGGTACTGGCATTGACGGCCATCGCCTTTCAGCGGCTGGAAACGGCTCTCTATGGTGCGGTGGCCCTGTATGTGTCCAGCAAGGTTATGGACACGGTGCTCTACGGCCTGAATGCTTCCAAGGTGGCCTACATCATCTCGAATCACTGGCAGAAGATCTCCGACGCTATTCTGGCCTATGACCGGGGCGTGACCATCCTCAATGCCACCGGCGCGTACAGCGGCAGCGAAAAGCACGTTTTGATGGTGGCCTTCCGCCAGCGGGAGATCGTGGAGATCAAGGCGATCGTCCATGAGGCGGACCCGGCGGCATTTTTGATCGTCTGCGACGCCCACGACGTGCTGGGCGAGGGCTTCGGCGAGTATCAGAAGGAATTATAAGGAGGCAGTTTCCATGACGGATTTTACAACGGTCAAAAAAAATCTGGAATCCAAGCGGTTCCGCGTCAGTACGTTTGCCACGGCAGAAGAGGCTGCGGACTATCTGGATCGCTCCATTGACGGCGTATCTGTGGGCATCGGCGGCTCCGTCACGGCGGAGCAGATGGGCCTTTACGAAAAGCTGTCTGGACACAACCGGGTGTTCTGGCACTGGCGTCCGGAGTCGGCGGAGGACCCCCGCAGAGAGGCTATGACGGCGGATATGTATATCACCTCTGTCAACGGCATGGCGGAGACCGGCGAACTCATCAACATCGACGGCAACGGCAACCGGGTGGCGTCGTCCCTGTACGGCCACAAGAAGGTCTGGTTCATCGTGGGACGGAACAAGCTGGCCCCCACCTACGAGGAGGCCCTTTGGCGGGCGCGGAACATTGCCGCACCGAAGAATGCCCAGCGGCTGGGCCGGAAAACACCCTGCGCCGTTCATGGAGATCGCTGCTATGACTGCAAGAGCCCGGAGCGGATCTGCCGGGGCCTGGTGGTCCTGTGGGAGGCCGTAGCCAACATGGAGATGGAAGTGGTCCTCATCGATCAGGATCTGGGCTATTAAACGATTTAAAAAAGGAGGGGCGCGGATGAAGGTATATCGACTGGCGGCGGCGGGACTGGCGCTGGGCCTACTGACAGGCTGCGCCTCTCTTCTGGAGCGCTCCTATACCACATCAGAGCCTCACAGCAGCAAGTTCTGGGAAAGTGAGGCCGCCGCTACCCTGCGGGCGGAAAACCGGCAGGATATGGTCAACGATCTGCTGATCCTCATCGGTCAGCACACAGAAACCGCGTCGCTGCGGCTGTATAATTTCCCGGACGAACAAACTGCGTTGGAGGAATTGGAAAAGGCGGCACAGGAGGTTCAGCAGGAGACCCCGCTGGGAGCCTATGCCGTGGAGTACATCACCTATATCAGCCAGCCCCAGCGGAGCTGCTTTGAGGCGGACCTTCAGATCGGATATCGCCGCACGGCGGAGCAAATGCAGACCATCGTCAGCGCCTCCAGCGTCAGTGCGCTTGGTGATTTGCTGGAAGCGGCGCTGGACGGTGGCCGGACGGAACTGGTGGTCCGCATGGGCTATTGGCAGGCAGACAGCCGGGAGAAGGTGGCACAGGAGGTTCAGCAGGTGCGGCAGGAGCGGGGAACCCGGGAGGAAGCGGTCTGGATCGTCCATTACTATCCGGAAACCGACCCAGTGGGGATCATCGAATTCCTACTCAAGCCCACGGAGGAAGAAATTCAGGCGTATCAAGCAGAGCAGGCGGCTGCGGCGCAGTCGGATGCTCCGACGGAATCGGAGGCATCTTCAGCAGAACAGGCGCCGTGATAGGCTCTTTGAAAGACATCGAAAAAACTATTGAAAAAAATGTAAAAAATGCTTGACAGAACGGGGAGGCCTTGCTATAATACTTCTTGTTCCGCGGGCTTAGCTCATCTGGTAGAGCGCCACCTTGCCAAGGTGGAGGTAGCGAGTTCGAGCCTCGTAGCCCGCTCCAAGATGTGTTGATGAAAGATGCAACACAGAAAACACCGCACGAAAGTGCGGTGTTTTTGCATCTTTACAGGCTTTTTTCTGGCGGAAAAGTTAGAAAAAACGAGTTTTTCGGAAAATCAGTTTTTCCACGCGAGAGGCGACATTTCAGAGATGCAGCAGAGCACTCTTGCGGACTGGTGTGACTTGAACACCGAGGCTAAAAAAGAATGAAGAATAAGAAGGCAGGCCGCCGTTCGGCTCCCCATGTGGGAGAGAACGGCGGCCTTTTTTGTTACATTGGTGCTTATGTTGCTTTCGCCTCGTTTGTCTATCATTCCTTGGTGGTGTTGGTAATAGCTTTCTCGTAACCTTTCGGGTATGCTTGCGTTACAAAAATACGAAAGAGGTGTCCGAGAATGGCAACCACCAAAAACTTGTGCGCTCAGATCCCCATTGACCTGCATGAGCGGGTCAGCGAAGAACGGGAACGGCTGGGCCAGACCACCAGCGAGTACATCGCCAACCTCATCCAAGACTATTACAACATGATGGAAAATCAGAAAGGCGGCATTCAAATGACTGAAAAAGGCAGAACCATGGCATTCCAGATCCCTGAAGAACTCTTCCAGCGCATCAAGCGTCACTTGGAGCGCGAGACGCTCCGCAGCGGCAAAAAGCTCACCCAGCGAGACTTCGTGCTGAACTTGATCACGCAGGCGCTGGACGAAGCGGACGCTGAGAACGCCACGGAGCAGAACACCCCCACTGAGGCCCCTGTCGCGCCCCGTGTGGCCGACGTGACCGCTCCAGCGGGCACGGACACCACCCACGAAGATAACGCCGTGTAGGCCCACATAAAAGCCAAAACAAAAGAACACGATTTAGGGAAAAGCCACCCAGGGCATCCGAATCTCTCGGATGCCCTGGGTGGCTTTTTGCGTTTCGCCAGAAAGGAGGTCATCACCATGGCAAGCGAGATCAAAAGACGCTTCACAGACACAGAAATGCAGATCGCCAAGGAAACGGATCTGCCGGAACTGCTGACCCATTTGGGCTATCAGGTGCGGCGGATCGGCAGATACCACACCACAGTGGAGATGGACAGCCTGCGGATCAAGGACCGCCGCAAGTGGTTTCGGTACTCGCAGAATACCGGCGGGGATGCCATTACCTTTTTGCAGCAATTCTGCGGCAAGAGCTTTCCAGAGGCTGTGGAGTACCTGCTGGCCTTTCACGGCAGGGCCAGAGACTCCCCTACCAAAGCGGCGCCTTTTGTCAAGCGGGACGAGGTGCAAAAGCCCTTTACCCTGCCTCCCCGGAATACGGATGACCGCAGGGTGTTTGCCTACCTGCGCAAGCGCGGCATCGCCCCACAGGTGATCCGTCAGTTTTTGAACAGTGGCCTGGTGTATGAGGACGCCGAGCATCACAACTGCGTGTTCGTCGGAAAGAACAGTGCGGGACAGGTAAAATACGCGGGCCTGCGCGGAACCTATGACCGGGAGGGCAAGGGCTTCCGCGGAGATGTGGCAGGCAGCGATAAACGTGTCGGCTTCGCGCTCCCGTATGACCGCAGCTCAGATCAGGTTCTCGTATTCGAGGCGCCCATCGACCTGATGAGCTATCTCACACTTCACCGGAACACACCGAACGCGCTGGCCCTCTGCGGCCTTTATGACGGCGCGCTGCAAGCCTATCTGGCAGATCATCCGCAGATCAAACGGATCGAATTGTGCCTGGACGCAGATGGGCCGGGACGGGAGGCGGCTCGGCAATTCCAGGACAAATACGCAACCATGGGCTACGCCGTGACCGTGGAAGAACCCCGCGGCGGCAAGGACTGGAATGAGTATCTGCAAAAAAGAAAAGTATCTGAGAGGGGGCGGTAACCAAGTAGTCAACACGAAAGATCCAAAGAAACCTATTCGAAAAATATAAGGAGGAAGTTCGCATTTGAATAAAAAATATTTCTTTTCTCACCGTGTACTGGCCATGCTTCTGACACTGACATTGTGTCTCAGCATGATCCCCACGGCATCAGCCGCCCAGCAGAACAGCTACCATGATCCCGTCGAGCATTGGCAGCAGGCCAGCAACCGGACGAATGAACTGGATGTCAACGCCATCGTCACCCATGAGACCTTCTACTGCGCCACCTGCCGGGAAAACACGGATTTCACCGTCTGGCGTGTTCCGGAGTATACCCGCTCCGGTGAGACGGCCCTGAACCGCAACGTCAAGTATTCCAACGGGATGTGTATTGACGAAGTAACGGTAGGCAGTCTGGATGCCGGTGTCCCCGGCGAGAACGCCTATTACACCGGTTACCACTGGACCAAATCCGTATGCAGCCGCTGTGGAGACTGGAACAGTAACGAGACCAACGGCGCCCCCTACGCATGGGACAAGAACATCTACGTTCTGCATGACTGCGCCGCCAAATTTTATCTGGATCTGCCGGAGACCGTTACCCATGAATATGTAGACAGCAAGTACCACCGCACTGTCACCAAAGGCGGCACCTACTGCTGTTTCTGTTACGGTACGAATTACGAGAAATCCTCTGTGCTGGAACGGCATGACATGGAAACGGAGACTCTGTCCCAGCCCGCTCATGGCCGTTTCGCTGCCGTGGAGAAGTGCCGCCTGTGCGACTATACCTGCTATGATTACACGGCGGCCAAGGCCGTTGTTGCCAGCTACTACGGCGTGGCAGACGGACAGCCCCATACTATCAGCGTCACGGACTTGTCTGAAGCCGGTGTCCGCACGGCCATCCGCTACGGCAACAGCGCGGATAGCTGCACCATGACCACCGCACCCAACTATACGGACGAGGGTCAGTACACTGTCTATTACGAGATTACCTACACCTGTGACGGTGTGGATATGACGGAAAACGGTGTGGCCTATGTCTGGCTGCGGGATGATACCACAGATGAAAACGGCAGCTGCGGCTGTGGCTGCTCTAACCCCAACTGTGGCTGTCAGAACAAGCATTGCAACGGAAATTGCTGCACCGACAAGGGCTGCGGTGAAAACCACAAGTATATTCTGCTGGACAGCACCAAGGCCGGCTGCACCACCCTCGGCTATGACCGCTACCTCTGTACGGAGTGCGGCAAAATCGAAAAGTGCGACTATGTGGACTCACTCGGTCACGCATGGCAGAGCATCGTCATCCGCGACGCTACCTGCGAAACGGATGGCAAGTTGCTGGAGCTCTGCTCCCGCTGCGGACAGATGAAGCAGACCGCCACGCCCAAGGGCGAACACAGCTATGAGGTCTATACCGTGGCTGCCACCTGTACCAGCCCCGGTTATACCGTCCGCGAGTGCTCCGTCTGTGGAGATCGTCACATTGAGGACATCACGGCGGCGCTTCCTCACAATTACGAATCCCATGTCATCGCCGCTACCTGCGAAAACGGCGGCAAGACCATCCACCGCTGTGACGGCTGCGGCAGCAGCTTCGTCACAGACTACACCGACGCGCTTGGTCATAGCTGGGATGAGGGAACCCTCGTCACCAACGCCACCTGCACCGGCGAGGGGGTCATGGAATACCGCTGCACCCGCTGTGGCTACCACCGTCTGGATGCCGACCCTGCGGATGGACACATCCCCGGCGCTCCTGCTACCTGCACGGAACCCCAGCTCTGCACCCGCTGCGGCGCTGTGCTGAAAAACGCGCTGGGACACGATTACAAGTCCGAAGTGACCGCACCCACCTGCACCGAGATGGGTTACACCACCAACACCTGCGCCCGCTGCGGCGATACCACCAAGACCGACTATACCGAGCCTGCCGGTCATAAACCCGGCGACTGGATCATCGACAAGGAGCCGACTACCGATTCCGAGGGCAGCAAGCACAAGGAGTGTACCGTGTGCGGTGAAAAGCTGGAGGCGCAGCCCATTGAGAAAATCTACAACAGCGCCACCACGGACAGCAAGGGTGAGGCCATTGTAGGCGGCTACCTTGTGACCGTCACGGATACCGATACCAAAAATCCCGTGGCAAACGCCGCAGTTGCGCTCCACAAGGATAACAGCATCTCCATCCGCCTGCCGAACAGCCGCCTGCTGGACTACGCCGACCAGACCACCGTGACCGTGCAGCTTGTCAAGGACAAGTCCGCTGTGCCGGACATGAGCATCGCTGTCACGGATAAGAATGACAACTACGCCTCCGGCAAGACCGACAAGGCAGGTCAGATCACCGTCCCCACCGGCAGCGGTAAGACCAACGAGGACGGCAAGGTCACTACTGGCTATGAGGACGCGGACGGTGACCGCTGGACGCTGACCGTCAAGGTCATCCGCACGGACACGAAGCGTCCCATCTCCGGCAGCGAGGTGTCCATCGGCAAGACCGGCAATATCACGGTGAAGCTGCCGGACGGCACAGATCTGGACGCCAAGCATCAGGTGACGGTCATCGTGACCGACCACAAGAAGGCTCCCCAGCAGGGCAAAAATGTTGCGGTCAAGGGTGATCTCGGTCAGTCAGCCGCAGGCAAGACCGATAAAAACGGTGAGCTGACCGTCCCCGAAGTGGAGCAGACTGAGCGCCACGGCGTTTACATCGTCGGCTACACGGACGGCACCTTCGGCCCCAGCCGCAGCATGACCCGCGCGGAAGCCGCCGCCATCTTCGCCCGTCTGCTTGCCGAGAAGAACGGCGATACCATTTCCACGGCGGCAAATACCAAATTTGCGGATATTCCTGCACACGCATGGTATAGCGGCTATGTGAAGTACCTCGCCAACAATGGCATTACCTATGGTAAAAGCAAGACCATCTTTGCCCCCAACGATGCCATTACCCGTGCTGAGTTTACCACAATGGCTGTCCGTTTCTTTGATGTGTACGGTGATGGCGACGCTGAGATCATGGAGCAGTTCAGCGGTTTCAACGATGTTTCTTCCGGCTATTGGGCGGCAGAATACATCAAGTACGCCGCGCTCCACGGTTGGATCAACGGCTATGGGGACGGCTCGTTCCACGCAGACCGCGAGATCAACCGCGCCGAGGTCGTCACCATCGTCAACCGCCTGCTGGGCCGCGAAGCGGATGAGGACTACATCGCGGACAATCTCCGCAAGCTCAACACCTTCCCGGATGTGAGCCGCAAGCATTGGGCGTATTACGCCGTCATGGAAGCTGCCAACGCCCACACCGCCGTGCTGGGCGAGAGCGAAAGCTGGAGCAAGTAAATTGTATCCCCCTGCGGGTAGTCTGAGAGCAGACCACCCGCATTTTTTAACTAAACCTAACCATTAAAAAAAGGAGCACTGAATATGCTGAAAATCACTGCCATTGGCAATCTGACCCACGATGTGGAACTGAAGATGAACGAGGCCACCGGCAAACCCTATGCCATCCTGCGTATCGCCTCGGATCGCCGCTATAAGGATAAGGACGGCAACAAGCTCACCGATTTTATCTCCATCAAGGTGCGCGGTCCTCTGGCGGAGCGCTGCGCGGCGTTTGCGTGGAAGGGCTGTAAGCTGGCGGCTGCCGGCGATTTCGAGACCATCATCTTCGCGGACGATCCCCAGCGCCAGCCCGGTTTCCTCATCAAAGCCAGCGATGTGGAATTCCTGTCTCCCCGCAAGGCGGAGGACGCGGCACAGGCGGTGGAGGATATGTCCGCCAGTGAGGACGCCGCCTGATGAAAAACACCGGGATCACATACACCAGCGCAGAGCGCAGTCCTGTGATCCTGCCGGAGATGGCCGAACTGCTCCCGCCTTTGAGCGCGGAGCAGTCCGCCGCTCTGGAAGAGGATCTGCTGCGAAACGGCTGTTACTCCCCCATCATCGTCAATGAGGACATGGTGATCGTGGATGGGCATAACCGACAGTCGCTGTGTGAAAAGCATGGTCTGCCCTATACGATGGCGGTATTCTCCTTCGAGGATCTGCTGGAAGCCAAGCAGTGGGCGCTGGATACCCAGAAGGGACGCCGCAATCTGGAAAAGTGGGAGCTGGGCAAGATCGCGCTGAAGCTGAAGCCGGAGATCGAGGCGAAAGCCAGGGCAAACCAAGGAACACGCACAGACCTTTCGGCAACATTGCCAGAAAGTTCCGATACTGTGGACACCCGCAAGGAGCTGGCAGAAGCAGTCGGCCTGGGTGAGCGCACCATGGGCAAGGTCATGCAGATCGATGAGAACGCCCCGGAGGTCATCAAGGAGGCTCTGGATAAGAAGGAACTGTCCATCAACAAGGGTTATGACCTGACCCGGCAGCTTCAGGACCTTCCGGAAGAGCAGCGGGAGCAGGCGGCCGCCGAAGCGCTGGAATACGAAAAAGCGAAAAAAGAACTGAAAAAGCAGGATGCCGTGATCGAGCGGAAAGGAAAAATCGCGGCGCTTTTCTGCAAAGCGTATGAAAAAGCAGTCCTGCTGACGCCGTCCGAAGAAAATATCCGCTGCTGGACGGACGGGACGCGGATGACCCCGGAGGAAATGCAGGATACCGTGAAGGAATCCCGTGAGCTGGCGGAGGTGTTCCGGACGATTGCGGATATCATCGAGCAGAAGATCCTGCCTGCGGATTGGAGGTGTACCGATGCAGAAAGCGAAGAAAACGATGCCCAGCCGGACGGGAATCCCGCCTGACGCGCAGGCGGAGATTTTGCAAAAGCTGTCTGCCGAAACGAAGATCACTTCCTGTGAGATCGCGGAGATCTTGAAAAAGCATGATGTCTGCGGAGATATGGATGCGCTCCAGGACGCCTACCGGAAACGGCTGGGACAGCGGCTCCTGTCCGGCATCCGGGACGAGAACGGCAAGCGGGAAATCCTCTCCACCAGCGGCGGTGAGTATGTCATCGTAGACTGCTGCAATGACCCGCAGAAGTTGAAAGCCATCCAGCGCCGCATTCAGGCGCAGATGAATGGGCTGGATGTGTCTGCCGGGAAGGTGCATGGTCGCGTTCACTTTTTAGAGCGTTTTATGGGCTGGGTAAGAAAGGAGCGGTCAGATGGAGCGGCATGAGGAAATGCTGTCCCCGGAGGAACAGTACGCGCAGCTTGCGCCGACGCTGGACGCAGACGGTTTCTCGCTGTATGCCGCCGCGGAAGAAGCCACCGGGCTCAAGGTCTATGAAGAATTTCCCTATGAGGATAACCATGGAATGTTTGAGATGGCAGACGGACACACGCTGCTGCGGTATCTGGAAGCGGCATACTTTGGGACCGTTACCTGGGAGATCGTCCCCGGCACGCCCTATGAGCGGGCGATTCTCGGTGAAGTGGATAAGACCACACTGGAGTATCGCGCATTTTATCAAAAGATCTGCGCGGGTGCAGCAGCGCACATCAAAAAACGTATTGGGAAGGAGATGAAGAATGTGAAGGAACCGATCTCAGAGATCAACAAAGAATCCTTCTGGGACCTGATCCATGATGCAAAAATCGCCTGCGGACAGGATATGGACGTCATGCTGGCCTATCTGAAAGACCGGCTGGTTTCTATGGGCCCCACGCAGGCACAGAATTTCCACGACATCATCCACGCCTATGAAGATCTCGCGGACAAGTTCGGCTTGTGGGACGCGGCAGGGATCATGAAGGAATACGGTTGCAGCGATGACGGTTTTATCGACTTCCGCGCCTGGCTCATCGCACAGGGGCGCGAGGTCTATTTTGCCGCGCTGGCAGACCCGGACAGCCTTGCGGATGTCGTTCCCTATTGTCACTGTTTCTCGCATTTATTGAGACACAAAACGCGAAAAAGTTGGAGGATATTAGTATTAATCATATAGCTGCTGCGTTTGAAGCGTCCACAGACCAGAACCACTTTCGCAGTACAATCCGCGAGTTCCTTAGCTTTGCTGCGGAAAATGGGTGGATGCCCACTAGCACCATTTTTGTGAGCCAGTTCCGCGCAAGCCGGAATATCTGCCAGATTCATGCAGGGATTAGCAGCGACCTCACAGTAGATGATGGCGGTGTTCGGCTTGACAGCGGATTCCACGTCGGCCATGTTGTCAAAGCTGACGGATGTGGTTTCCACTCCAAATTTGGTCAGGAGTTTCTGCATAACATCCAGCGTTTCACCATAGCAGCAAGAACCATAAACAACGTGGTCGCCAGGCTTCAGAAAGGTCAGCAGAGTGCTGGTGATAGCACCCATGCCGGAAGAACAGATCAGTGATTTCTCACCATTCTCCAGGTAGGAGATAACTTCGGCCAGCGCCTGGCGGTTTGGATTGCAGGTGCGAATGTAAGTGAAATCCTGAGCAGAGGAGATCTTGCTGTAAGCTTCCTTCGCCTCAGACAGCGTCTTCCAGGTGAAGGCAGTGGTTTCGAACAGGGGGATCGCCTCAGGATTGAGGGAAAGGCCGGGAATAGATTCGCCCTTGTAAAGCAACTCGGAAGTGATTGAATATGCCATGATGAAAACTCCTTTCAAAATTAAATAACTTGTTTTAACAGCTTACGGATTTACAGTTTGCCAATGGAAATCAAAGGATCGCCGACGGAAACAGCCAGGGATACCACCATGTAAATATTGATGCCATCATACGGCGCGGCCAATTCCTCCAGCACGGTTCCAAAAAGGTCCCGGAGTTCGCCAATTTTCTGGCCCTTCTTTACAGTTTCGCCCAGTTCCACGCATGGATACCAGCAGCCGTCAACAGTTGCTTCTAAAGTGATAGAATCTACCAGTGTCGTTGCTTTTTTCTCCGGACGGAAGGCCTCGCCCTCCTCTACCTGCAAGAACCGGAGGACATTGTGGATGTTGGCCTTGTAGCTATCTACTTCCTCTCTGCTCCACAGTCCTCTGCCTCCGCGTTCAATCAGTAGCGCTGGCAGATTATGATAATAGCCGGCACCGCCTACAGCACCACCCCAATTAGTGGTCTTGACCTGAAAAGTGGCCTCCAGCATATCCGCCATTTCTAATGATTTACGGACGACTTCCCTGTTCTCTACATCCGGATAGTAGACGTAGTTGGGTAACTGCTCATGCAAATCTCCGCCGTGCAGGTCCAGATAATAATCCGCCCTGGACTGAAACTCTTCAGAGACCACATAAGCGATTTGTTCCGCCAGAGTGCCGTCCTTCTTTCCTGGGAATACACGATTAATATTTTTCCCGTCTTGGGGCACGCAGTAGGAGACCCTGGCTTTGAATGCCTGCGTGTTCACAGGATGAATAAGGATCACTTGTCCGTGGATCTTGGCCGCATCCAGTTCATTGGAGAGTTCAATCGCTGTCTGAATACCGGGATACTCGCCTCCATGTATTCCGCTTGTGATCAACACAGTAGGGCCGTCGAAAGCTCCGTTAACGACGGTAATCGGCATGGAATAGCCCGTATCTAAAATAGGGGCATTGCCGTGCTTTGTCTGCCCTTGTGGTACACAAAGGCCACCATAAGTGATTGCAGCATCTTTCATAGGGTTCCTCCTTGTGTTTATAAAATAGCCTCCCAGGCCTCGTCTAGATTCTAAAGGCTATTACCATTATAGAGTCAATAGGAAGAAAACGATTATTTTTCTTCTGTTTTGCATGATTTTATGGAGTAAAAAATATTGATTTTGACAATTTTTTGAAATCTCCCCTCAAATTTTTGCGTCCGGCTAAAAGGAAAATTCGCCTGCGCGGTATGATATTTTGTGCAGCAAAGACAACATTTTCTTTTTAAATTTGTGATTTTTGCCCAATTCTATATTTACAAAAGACTTTTGCTTAATGAATGAAGCCCGCTTTTCGAACATTTTTATCGAAAAGCGGGCTTCTACATGCCAACAAAGCCTTGAGAAGTCAAGGCTTTTTTCTTATGCCCTTCTTATAAGTGAAGGCGAAAATTCTCAAAACGCAAAACGAATACTTTTACGCAAAGTCGTTATTTGAACACAGTTTTACGATAAACTCGCCCAGTACGCCTCCTCAAATGCCTGTGGGGTCTTGTATTTTAAGGTCCGATGGGGACGCAGCTCATTATAGAATTGGACATATTGCGCCACGCTTTTGCGGTAGCTTTGCTCCGAGGTGTACTCCCTGCGGTACGCCTCCTCTTTTTTGAAGGAAGCAAAAAACGCTTCGGCGACCGCGTTGTCATGGGGCCGTGCTGTAGCGGAAAAGGACTGTTTCGCACCGCATTTTTGCAACAGTTCCGTAAGCGTGGCTGAGGTATACTGTGCGCCGCGATCGCTGTGAAAGGCCAGCCCGATGGGATTGCCTCGTGCTTGATAGGCGTCCCGGAAGGTGCTTGTGACCAGATGAGTGCTTGCGTTGCGGGACACCCGATAGCCGATGACCCTGCGGGAGAAAAGGTCGAGGATCATACAAAAGTAGAGCCAGTAGTCGTTGATTTTGAAGTATGAAATATCGCTGACCCAGATTTGGTTGGGACGCTCCGCGGTGAACTGCTGCTCCAGTAGATTCTGTTTTTTGTACTGCTGACGCTTCTTGAATTGCTTTTTTGCGTCTGGGCGGATGCTGTGCAGATCAAGCTCTTGCATGATCGCCGCGATGCGTTTGGCGCTGACCCGGATGCCGCTTTCGGTCAGAGCGATGCGAATTTTTTCGGCGCTGAATCGCTGGCACTGTCATCAAAAACCTGCTGTACCAGCCGCATAAGCCGCGCCTGCTCTTGATCGCGCTTGCTGCGGTCGGCCCGGCGGAAGATGTGGTTGTAGAAGGTTCCGCGGGCAACATCCAACGCTTCACAGAGCTCGTAGACACTATACGGGTTGTCTGGCTTTTGGTAGAGGCTTTCCAAGAAGACCAGCTTTTTCTGTAAGGGCACATTTGATATGCACCCAGTGAGCCGAATGATCTCCAGTTCATGCTCCAACTTTTCCAGCCGCCTTGAAAGGGTGTCGAACTCTTTTGACGTGTAGGTACGATTTGCTGTTTTGATGGAACAGTATTCTCTTCTCCAGTCGTAGAGTGTGCTTTGCGCGATATGCAATTCCTGACTGAGCGATTGAATGGATTCTCCCTTTTGGTATCGCTTGATAATCTTGGCCTTGAATTCAGCGGGATATTCTTTTGGCATAGTCTCATCTCCTTTTAAGCAATAAGACTATTGTAAGCAGTTGCCCGCCGGAAAGGAAGCATCGCATATGCTCCAATTGTTATTCGACGAAGAATCAAGTGATTCTTCTTGTGGAAGGCGGGAAATCTATTCTGATATGGCATGACACAGAAAAGCCTTGAAACCACATGGTTTCGAGGTTTTTTCTTTTAGATGAAAACCTTGAGGGGCACCAAAAACCTTGAGAAAACCTTGAGCTAAAAAGACGGTAGACATTTATTCGTGTCTACCGTCTTTCTTTATGCCTTTTTTGGCCCTTCTGCTTCGATGGTTTCGGCAGCATACTCATAAGGGCCATCAGCAACATCATTAGTTAATCTACGCTTGCGCCTTATTGCAACATTGTCGATTCCATCTTTTAACTTGAGAGGGGTTTCCTCTAAGTCACGAAGAATATATGTCTCATTTTGGCGCATGGGCTTAAACATTTTGTTGAAATATTTTTCGGGTACATGCTCTTCGGCAGCGTCCCTCTTTATCTCTTCAATTTCCAGACGATTTTGAAAAAAAGCATTCAAAAGTTTTGAATTAAAACTGAGTACCGGTGCTCCGCAAGAATCACGGTTCAAGTCGATGCCCTCATAGTCAATCAGGCTGATAATGAAGTCTGCTACGTCCTTTTCCGTTCTGACGCTCTCAGGGGATTTCTCAATGCGTCCTAAGAGGTAGTCGACAGATGTGCCTAAATAATCTGCAATAGCGTATAATTTGTCTACAGACGGAATAGCGAGGCCAGACTCGTAGTAGGTCATGGAGCTTGGAGCAATGTCGAGAGTACGAGCCATCTCCGCTTTCTTTACACCACGGAATTCTCTACAGCTCCGTAGCCGACTTGCCAAGATGGAGCTATCAACTGCTGCGGGTTTGTTATACATACATCAACGCCTCCTGATTCAATTATAATGGAGGCGTATATGGGTGTCAATATAAAATTAGCGTGAATTGAAATTTGTTTTTATATTCTATTGACAAATGACCGGGCCAGGGGTTATAATCCAATCAAAGAATAAAGTTAGCGCAAATTGAACCTTAATATTCAAGATGCGTTCGGTTAGCCTAACACTATCGCAGTCCATTCGTATGCGCCGAATGGATTATTTATAAAATCAAAAATTAGCGCAAATTGAAGTAAAAGGTAAAATTTTTATGAAGAATGGAAATTTGACAGGGTTTAAGAGCATCAAGGACACAGCAACGCACAGCGGATTTAGCCAGTTCTATATTCGCAAACAGTGTAAGAGCGGAACCGTTCCATGCGGGATGGCAGGGTCAAAGTACATGATTGATTATGAAGCGTTTATGGAGCGAGAGCACAGATTGGCAGCACAGGCAGTTGCAAAGCCTTATGTGATGTGAGAGAGGGGTATATATGGCATCGGTAAAGCAAAAGCAAAGAAAAGACGACAGCATTTTCTTTGAGATTTCGGTTAGCAGAGGTCATGGCCTATCCCCCTACACAATGAGATGGGATAGGCCAGAGGGGTTAGCTGGCAAAACAGTCAAAGCAAGGCTGCAAGCAGTTGCGTCCGAATTTGAACGTGATTGTAGAGATGGCAAGGTCAAGACTCGTAAGGAAAGAAAAGCGAAACGGGAAGAAGCAGAGCAGAAAAAAATCCTTGAGGCAAGGAACAAAATGACCTTTAAGCGTTTTTGCGAAGAAACGTTTTTGCCAGACCTCCGGCTAAGATGTAGTGAGCATACCATCTACAACTATCAGCTCCAACTGGAAAAGCACATCTATCCTGATATTGGAGCCTTGGAACTGCAAGCAATTAAGGCGGGGGACATCAATCAACTACTGCGGAACCAGCAAGCAATGAACGTATCCTTATCTATCCCCGTAAAGGTCTATACCATCGTGCGAGCAATTATCAAGATGGCTTACAAGGATGAGCTGATAGACCGAAACCCGATGGATAAGGTTGACCGTCCCCACAAGCGCAAGGATACGAGTCAGACACAGGCTCCGATGGCATGTACGGCTGATGAGCTGCAAAAGCTGTGTGAGGCACTGAAAACTGAACCATTCCTGTGGCAAGCCCTTGTGCGCTTGCTGGTTGACAGTGGTATGCGTGTTGGGGAGTGTGTGGGACTGCTGTGGAGCAACGTAGACTTTGACAGGGAACGAATCACGGTTGATGGGACAATGGTTTATACCCCGGATAAAGGTGTGTTCCGTGACCTGACCAAAAATGGAAAGAGCAGAACGTTTGGAGTTGACCCGGAAGTAATGGAAATGCTCAGAGTCCTACGGGACAGGCAACGGCTTGCGAAGGAATCAGAGTATGTGTTCACAAATGAGTCGACAGGATTACCGCTTCATCCAGACTCTCCAAGGCGCTTCCTGAAAAAGCTGGGAGAGAAGTGCGGTATTGAGGGCTTGCATCCACATCTGCTACGTCATAGCTTTGCAAGTGTAGCCATTACAAACGGTGCGGATATTGCGAGTGTATTAAGCCTTCGGATTTCAGGTGTTTTTCGTTATAAAGATAAATCTGGGATCAAGAAGAGCTCCCGCATTGCAAAATGCAATGCAGGAGTGTTTTTCAGTCGCAGACATCATCCGCTACGCGGCACAGCACATCGGGGTGGTTGGAGATGATGCAGTCTACGCCCCGGGCGATCATATCTTTCATGTTCTCCTCGTCATTTACCGTCCAGGTGTTGACCTTCATGCCCCGGCCGTGAAACAGTTCCATCAGCTCCGGCTGATATTGCAGAAGCATATACCGGGGATGCATATTGTCGGCATTGGAGCGCTGGACATAATGTTCCATGTCCAGATAGGGCTTATCATACAGAAGGCCGGTTTCAATGTCCGGGCACAGCTCCTTGAAATGCTGCATGGAGATATGGTTGAAGGAGGAAACGAACACCTGCTCCTGCATCTGGCGTTTGCAGATTTCGTCGATCACCCGTTGCTCCAAGTTCTCGTAAAACACCTCGTAGTTTTTCAGTTCCATGTTCAGCAGCATCTTGGTCTCCTTACAGAAGTCCAGCAGCTGGCCGAAGGTCCAGATATGCTGACCTGCAAATTCCGGAGACTTCCAAGCACCGATATCCAGTGAGAGCAGCTCATCATAGGTCATGTTCTTGATGAAGCCGGTGCCGTTGGAGGTGCGCTCTACAGAGGCATCATGAAAAATCACCAGCTTGCCGTCTTTGGTGATGTGGACGTCGCTTTCAAAGCCGTCGGCAGCGGTCTTTTCCACTGCCATCCGGAAGGCCAGAGGGCTGTTCTCCGGGTAATTGCCGGAAAAACCGCGGTGCGCAAGCAAAAGTGGGCGTTTCATATGATTCTCTCCTTACACGTAATAATAAAAGCGCATGACGCTCCCGTCATACGCTTCTCTCAACATCTCTGATTTGTATTATAGCCGCATAAACAGGGAAATACAAGTATTAACACAAAATTTTGGCAAAAGGAATTTCGGGACGAAATTGAACAGAAGTGCCCGCAGTTTTTGATAAAAACCGAGGCTGTTGCTGCAACAGCCTCGGTTTTGTGCGCGTTTACTGGTGGATGGCGGTGCCGGTTTTGCCGGCTACGCCGTCCTTGGCCTTTTCCAGCAGCGTGATGAGGGCGGAGCGACCGGGGGCACTTTCGGCAAACTCCACGGCGGCCTCCACCTTGGGCAGCATGGAACCGGGGGCAAAGTGCCCCTCACCGATGTACTTGCGGGCCTCGTCAGGAGTCAGGGAATCCAGCCACTTTTCATCAGGCTTGCCGAAGTTGATGGCAACCTTTTCTACGGCAGTGAGGATGATAAGGGTGTCGGCTTCCACCTGCTGAGCCAGTACGCAGGAGGCGAAGTCCTTGTCGATAACAGCGGCGGCGCCCTTCAGATGGTGCCCCTCAGTCTTGTAGACGGGAATTCCGCCGCCGCCGCAGGCCACAACCACCAGACCGGCCTCTACCATATCACGAATGGACTGGATCTCAATGATCGATTGAGGTCTGGGAGAGGCGACCACCCGGCGGTAGCCGCGGCCGGCATCTTCGATGACGTTGTAGCCGCGTTCAGCCACCATCTTGTCAGCTTCTTCCTTGGTCATGAAAGCACCGATGGGCTTGGTAGGGTTCTGGAACGCCTCATCATTCGGGTCCACCTCAACCTGAGTAAGCACGGTGGCTACACCCTTTTGGATGCCGCGGTCCAGCAGTTCTTCCCGCAGCGCGTTTTGCAGGTCATAACCGATGTAGCCCTGGCTCATGGCCACGCATACGGACAGAGGACAGGGAATGTACTTCTCCGGCTCGGAGCGGGTCAGTTCGGCCATGGCCTTCTGGATCATGCCCACCTGGGGGCCGTTTCCGTGGGCGATGATGACCTCGTGTCCTTCTTCAATCAGGTCGACGATGGCCTTGGCAGTCTGCTTTACGGCGATCATCTGCTCAGGGAGATTGCTGCCCAGAGCATTGCCGCCCAGCGCGATCACAATACGCTTACCCATGAAAAACACCTCAATTTGTTTAGAATCTATACATTTTAGAGCAAAAACGGCAATAGATGCCCCGGGTTGTGGGGGTGCCGCTGAGACGGCTGTCATGGCCGCCGGTGAAAATGATGGAGCCCGTCCGCACAGATACAGGCAGGTTGACCTATGCGGACGGGCCTCCGAAATGGAAAGAGAATATCAGGCGGAAAGCCTATGGGGTTCAGACGGTTCTGAGAAGGCTTACTTCTGGAACCAACGGGCGATCCCGCGCTCCTCCAGAGCCTTCAGCGTGGCCTGAGGATCCTTCACCTTAGCCAGGAAGATCATGGCGGCGATGATATAGGGCTTGTAGGAAGCTTCCTTATACAGGGGCGTGCGGTAGCGGTCGAACACAGAAGCCTCAACCTCGCCGTCCTTGCAGGAAACATCGTTGATGTCGGCGGGCAGGCAGTGGAGATACAGGGCCTTGCCGTCCTTGGTGGTCTTCATCAGTTCCTCGGTGCAGCACCAGTCCTTGTGATCGGCGTTCTGGGCCAGCAGTTCCTTCTCCAGAGCCTTGATGCCGTCGGCGTCGCCCTCAGCGTACAGATTAGTGCGCTTCTCCATAGCGGCGAAGGGAGCCCAGCTCTTGGGATAGACGATATCAGCGTCCTTGAAGGCCTCGGCCATGGAGTTGGTCTTGGTGAAGGAACCGCCGGTCTTGGCGGCGTTGGCCTTGGCGACTTCCTCCACCTCGGGCATGACCTCGTATCCCTCGGGGTGAGCCAGCACCACGTCCATGCCGAAACGGCTCATCAGGCCGATGACGCCCTGAGGCACGGAGAGGGGCTTGCCGTAGGAGGGGCTGTAAGCCCAGGTCATAGCGATCTTCTTGCCCTTCAGGTTCTCCACGCCGCCAAAGTGGTGAATGATGTGCAGCATGTCGGCCATGCACTGGGTGGGGTGGTCAATATCGCACTGCAGGTTGACCAGGGTGGGCTTCTGCTCCAGAACGCCGTCCTTGTGGCCCTGCGTCACGGCCTCGGCCACTTCCTTCTGATAGGTATGGCCCTTGCCGATGTACATATCATCACGGATGCCGATGACGTCGGCCATGAAAGAGATCATGTTGGCAGTCTCACGGACAGTCTCGCCGTGAGCGATCTGGCTCTTGCCCTCGTCCAGATCCTGGACCTCCAGACCCAGCAGGTTGCAGGCGGAGGCGAAGGAGAAACGGGTGCGGGTAGAGTTGTCCCGGAACAGGGAAATGCCCAGACCGGACTCAAAGATCTTGGTGGAGATGTTGTTCTCGCGCATATAGCGCAGGGCATCCGCCACGGTAAAGACGGCTTCCAGCTCGTCATCGGACTTGTCCCAGGTCAGGAAGAAGTCACCCTCGTACATCTCTTTGAAGTTCAGGGCGTTCAGCTTGTCGATATATTTCTGCAGAGTAGCGTCCATGATAATTGGCTCCTTTATAAATCTATATTTTGTGCTTGGAAGAAACGGTCTGAAACGGTTTCTGTGCGAATTACTGAATGTCGTTATTGGTCTTGCCGGCCCGGAACTGGGAAACATCGGCAGTCTTGTTCTCCTCCTTGTACAGACCGGGCACGGCGGCGTACAGGGCGGCACAGGTCACAAGATCCTGCTTCCAGGTGATCTCATTGGGGGCGTGGGCCTGAGATTCCGCACCGGGGCCGAAGCCAACGCAGGGGATGCCGTAACGTCCCTGAATGGCTACGCCATTGGTGGAGAAGGTCCACTTGTCGATCAGGGGACGGTGACGCAGGTGCATCGCGCCGTCGGGGCCAATGCGCTCCTCACCGTACAGCGCATGGTGGGCATCCACCAGAGCCTGCACGTGGGCGGCGTTTTCCTTGTTGATCCAGGTGGGGAAGTAGCACTCGGTCTCGTAGACCTCGCCGGTCCAGGAGGGCCGGTCATACATATACATGGAGACCTTCACATCGTCGCCGTACTTTTTTACGCTGGGCAGCTGGCGGATCTCCTCCAGGCAGGAGTCCCAGGTCTCGCCGGCAGTCATGCGGCGGTCGATGGAGATGGAGCAGGAGTCGGCCACAGCGCAGCGGGAGGGAGAGGTGTAGAAGATCTGGGAGGTGGTGCAGGTGCCACGGCCCAGGAACTGAGCGTCCTCGTAATGCTCGGGGTTGAATGCGGGATTCAGCATCTTCACGAGGCCCTTGATCTCGTTGGAGGGGCCGTCACCGTTCTCGTTGAGCGCGCGGACTTCATGAAGAATGTCGGCCATCTTGTAAATGGCGTTGTCACCACGCTCGGGCGCGGAACCGTGGCAGGAAACGCCCTTCACATCCACACGGATCTCCATGCGGCCGCGGTGGCCGCGGTAGATGCCGCCGTCGGTGGGCTCGGTGGAGATAACGAATTCCACCTGCTCCTTTTTGATGCCGTTGGCGGGGAAGTACTTGTTGACGATGTACTGCCAGCACATACCGTCGCAGTCCTCCTCCTGCACAGAACCCACCACCATGATCTTATAGCCGGCGGGGATCAGGCCCAGATCCTTCATGATCTTGGTGCCGTAAGTGGCAGAGGCCATACCGCCCTCCTGGTCGGAGCCGCCGCGGCCATAGATGACCTGATCATCCTCGTAGCCCTGGTAGGGGTCATGGGTCCAGTTGTCGATGTTGCCCACGCCCACGGTGTCGATGTGGGAGTCGATGGCGATGATCTTGTCGCCGTCACCCATCCAGCCGATGACATTGCCAAGACCGTCGATCTCCACCTTGTCATAGCCAAGCTTTTCCATCTCGGCCTTGATGCAGTGAACAACCTCACGCTCCTCACAGCTTTCGCTGGGGTGGGAAATCATATCCCGCAGGAAGCGGGTCATATCGGCCTGATAGGCCTGAGCGGCTGCTTTGATCTTCTCAAAATCCATGGTAGTAATCTCCAATTTTATTTCTCAAATTTTGATCGGGTCCGCTTCTGGACCGTGCGTTCAGCAGGGCTTCTGCGGGGTGTCATCGGTGGGATACTCGCCATCCCACACCACCCGGCGATACTTTTCGGGATCGGTGTTGCCCTCAGTGGAGAACATGAGCACCCGGCTGTGCCGGTCCAGCTCCAAAGCGTCCCGCAGCTCCTTGTAGGTGTCGTCGCACATGATGGCGTCCAGAACGCCCATACCAACGGCGCCGGATTCGCCGGACACCACGCGGGGATCGCCCTTGACGGGGGAACTCAGCATCCGCATACCCTTGGCGCTGACCCAATCGGGGCAGGAGATGAAGGCGGACACATGGTTCCGCAGAATGTCCCAGGAGATCGTGTTGGGTTCACCGCAGGCCAGACCGGCCATGATGGTTTTCAGATCACCGGTGACGATGCGGGGCTTGCCGTCATTGGCCAGCGCGCCCTGATACAGGCAGTCAGCCGCCTCGGCCTCCATCACCACGAACTTGGGAGGATCGTTGGGGAACAGGTTTGCGAAGTAGCCCACCACCGCACCGGCCAGAGAGCCGACGCCGGCCTGGACGAACACGTGGGTGGGACGGTTTACGCTGCACTGACGAAGCTGGTCGGCGGCCTCATTGGCCATGGTGCCGTAGCCCTGCATGATCCAGGAGGGGATCTCCTCGTAGCCGTCCCAGGCGGTATCCTGCACGATGACGCCGTGTTCCGTCTGTGCGGCTTCCGCAGCAGCCATACGCACACAGTCATCGTAGTTGACTTCCTCGATGGTGACCTTGGCGCCCTCCTTGGCGATATTGTCAAAGCGGGACTTGCTGCTGCCCTTGGGCATGTGCACCACAGACTTCTGGCCCAGCTTGTTGGCCGCCCATGCCACGCCGCGGCCATGGTTGCCATCGGTGGCGGTGAAGAAAGTGGCCTGACCGAATTCCTTACGGAAGGCTTCGCTGGTCAGGTAGTCATAATTCATTTCGGACACGTCCCGGCCCATCTCGCCGGCGATGTACCGGGCCATGGCGAAGGAGCCGCCCAGCACCTTGAAGGCGTTGAGACCAAACCGGTAGGACTCATCCTTCACATACACACCCGCCAGCCCCAGATACTTGGCCATGCCGTCCAGCTGCGCCAGAGGGGTGATGGAGTACTGGGGGAAGGACCCGTGGAAGGAGCGGGCCTTGGCCACGTTGGGCAGGGACATCACATCCAGATGCTGATCGTCACTCTTCGGCATATGATTGAGGACCCATTTGAGCTGATCTTTCATGGAATACTCGCCTCCAAAATCTTTTTACTTCATGGCAAAATTTATTTAGCTTTCTGAAACCATCATAGCATGTGTTTTTCGGTTGTCAAGCAGAAAAACTCAAAAAAATGCTGTAAAGCTAAAACTTTTTTTGGTTCCTCTTGCGGAACCTGTGCGCAAGGCTGTTTTTTCCAAAAAGCGGGCCTCTGCAGCAGAGATATTTCCCCGGCTTTCCATGCATGGAAGGTTTGGAAGTGCCCTTGCTTTTTACGGAAGGCCACTTCGTGAGTGGAGGGAGATCTGACTTGTTTTCAGATATATCGCTCCTGCTGCAATCTGCTTGACGGCCCATACACTTTAATGAGAAAATTAAAAATTTTTAGGTCTCAAAAAAATGGTTGAAACTCACTAAAATTATGATACAATAATGGAATAATCATAGCAGGACTGTCAGCGGCAACGGATCAGACCGTGTATTCCATAGTTTGCCCTGTTCTTTTTGGGGCGTTTCTGCTGCGGACCGGAAAAGGAGGGCATTTACGTGCCGAATGCATCTACGCTGCAATTTCTCTTGACGCTGGCAAAGGGGATCGCCAGTCAATTCGGCCCCAACTGCGAGGTGGTAGTCCACGATCTTGCCACCAATGACCCGGAACGGTCCATCGTTGCCATTGAAAACGGACACGTCACCGGACGCAAGGTGGGGGACGGGCCCTCCCATGTGGTTCTGGAAGCCCTGCGGGGGAATCCCGAACAGCTCCACGATCACCTGTCCTACCTGACCCGGACCAAGGATGGGAAGATCCTGAAATCCACCACCATCTATATCCGGGATGACGACGGGGCCCCCATTGGCATCTTCGGCATCAACTACGATATCACACTGATGCTGGCCATGGAGAACGCGATCAAGCAGTTTACCGCCACTGAAAAGGACGAGAAGGAGCCGGAGCCGATTGCCCGGAATGTCTCTGACCTGCTGGATGAGCTGATCGAGCAGAGCGTAAAGGTGGTTGGTAAGCCGGTGGCCCTGATGAACAAGGAGGATAAGGTCAAGGCGGTGCAGTTTCTCAATGAGACCGGAGCCTTCCTCATCACCAAGAGCGGCGACCGGGTATGCAAGTTCTTCGGCATCTCCAAGTACACTCTGTACAGCTACATTGACGAATCCAAGGCGTAAAACGCCCAAACACAGACGTTCAGATGCTTATCATGCTTATTATTAAGACAGATCGGCTGCAAACTTCGGTTTGCAGCCGATCTGTCTTGTTTAACAGGATAACGAATGGAATGTGAAAAACCAAAAGGGGGAGGCTTCTTTACGAAGTGCATCTGTCAAGTAAAAGTAGACACGAATAAAAAGTCATAGCATCAGAACCCCAATTCAGTTCTGTACTGGATTGGGGTTTTGTAATCCAAGGCAGTGGCAAAACGTTCGGAGTTAAAGTATAGGACATATTGATCCAGTGTCTTTTTGAGGTTTGAAACTTTACTGATACCAAAATCCAGAATCAATTCGGCCTTCATCCATCCGTTCAGAGATTCGATAATTGGGTTGTCCGTAGGTGTTCCGGCTCTTGACATTGAGCGAATTATGCTATAATTAGAATGAGTCCTTGAGAAAGCTCTGAAGGAGTAGACTGCGCCTTGGTCGGTGTGCAAGACCGTACCTGCGGTCTGCTCCTTCGCGTTTTTTACGCGTTTGCATAGTTGATCCAAGCAGTTATAGTAGGTTTTGGGATCTCCTCGATGTGCAGAAACAGAATGTGCAATATTTCATTGTTGAAGGTAGCTATAAAAAGGACCCACTCATAAATCCTTCCGTTACAGCGAATGCAAGTCATGTCAGACACAACGATTTCCAGCGGCCTGGCAGTAGCCCAGCAGCCGCGAACAAGGTTTGGGAAGATTTCACTTTCTTTTCCTGGTTTCTGGTATTTATACCGCTTTGCTTTTGACTTTACGCCAGCTGCCTTGCAGCATTTGTGTACCAGATTGTCCGAAACTCTCCACCCAGTATCATTTCGGATTGATGCAGCAATACTGTGATATCCCCAGACTTTATGCTTCTGGTGCCGTTCTAAAATTAATTCAGTCAGCAATCTGCGATCTTGGATGTATCGGTTCTCCGTCCCTTGCCGCTTCCGCCATTTGTAATAGCCGGAGCGATTGACGCCCATGACTTTGCAAAGCATATTAACCGGATATTTGCTTCTCAAATCTTCGATGATCTGAAACTCTTGCCGCTGCCAGTAACAAATTCCTTCTGTGAACCACTTCCTTTCACCCGGTATCCTTTTTTTAGCCGTGCTACATCTGCCTCCAGCTTTGCCGTCCGAAGCTGCAATTGGCCCATCTCGTCCAATGTTTTGCTCGTATGCAGCGCTGCATATCGATTACCACATCGATCCCGATGTGATGCAAGGCCGGCTTCTCCCTGCTCGCCATACTCCTTCATCCAACGCTCAAACATACTTAAATTAAGTCCATGTTCTTTTGCGAACTTCGATTGAGAAATATGCGCATCTTGATACTCTGATATATATGCCAGCTTTTCCGCCTGTGTAAATTTACGGTGAGACTTTCCTTTCGGTGCGCCCATGATCTCAACTCCTTTCCTGTTTCTTATTATGCAAAAAAGTAGACACCACCAAAAACTTGCGTTTTTTATGGTGTCTACTTTTATTTTACAGATGCAGCTTCTTTACGAAGCCCCCCTTTTTCGGTGAAAGATTCCTTTTTTGCGATCATGGAAAAAGGACCTTTGGTCACACCTGGGGATCTGCTGCTCAGCCCATGGCAGGCAAGAAATAGATCAGGGTGCTGGGGGGAACCTGAATAGGCAGCAGTTCGCCGTTCACGCCCTCGGCGATGTTCAGAATAGGGAAGTCCTCAAAGCCCATGGGGATCTGCACCGGGAACACGCCGGTGATCTCAACGGCCCGCTCACCTTCCCGGAAGCGTTCGCCGCCGGTGCGGGTCATCCGCAGGCCAAGCATATCGTCTTGCAGGCTCCAGTCGCCCTCGTAGACCTCCTGATACGCACCGTTGTCCTCCTCGTACCACCATTCAAACGTGACCCATCCGCCGGGTTCAAAGAAGATGGAGGCTATGGCGTACTGGCGGTCCAGATCACCATCCCACACCCACACGTTCCGGCAGAGCTGCTCCGCCGTGGGGGCCATCCAGCTCACGTCGCCGTCGACGTCTCCGCCGTAGTCATCATCATAGTCTTCGCCGTGTTCTTGGCTGTAGTTGGTGAAATCATGGCCCATCGGCGCGTCCATGTCATAGTCGTCGGGCCGTATCGACGTGCCGTAACGCGGGCGCCACACAGCGGTTCTTCCGCTGCTGTCCGTCACAGTGATCTCCGTGTCGGGAAAGGGGCTTTCGCCCATATCGGCGCAGGCATATACCAGGATCGGCTCGCCCGTCTCGCTGCGGTAGAGTACTTCAAGATTCTCGTACTCCCCACTCTCGGTATTATATCGGATGCGGTTCACCGCAAGGGTGGCGTTGGGGTCGCGGGGGACCACGCAGAGCAGGCTGCCGCCGCTGCCCACCACCCGCTCACGGGGAATCTGGCGAATGAACGTATATTGGGCGCACAGGCCAGGATCCTCCGCAAGGATCCATTCCGACAGGGGGATGGCCAGATCGTCGGGCCCGCCCGCCGAGTTGCCGATGAACGCCGCCGCGAACAAAATGGAGGGTTCTGTGCCCATCATCTCCCGGAGCAGATCAAGGGAATCGTCATAGTCTCCTTCGATGTTGACGCCGTCCCCGCCGCTGCCATCCAGACGGTCGGTATTCGGATTACGGATACTTGTGCTGTCTATGTCTGCTTTGGACGGTTTCTTCTTGCTGCTGCCGGTGTGTGACGTTTCGCCGCCGGGGGAATTCCCTTTGCAGCCCGCCATCGACAGCGCCATCAGTACAGCCAGCAGCAGACAGAGAACGCGGTTCTTTTTCATTTGGAGTCTCCTTTCTCCGCTCAGTACTTGCCGCTGGAGCCGGAGCCTCCACCGCCGGAGCAACTGCTGCTGCCTCCGCCGCTGTCACTGTCCGAGGAGAGCTTCCGGCTGGTTTTGGTGGTGTGGGTATAGCGGTCATATCACTCCGTCAGGTTCAGACCCTCCGCGCTCACATAAGTGTCAGCCTCCGCACCCTTTCGGACGGATTTCATCTTGGCCTTCAGGATCAGGCATACCAGCAATGCCAGCCCCAAACCAATGCCTAACGCCCCGGGCAGTACCTTGGTCAGCGGCTTCCTGACAGGGTGTCCCTGCTCCGCCCTTTCAAAGAAATCGGCGCAGGTGTTCAGGTAATCCTCAAAGCCGCCCTGCCAGTCATCGTTGGCAAAGTTGTCGAGGAATTCGTCTTCCAGCTGTGACAGGGCGTACTTGCCGATCATGCTCTTGGCGTAGCCATCGCGGATATACAGGGCATAGTCTCTGTCCCAGGTGCTCAGCATGAGCAGTACGCCGCTGCGTTCCTCACCGATGCCGAAGTCCTGAGTGTTGTAAATATTGGCCGCCGCGTTGTAGGGGCTGTCGCCGTAGTCCTCGTAGTCGGGGATGGTGACGATGTAGACGGCGCAGTTGTACCGCCAGGTGATCTCGTCGGCCAGAAGCTCCAGCTCCAGCCACTCGTCCTCATTCAGCAGCTCCGCCGCGTCATAGATCAGAAGATCGTCCTCGGTCTGCTCCGCGAAAGAGGGGACTGTCAGCGTCAGTGCTGCCAGCAGGACCAGCAGCCATGTCATCATTCTTTTTTTCATATTGACCGCCCTCCTTACAGCAGCATCATAATGAACGATGCAATAGCGGTCGCCGGTACGGCGATGGCGGCGAAGTAGGCCCAGAACTTGCTCATATCCGTAGGCAGATCGCCCACCAGCTTACCGGTCTGTCCGTTCATGGCAAAGAGGAAGTCCTTGCCGTTCCATTTGGTGTGCAGCATCCATACCGGCAGCAGCGCGTAGTGCACCTTGCCGCGGTTCAGATGGATGTTCTTCTGTCGGGGGGTACAGCTGGTATACTCCGTGGTGGTGCGGCGCAGCGCACCCTCTAAGGAGGCGGTACAGCGTCCGTCTGCCCGCTCCCGGCTCTGCTCCACCGACACATCGTACTTATCCGCCAGAAAGCCCGGCAGATAGGCCGTGGAAAAGGGTTTCAACTCCGCATAATTGTAAGGCTCAATGGAGTCCATGTGGTCATCCGGCATCTTACTGGAGGCGTCTACGGGCACCTTCTCAAAGGCAATAGAACCGCCGCGGCGCACGTCATAATGGGCGGTTTCGGTGATCTCATAGTCACCGCTTTTATAGACGTGGACGACCCGGCCTTCGTAGTCCACGCTGCCCTCTGCCTGACCGTCAAACATCCAGAAGGGAACATAGACCCCCTTGATCTCCTCAATGTGGTTGCCGTTGGTGAACGCCTTGGGCAGCAGGGGTTTGCCCTTGTAGTGCTTTTTCAGCGCCGCCACCGCGTCCTCGCGGCTGAGCTTGAAGGGGATCACGAAATCCGGCTTCAGCGCGCCGCTGAACTGCCCCGGTACCACTGTTGGGTTTCCACAGTAAGGGCAGGAGGTGGCGGCGGTGGAGGCGTCGCAGATCAGCTCCGCGCCGCAGCTTGGGCAGGAATACGCCTTCATGCCGTCGGCCTCCGCGCCCCAGTTGCTGGTGAGGTCGGAGGTATCCCACCCCTGTGCCTCCATCTCTGCGACCTTCTGGCGGTCAGACTCGGCTTTTGCCTCGGCCGCCTCGGAAGCGGCCGCTGCGGCTGCTTCCTTATCGGCGTACAGCGCTTCGATCTGCGCGACATCGTATTTCGAGCCGCAGAAATCACACTCCAGTTGACCGGACGCCCCCACGAAATGCAGGGGGCCGGTACACGCCGGACATTTATAGTTCGTGACTTGGGAGGCCATTGCACGCTCCTTTCCAATATGAGCCGGTCATGGGATCAATCCCATGGAATTTTGTGTCTTTATGTGGTATTTCAGTTAACTGAGGTTGTACGCGCCGGCGGCGATCAGCTTGCCGTTGTCACCGAAGAACAGGGACAGGGAGCAGGCGTCATCCTCATCGGCGTACCATGTATAGATGCCGCGCTGGTAGGCTTCGTCATAGCAATAGTCGGAGCAATCCACGCCGATGTGCTCCTTCAAATCCGCATAGGTCAGCTTCGACTGCTCCTCATCGTCGCTGAAGTAGTTCAGACCGCCCAGATAGGTGAAGAAGGTTTCGTTCAGCACATCCAGAGTTGCCCGGTCGGCGGATACGGTCTGTACCTCAGTGGACTTCATGTCAATGCCGGGAAGTCCGCTGTCCTTCTTGCCGCCGCCGCTTCCGCCATCGCCACCGCCGCAGGCGGTGAGAGAGAACACTATCAACAGGGACAATACAAGAGACAACATCTTGTTCATAGTTGATTTCCTTTCTTTTTTACAACGTTGTTTGTGTGTCCGTCCGCTTGCCGTAGGGCAGGGGGACCTTAGCGCAGGGCTGCGCCGCAGTTCTGGCAGAAGCTCTCGCCGCTGGTTTTGGTGCCGCAGGCAGGGCAGAACGCGGGCGGGGGAGCGGTCTGCTCCGGCTGTACCTGCTGGACCGGCTGCTGAGGCGCGGCGGTATACGGCGCGTCCTGCTGAGGCTGCTGGGCCTGGGAATAGGGATTCTGGAACGCGGGGCGCTCCGAAGTCCGCCGGGGCTGATCCTGCTGAGGCGGGGTCTGCTGATACTGCGGAGCCTGCTGATACGGCTGCTGCGGAACAGCCTGAGCCTGCTGGGGCTGCCACTCGCCCTTCTTTACCTGCATAGCGCCGTAGATGTACAGGCCCGGCACCACCAGACTCAGCAGAATGCTGGTGACATTGACTTTGCCGCCGCCTGCCAGATTTATAATGGTGGAGAGGATCGTAATGCCCGCGATGACCGCGCCCAGGATCACGCACTTGTCTGCGTTCTCCCCGGTCTTGCAGGCTTTCAGGCCCTTCAAGCCGGCGATGAACTCCACCACCGCGGCCGCCAGGGCCAGAGCCAGAGCCAGATAGAGCAGCAGTGCCGCCGCATGGCTGTCCGCCACTGCGGCCAGCAGTGCTACGCCGGCAATGCCCAGAAGGCATGTGATACCGGACAGCGCACCGCCGATAATCATTAGAATAGAGGTCACTTTCAGAAATTTTTGTCCTTTAGCCATGTGTTGCTCCTTTCTCTACAACAGCTCGTTTCGTTCTGCTTTCATTTGCGTATCCTCCGCAAGGGGCCGTTGGTCAGGAATCATAAGATCCTGCCGCTTATCGTTGCACTTGCTGCCTTTCGGAGGAAGCAGCGGCCGCAGGTTATGCGGCCCTGCGCTTACTCAAGGGTTTCCGCCGGATCCTCCTGACAATCGCTGTAAACATAGGGATTCTCCATGCCGTTGCCCCCATCCATGATCTGGTCCGTGACAAAATGCTTAT
>OLFU01000586.1_pt1 | contig 41509 bp, 25 predicted proteins | sample 1605161 | NCBI WGS metagenome assembly OLFU01 (sample SAMEA3888914, study PRJEB22519) | human gut metagenome | biome: human gut; feature: human-associated habitat; material: faeces | place: Denmark | collected 2011
AGCAAGACTCTTTGGAACGTGCCTTGCGGCGCATCAGGAAAGCTCAAAGCAACGGCGCAAAACGCATGCCGAGGCTTTGGGCGAGAGCAAAGGGGGGGCAACAAGGACATCGCCGTCAAGACGGCAGGCTTCATCATGACGGTTGCAAACGAGTTCAAGGTCGACGTCATCGTCATGGAACACCTCGATCTCGCCGGGCGCAAACGTGGCTCCAAGCGTCAGCGGCTTCATCACTGGCGTGCCAAGTATGTCCAGCAGATCGTGGAGCACCAGGCACATCGTTGCGGTACTCGCATTCGTCGCGTGTGTTCTTGGAATACATCGAAGCTGGCCTTTGACGGAACCGGTGACGTTACGAGAGACACGGACAACTACAGCATGTGTACGTTCCAGACGGGGAAGCGCTATTCGTGCGACCTGTCAGCTTCGTACAACATCGGAGCTCGGTACTTCCTCAGGGAGTACGAGAAGTCCATTTCGGCAACGAGATGGCGGTGCATTGCGGCTAAAGTTCCGTCATGTGCCAAGAGGATCACACGCACCCTGGACACTCTCATTCGGGTTAACGCGGAGCTGCGCTCCATGTGAGCGCAGATTTCTGAGTTTGCCCGCTATCTGTGCTCAGGCAGTCCTTGCTGGTAAAAGGCAGGGAAGCCCCGTCCAATTAATAATTGGGCGGGGAGGATTCACTTCATGCGTCTGTGCCGTTTTCAGATGGCCTTTCCTCGTTTCGCGAAACCGCTGCGGGAGCGTATCAACGAATTCTGGGACGGCATGGCGCAGAAGACGCCCGGGCTGCTGAAGCGTCTGGCCGACCCTGACGAATGCCAGGATGCGAAGCTCGAGATCACCGAGGACCTTCAGAAGGTCGTCCCGGGAGCTCAGGCGTACGTCGGAGCCATTGCCGGCCCTGTGGATCTCAACCTCTCGGTCGACGGCGACTGGCTGAGGACCTATCTTCTGCGGGCACTCATCCGACGGATGCCCGAAGAGCTGAGGTCCGACTGGCGCTTGACGCTAGGACGCCTCAGAGGGTCGATCCCGCTGCGGTTCGACATCAGCGGCAGGGAGCTCCATGCCGGGAACGTCTATCTCTGGGAGGAAAAGTCGGAGGACGGGGGTGCAGACTGGCTGATCGCCTACCATGAAGCCTTCGAAACTCTCGAGGAGCCCGACTATGCCGAAGCCTTTTCGTGCGTGCAGTCGCTCCTTGACAATGCCGTGGGCGAAGCGGTGCGGATGAAGTATTACTACGATCTTCGCCTCACGCGCAAGCCTGAAACGGGCGTCGGATTCTCGGTTCAGGAATTTCAGAGCTACCTGCGCGAAACCGATCCTATGAAGCTCGTCACGACGATGGATGACTATCTCGACGAGTCAAATGAATTCGACTGGGAAGGATCCGAAGAGAAGGACTGCGACTACCTGCTCGATGCCGTGCATGCCGAGCTGTCCTGTCCGGCACTTGTCCTCGCCTACTTCAAAAACGCCCCCGATCTCATGCGCATGCTCGCGCAGTCGGGCGCAATGGCGGGCACCCTCTACCTGAACACCCGCGATCGGTCGCCCGAAGGTCGAAGGGAGGTTCGAGATTCGCTCAGAACCGAGCTGCAGGCAAATGTGCCTGAAGCTTATGAGAGTGTCGGCATCGTCGACGGCAGGCGGTATGCCTATGACGTGTTCCTTGCCTGGGATCTCCCCGCAGTGCTCGAGGCTGCGCGAGAATTTGCAGAAGGTCGCGACGACGTGCTCGAGCTCGGGTTCCACTCCCTTTGGCGCGAAGCAGGCGGCCTTTCGATCCGGAAGCCCGAGGAGGACTGACAGCGCAGGCCGTGTCGAAATGCGGCCTGGCAGGTCGAACCTGCGGTATTGCGGTATGGGTATCTGGCTCCCCTCAACAGGATGGTTCAGAAGTGCCTGCCGCGTGAATGGACGGCGGCGTCAGCCGAGCAAGTGCCCAAGCACCGCCGCTGTAGCCACGCAGGCTGCGACCGTCCAAGCGAGGCCGTACTTTCTCGAGACGAGAATGGCGACCGCCAGTGCGCAGAGGTGCGCAGGGTTGGTAGTGAAGAAGAAAGGTGCTGCGATGGAGACCATCACGCATCCGGGCGCTGCCTCAAGGAGCGCCTGAGTTCTGACGGAGAACCTGCGGTTCTTGAGGAAAAGCCAGCCGAGAAGCCTCGTCGAGTACGTCATGACGAGCATGGCGAGAATCGTGAGGAACTCCGCGAGGTTCATGCCGAAGGCAAGTTCCCGCGTCATAAATTCAGGATCGAAGAGGGACTCGATCATTTGACGCCCTCCTTTTCCTCACCCGCCTTGTGACCTTCGACATGATCTCTACCGGTCGTGAACCAGACGGCTGCAAGACCGAGAAGGGAGCCTGCAGCGACGGCCACGGGGGTCGAGAACATCAGACTCATGAGGCCCGCAGCGACGAAGCTCACGATCCACGGCAGGCACTTCTTCGCGCCCGGCCACATCCCGGAAAGGATCGCGATGAAGATCGCGGGGAAGGCCATGGCAAAGCCCCAGACCTCGAGGTCGCCGAGATCGTTGCCGATCCATGCACCGACGGCGGCCGAGCCCCACCAGGAGGTCCAGAGGGCAATGGCGCAGCCGACATAGAAGGGAAGCGAGAAGGCGTCGTCGTTCGACTTCCCGAGCCTCTTCATGCGCGTGACGTCCTGCATGGCCAGCGCCCAGGCCTCGTCACACATGAAGAAAAGCACGAAGAGCGATTCGCGCGTCGTGAGCTTGCCCATGTAAAGCGTGAGCGAAGCGGAGAGCATGATGTGACGCGAGTTGATGAGCCAGGTCGTGACCATGATCATCAGCACGGGCGGAATCGTGCTCCACAGCGCCACGGCTGCGAATTCGGAGCCGCCCGCATAGTTCGCGGCGCACATCAAGCCCGAGGTGAAGGGCGAGAGCCCGGCATGTGCCCCCGTAGCGCCGAGAATGAGGCCGACCGGAACGAAGCCCGTCATGACGGGCACGGCGGCACGAAGGCCCCTGAGGACCTCCTGCGCCGTGTCGGGTTGTGAAACGAGAGCTTGGTCTGACATCTTCAGATCAGAAGAGAGCCTGTCGTTACAGCGTGCCGAACCACGTGATGACGACGGCGTTGATCAGGTCGATGAGGAATGCGCCCACGACCGAGACGATGAGCCAGGCGCGCGGGGACGAGCCGTACTTTTCGCTGATGGCCTGCATGTTGGCAAGACCGTTGGCCGTAGCACCCATGGAGAAACCGATGCCGCCCACGGAGAGCATGACGGCGTCGTAGGAGCGGCCGAAGGCCGTGAAGAGCACCGTCCAGGCGTAGATGAGCATCAGGATCGTCTGGCAGGCGAGGATCACGACGAGCGGAAGCGCGAGGTGCACGAGTTCGTGGAGCTTCAGGTTGTTGATGGCCATCGTGACGAAGAGGACGAGCGTGATGTCGGCCACGGCGTTGAGGCCCTTGCCTTCGACCTTGTACATCCCCGAGAAGTCTCCGACGTTGCGGATGATGGTCGCGATGATCATGGCACCGATGTAGGCGGGCAGCGTGATGTAGTGGCCGAGGAAGTTCGAGACGATCGTGCCGAGGCCCATGGCGAGCGCCGTGACGGAGACCGCCCGCATGATCTCATTCGTGAAGTTTGGCTTCGCGGATGCGTGCTGTTCCGTAATGTCGGTGTCCATGTCGTCGGGGAGGTGCAGCTCGGGTTCAGGCTGCTGGACTTCGTCGGGAGTCTTCACCTTGTAGCGGCGAATGCACCATTCGCCGAACGGGCCGCCGATGAGAAGGGCGGCGACCATGCCGAAGGTGGCGGCGGTGACGGCAACGGCGGTGCCGCCCGTGATGCCGTAGGTTTCCTCAAAATAGGGACCGAAGGCAGCGGCGGTGCCAAGGCCGCCCATCATGGAGACGGAGCCCGCGAGAATGCCGTAGTGCTTGTCAAAGCCCATGGCTTCCGCTATGGCCATGCCCATGCCGTTCTGGAGAAACACAAGTACCGTGACCGCGAGGAGGAAGCCGAGAAGGAGCCTGCCGCCGTCCTTGACGACGCGAAGGCTGGCCATCAGGCCGATGGTCGTGAAGAAGCCGAGCATGAGCACGGTCTGCAGCGTCGAGTCGATCTGAACCTTGACAATGTTGAAGTACTCGAGGAAGGAGACGACGATGGCAAAGGACATGCCGCCCACCACGGGACTCGGGATGGAATAGCGTGAAAGCACGCAGACCTTTCCCTTGAGCCAGACGCCAAAATAATAGGTGCATACTGCGAGCGCGACGGCCTGCACCTTGTCCACTGCGATGACCGGCACCGTTCCTGCTATATCTGTCATGTTTCCTTCTCTTTTTGTTGGTTGTTGTGAACGCCTGATTTTCAGGCAGACTGATGAAAAGTCTAGCAGTGCGGGAAAGCGGCTCAAGGTGCCTTCCCTAAGGCATTCGCCCAAGGGGAGTCGACATTTCTCAATCAAAGGCCAAACCCTGCAGGGTTTATCCTGACTCGGGCTCAAGGTCCGCACCAGGTCCCTTAAAATCGAACAACTGCCGTGGAAATCGTCCGCGGAATCACAAACGTTCAACCGCTGCCGGAGTCTAAGAAATGGCACAAACCTCACGAAAGCACGCCCTGATCATCGTCGACCTGCAGAAGGATTTTCTGCCCGGGGGCGCGCTGGCGGTACCCGGCGGCGACAAGATCGTGCCCGTCATCCGTGAAGTGCTCGAAAAGAATTCCTGGGACTGCATCGTCATGACCCAGGACTGGCATCCTGCGGGTCACGTCTCCTTTGCCCGGAACCATGAAGGCAGGCACGTGCTCGACGTCATTGAACTTCCATACGGCATGCAGATGCTCTGGCCCGTTCACTGCGTTGAAGGCACCGACGGTGCTGCCATCGAGGGCGTCGACACGATGAAGGCCGACCTCGTCCTTAGAAAGGGCAGGGAACTCAACATCGACAGCTACTCCGCCTTCTGTGCGGCCGACAACGAGACGAAGACGGGGCTGCCGGGGTGTCTGCGCGAGCGCGGCATCACTGACGTCTGGGCGTGCGGCCTTGCACTTGACTACTGCGTCTCGTTCACCGCAATCGATGCAGCTCGCGAAGGGTTCGACACCCATGTCATCACCGACGCCTCCGCCGCGATCGACGCCAACGGCAGCCTTGAGAAGGCCGAAGCCGCCTGGCGACTTGCCTGCATCGACGTGTGCAGGGCCGAGGATGTGCTCGAGCCCGAGTACTGACGCAAATACAACCCATCAATCTTTAAAGGCCGCCCCTGTCTCACGACTCGGACGGCCTTTTTCTTTGCTGGCGACGGGCGGTGTCGGGTTTTGCCCCGCGAGTACGCATCCAATTCGGAGAACGGAGGGCGGAAAAGGGGGCGTCAGAGGGGGCCAGCTGAACGAAATCCTCGTTTCGGGAAATAGAGAACAGAAGAATTGAAAGCTGTGGACCGTAAGGTATCATCATAGATACAATCTATCCCCCCCCATGAGAGTCTAAATTAACAATGTACGGGTAAGCCCGCAGGGAAATTGGTCTAGACTGGGGTAGACCCTTATTCGTGTTGTCAGGCGCGATGGAAACGCGTGCAAAAGTGTTCGATCGGGCAACTTGATCAAAGTCAATCTGCACATAAGGTTCTAAAGGAATCATTAATAATGACTCTCAGGAAATATTTTACTTCATGAAAGTCAATGGGGCAAAGGAAACATGGGGGTTAACCTTGACGTTTTAAAGCGACTCAAAAAACAGAGGCTTGAAAGGAAGGGAGCCGAGAGTTGCCTACGGTCTTATTCTGCGTATGTCCCAACTCGAAAGTGAGCGGGGATGAAATGACCAACCAAAGACCAAAATATTTGGAGATACGCAGATGAATCGCGTTTTCAAGACCAAATGGAGTGCTGCCCATCAGCAGTACGTTGTTACTGACGAGCATCGTGCCACGAAGGGCAAGGCTTCCAAGAGCGCTGTGGCTCTGACTGTTGCTGCCCTAATGATGGCCGGTGCGCATGCAGCTTACATGGAACCCGGCTTTGAGGCGTCTCGCTACCATGAGGTTGATCAGGCCCAGCAGTCCTGGGAAACCGCGGAATATCAAAAGGACTGGGGTCTGGCTGCCATGAATGCTTCGAAGGCATACGCCCTCGGCTTCCATGGCCAGAAGACCATGGTGGGCATCATGGACTCTGGTGCTCTCCTTGACAAGCATCCCGAACTTAGAGGCGACCGTTTTTCAGCCACCCATGTCACGGGTGAATATGGTTCGACTGGTAACCGCTATCCCCAGTCTGTCAGCAGCGAAAATAAAGGCCAGCCCTTCAACAAAGGCGAACACTTTGACGTGACGGGCAATTGGATGTCCGATCGCAACGACAATCATGGTACCCATGTTGTGGGCACCGTTGGTGCCAATCGTGACGGCTCCGAATTCCACGGCGTTGCTTGGGGATCCAACATTCTTAGCGGTAACACTGGCGCTACCGACAGCAACAACTACGGCCCGTATCAGGACCATGACTTCTTCTTCAAGGGGTGGAAGACCATGGCCGATACGATCACCAAGGCCAATAAGATTAATGGGCACGATCGTGGCGGTGTGATCAATAATTCGTGGGGCACGAACATCCGTACGAAGGAAGTTTACAAGTGGAGTGCCGCTAAGAACGATTGGGTGTGGGATCACTACGTCACCCCCGACGAAGATACGTCCAAGTACACAACCGGTGATGTTCCCGAGAATCCTACCGACGGTCAGATTTATATGCAGACCGGTCATCTCGCCGCGAACACTGTGCAGCAGTCTGAGTACGAGTACTTCTACTTCAAGAAGGTTTACGGTGACAAGTTCAACGCGGGTGAAGCGACTTCTGACAAATCTTTCGTCGATGCCGCTTGGGAAGCAGTGCAGGGTGAGAACAAGAACGTCGTGCAGATCTTTACGACGGGCAACCGCAACATGGGAAATCCCTTCTATCGTCCGCTGTATCCGTACTTCAATCCCGAGGCAGAAGGGAATTGGATCGCTGTTGCCGGTCTGAGGAAGGCCAACAATTTTGATCCCGCAAATCCTAAGTATGCCCTCGTCGACGGCTTCAACGAAGCTGGTCTTGGCAAGTATTGGACTGTTGCGGCTCCTGGCAACGGCATTTACTCTACGATCGTTGGCAAGGATCCCAAGATTACCGAAAGTAAAGATCCGCTTAAGCCTGCCTTCGGTGAGCCTGGTTATGGCAGCAAGTCCGGTACTTCGATGGCTGCGCCTCACGTTGCCGGTGCAATGGGTGTCCTCATGTCCCGCTATCTGGACATGAATGCGAAGCAGGTTCGCGACGTGATGTTCACCACTGCTAACCATTACAATCCCGATGGTTCGCCCATGGAAGGCTGGAACAATGTTGACGGAACGAAGCCGGCGGACGGTCAGGTTTCCGATCGTATGGGTTGGGGTGTTCCTGATCTGGACAAGGGCATGTATGGCCCGGGCCAGTTCCTTGGCGAGTTCAATTACAACATGGCCAACACCAGTCTTGACGTTTGGACCAACAATATCACCAATGTCGCTCTCGACCAGCGCATGGAAGAAGAAAAGGCATGGCTGGCCGACTATGATAAGAATCTGAAGTCTGAATTGGTTCTTGGTGACAAGTTCATCGTTCTGAACGGCACTGATGACAAGAAGGATCACATCATTTCTGAAAGCGACGCAAAGAAGTGGCGTCAGGAATACTTCGAACTGCGAAAGGCTGAAATCGAAAAGAAGCAGGCGAATGACTTTGCAGGTTACAAGGGTTCTCTGATCAAGGATGGTGCCGGTACACTCGTCATGACCGGTAAGAACGAGTACAAGGGTACTACCACGGTCAAGGGCGGCACGCTCCTCGCCTTTACGGAATCCATCGGCGAAAACAACACCGTTGAAGTTGAGGGTGGCAGCTTCGGCGTCCTTTCCTCTTACGACGACCAGTTCACCATGAAGGGTCTCATCGAGAGCAAGGCGACGGATGCGGATCTTCTCACGATCAATGTTGGCGAGAATGGTTCTCTCTACATCGATGCCGCTTCCAACGTGGCTGTCAAGGCTGTTAACTTTGCGAAGAATAAGAAGGTCACGGTGGGTCTCGCCGGTGCTGATCGTTCCAGCCTTGTGAGCGTCTACAACGGTGAAAAGGATGCGGTTTCCGGCACCTTTGAAATCAAGGAAGGTACGCTTACTGGCGTTACTCACGACGTTCTGAAGACGGACTCGCTCTTCTTTGATCTGGCCAAGGAAGACGTCAAGGTCGAGGACAAGAAGATCTCCGTCTCCATGAAGAAGAAGGAAGGCGTGACGATGGAATCGTTCGCCGATACCGAAAATCAGAAGAAGATTGCATCTGCGATCGCCGCTTCCGGCAACGCTCTCACGGGTGACGTTCTGACGGCCGCCAACGAAAAGCAGGTCAAGGAAATTTTGTCGACCCTTGACGATGACTTCTATGCAACGGCCCGCAATGCCCTCGTGATGAATGCCACCGCCGTGTCCCGCACGGTCATGGATCAGGCCCGAGGCATGGGTGAAGGTCGCTCCGCCGAAGTTGACAACGGTCGCGCCCGCATCTGGGCAGCCGGCATCGGTCACTGGGGCGAAGCCGAAGGTAACCTTGACACCATGGACGTCGACTTCCGCGCCGGCTTCCTCGGTGCTGAAGCTCTTGTCCTTGACAACACCAAGTTCGGCGCCTTCTTCGGCTACGGTACGACGGATTACAAGTCCGGCCTCAACAAGATCGACGGTGAGGACAAGCACTTCGGTGTCTACGGTCTTACCGACATCGGCAACGTGACGATGACCTACGGCGTCGCCTACACTGATCAGGACCGTGACACGACGCGCTTCCTCGGTGGCGTTGCCAACCAGCACAGCGAAAACGCTTCCGTCCTTCAGGGCTTCGTTGAAGGTGCGTACAACTTCGACCTGAGCGTTGCGAAGGTCTCCCCGTACGTCGGCTTCACCTGGGCCCGTGTCGAAACGGATGCCGTGGTTGACAACGCCATCGGCCACAGCTTCAAGACCGACGAAATCAAGGACGACATCCAGATCGCCACGCTCGGTGTTCGTACCGCTGTTCCGTTCGCCATGGGCAACATGCCGGTCGCTCTGACGGCTGATCTCGGGTGGTCTCATTACTTCGGTGACACCGAAGGTCTCGTGAACGTCCAGATGGGCGAGGGCGGCAAGTTCGCCGCGATCGAAGGTTCTGAACTCAAGGATCAGGCCAACCTCGGTCTCGGCATCGTCGGTCAGGTCGCGAAGCACGCCACGGTTGGTGTCTCCTACTCCGGTTCCTGGGGCAGCGACATCAACACGCACGGCATCTTCGCCAACGTCCGCTTCAACTTCTAAGCCCTCGGGTTTTGAAGCAGGTGACAACACCTGCGGATGACTGAACACGGTCGGCTCTTCTTTGGAAGGGCCGACCGTTGTTTTTTCATTGAGAGGCCCTACCGATATTGGAACTTTCATAAATAAATTCACTTTTGGCGTAATTACGTAGTCAGCCAAAAAATGGCAAGGGGTTTACCCTTGGTTTTCGGTTAAAACAAATTCTGAGCTTCTCATTTTGAGCTGGAAAAATAATCTTGATCCATGTCAATTCGGTTAGGTTGTTCAAGTTACCATCGGATGGTAACTTGAACAACCTTATCTTCACCTCTTGATTTGTCAACACTGCCGTTACAAAGTCAGGGTTTGCGATGCTGTTCTAAAACGACATGTCTTTTCGCAACACCTGCAGGAAAGGCGATTCGGGGGATCAAAACAAGATATTCTGCGCAGGTCCCTGCTCGAAGGAGCGGGGAACAAGGACCAACCTAAGACCCAATTAATTTGGAGTTACGCAGAATGAATCGCGTTTTCAAGACCAAGTGGAGTGCTGCTCACCAGCAGTACGTTGTCATCGACGAACATCACGCCACGAAGGGCAAGGCTTCCAAGAGCGCCGTTGCCATCGCCGTTGCGGCCTTCATGATGGCTGCCGGCGCGCAGGCCGCCTACATGGACCCGAACCCGAACATCAGCAGCGCCTCTGTTGCTGAAGCCCAGCGTGCCTTTGAAACGGCCGAATACAACGCTGACTGGGGCCTGAAGGCCATGCACGCTTCCAAGGCCTATGCACTTGGTTTTACCGGCAAGGGTGTTGCTGTTGCCGTCATGGACTCTGGCGCTCTCCTTTCCCACTCTGAACTGTCTGGCGAACGCTTCGATGCAGTTGAACACAGTGGCAAGTACAGCTCCACTGGCAACCATTATCAGCAGGGTGCGAATGGCGTTGGCGATGAATTCGGTAATGGCGATTACGTCGCTGGCAAAGATTTCAAAGTTGACGGCAACTTCATGCCGCATGTGAACGATACTCACGGTACTCACGTGACCGGTACGGTCGGCGCGAACAAGGACGGTCAGGGCATGCATGGCGTGGCCTTTGACGCCAATATTTTCGTCGGCAACTCTGGTGCCACCGACAACAACAACTACGGTCCGTTCCAGGATTACAACTTCTATTACGAAGGTTGGTCTGCTCTGGCCAACAAGGTCCGTGACAAGAACGGCACACTCGAAGACGGAACTACGCTTCGTGGTGGCGTGATCAACAACTCCTTTGGCACGAACATCCGCTACACGGCCAAGGGTGCCTCGCTCCCTGTGAACAACGTCAGGGAAAGCGAGTTTGAGTACTTCCTTTTCAAGAAGAATCCGAACCCGAATGGCAAGGACTTCGTGGATGCGGCTTGGGACGCCATTCAGGACAAGAATGTGGTCCAGATCTTCACGACGGGCAACCGTGACATGAAGAACCCGTACTATCGTCCGCTCTATCCGTACTTCAATCCTGACGCCGAAGACCAGTGGATCGCGGTTACGGGCCTCAAGCAGCTCGACACGACGGATACCAACGGCAATCCGAAGTATGACTATTGGTACGGCGTGAACAAGGCGGGTGACGCCAAGTGGTGGACGGTTGCTGCTCCTGGTGCCAAGATCTACAGCTCGATTGTGGTTGACGATCATTATGTCGCGAGCGATGCCAACCACAAGCTCGGCGATGCCGGTTATGCAACGTTCGGTGGCACGTCCATGGCCGCTCCTCACGTGGCCGGCGCCATGGCTGTTCTCATGCAGCGTTATCCTGACATGACCGCTCCGCAGGTCCGTGAGGTCATGTTCACGACTGCCAATCACAAGAACTCCGACGGCAGCAACTTTGACAGCTGGAGCGTCGGTGAAAACGAGGTCGACCCGCTCTTCGGTTGGGGTGTTCCTGACCTCGACAAGGGCATGTATGGTCCTGGTCAGCTCCTGAAGAACTTCGAATACCAGATCCGAGAAGGCAACCTTGACGTCTGGAGCAATAACATTGTTCAGGACGCGCTTGAACAGCGCAAGGCTGAAGACAAGAAGTGGAAGGAAGAAATAAAGTATTGCCTTGATGACAGCGGAAAAGTTGTCGCGTCTAAGATCAAGCTTGACGACGCAATTCTCTATCAAGGCGACATTCCTGGACTTGAAAAAGACAAAATCACGGAGGATGAAGCCCGCAAGTGGATCGCGGAATACTATGAAAAGCGTCTTGAGGCTGTTAACGAACGCGAGAATCTGGACGGTAGCCTGACGAAGTCTGGCAAGGGTACCCTCATCATGACCGGTGCCAACTCCTACAAGGGCGCCACGACCGTCAAGGCCGGTACGCTTCTTGCTTTTGCCGAATCCATCGGTACTGATAACAAGGTTAAGGTGGGAGATGGTGGTACGTTCGGCGTTCTGTCGAGCTACAACGACCAGTTCACGAAGAAGGGTCACCTTTACAGCACGGATGCCCAGAAGGGTGAACTCAAGATTGAAATCGATGACGGCGGCACGCTTGCCATCGACGCGACTTCCAATGTTGTCGTTGACTCTGTCACCTTCAACGGTGCCAAGAAGTTCGAAGTCACGCTTGAAGGTGCAGATACTGCCACGCTCGTGGATACCTGGAATGGCAAGAAGGACGCTCTGACCGGTTCCTTCCAGGCCAAGAATACGGATAACTTGTTCTCGGCTGACGGTGAGACGCTGACGACGGCCCTCAAGTCCAACTACATCTTCTTTGATCTGGACAAGGCTGAAGGCAAGGGCAATCAGGCCACCATCTCCATGAAGAAGAAGGATGGCGTTACGTTCGAACAGTTCGCCGGCACTGCCAACGAACAGAAGATCGCTGCTGCCATCGAGGCTTCCGGCAACAAGCTCACGGGTGAAATCCTTTCTGCTAAGACTGAACAGGAAATCTCGGACACGTACCGCACCCTTGACGATGACTTCTACGCCACGGCCCGCAATGCTCTCGTCGTGAACGCCACCGCCGTGTCCCGCACGGTCATGGATCAGGCTCGCGGCATGGGTGAAGGCCGCTCCGCCGAAGTTGACAACGGTCGCGCCCGCATCTGGGCTGCCGGCATCGGTCACTGGGGCGAAGCTGAAGGCACGAAGAGTACGATGGACGTTGACTTCCGCACCGGCTTCCTCGGTGCTGAAGCTCTTGTCCTCGACAACACCAAGGTTGGTGCCTTCTTCGGCTACGGTACGACGGACTACAAGTCCGGCCTCAACAAGATCGACGGTGAAGACAAGCACTTCGGCGTCTACGGTCTGACGGACATCGGCAACGTGACGATGACCTACGGCGTCGCCTACACTGATCAGGACCGTGACACGACGCGCTTCCTCGGTGGCGTTGCCAACCAGCACAGCGAAAACGCTTCCGTCCTTCAGGGCTTCGTTGAAGGTGCGTACAACTTCGACCTGAGCGTTGCGAAGGTCTCCCCGTACGTCGGCTTCACCTGGGCCCGTGTCGAAACGGATGCCGTGGTTGACAACGCCATCGGCCACAGCTTCAAGACCGACGAAATCAAGGACGACATCCAGATCGCCACGCTCGGTGTTCGTACCGCTGTTCCGTTCGCCATGGGCAACATGCCGGTCGCTCTGACGGCTGATCTCGGGTGGTCTCATTACTTCGGTGACACCGAAGGTCTCGTGAACGTCCAGATGGGCGAGGGCGGCAAGTTCGCCGCGATCGAAGGTTCTGAACTCAAGGATCAGGCCAACCTCGGTCTCGGCATCGTCGGTCAGGTCGCGAAGCACGCCACGGTTGGTGTCTCCTACTCCGGTTCCTGGGGCAGCGACATCAACACGCACGGCATCTTCGCCAACGTCCGCTTCAACTTCTAAGCCTTCGGGTTTTGAAGCAGGTGACATCACCTGCGGATAACTGAAAACGGCCTGCAGTTCTTCGGAGCTGCAGGCCGTTGTTTTATTCTGATCAGTCGCTGCGAGGCCCGGCCCTATTGCTTGACGTAGGGGCCTTCACCGTGTCCTGACCTCAATGCCCATCTCAACACAGAGAGTCCAACCGTTCCGCTGAGCGAGAACGACGTTCTAAAAGGGGGGGCAACAGTCAGGTCGACACGATCAGCCACGGAGAGATGTCTGCTCGAGACGCCGTTTGTCCTGCGAAGCCGCCACCAGACTTCAAACTCCCGTCTTGTTGTCGGGGATATGGAGGGCACCCGAGACGACGGCGAAAGAAGGCGGCCTGCGGGATTTTCCGTGCGACAGATGTTGACGCACGAGGTCCTCATAATGAACTCATCAGGAATCGGGAAGAAAGAGAGGGAGTGTCTCGGAAGATAATGTCAGACGAGGATGGAATCAATCGGCGGCAGCTTTCCTCAAGTCAGCCACTGTCCACTGCTTCAGGGAGTAGAGTTTCATCAAGGAGTTCGTGAATGCAGGATTTCAACAAGGAATGTGCGGCCTCGTCCGACAAGGGCAGTGAACCTGTCGTCCTTTGCTCGAAGATGGTGAGGATTGCCGCTGCGTTCCTCAAGGAGACGGATCCGGAAGGCTATGAGATGCTCTGCGAAGGCCTTGCAAAGGCCAATCCCGACTCGATCGCCTTCATCAACGAGCACCTCCTCAAGGGGAGAACTGATGACGCAGAGCAGGCTGATTGGGACCTTCCGTCCCTCATCATCGGGCATAGGCTGGCGGTCGCATCCGGACGCTGTGCGATCATCGAGCCCGGGGCCGAGGAGAGTCCGCGGGGATGGCGCATCAGAGTGAAGAAGGGGGACAGAGAAAAAGTCACGAAGGTCTGGGACCGGTTCTCTGCCAGCGACATGAGGCATGACATCAAGCTGCCGAGCGTTGCACGTCTGAGCGAAAAGGAGCGGGCGCTGCTCGGATCTTCAGCCGAGCCCGCAACGGTGCGCCTGGAACTCGAGCCGAAGCCCCATCTGGTCCTGAACGTGGTGGGCGCTTTGGCGGAAGATTGGGGTTTGACCCATTGGTCTCCGTCTATGGGAATCATCAGCATCGTGAACGGGACCGTAAAGACCGTGTGGGTCGATACGGAAATTGAAGAGATTGACGGCGAACTTCATTACGAGCTCAGCATTGAGGCACTCATGAAGATCATGGCGATCGACGATGCCTGGCTCACGACGTCCGTAGTGCCGGGAGCGTGGTATTCCCGAGTCCCGTCTGTCGACGGCACCAGAGTTCCCGTGGCCTGGAGCATGATGGCGCACAACACCGTTGAGGTGCCGATGCCGGCCACGGTCTACGCGGCCCTCAACAGAAGAATTCCGTGGTTCGGCGTTGACGACGCGGAGAGGTGGATCATCCGGATGTTGCGCGAGGGCCAAAGTGTGCCATGCTGACGGCAGGGGCGGTGGAAGTAGGGCGACAACATCCAGCCCTGCCGGGCGATTACGGCTGGCGCCATCCATCAGCTGCTGCGCGCCAGGGCAGACGAATCTCCGGTTTCGTCCTTCACGCCGCATGATCTTCGCCGAACCTTTGCGACGCGGCTCCTTGAGTCCGGCGCCGACATCAACACCGTGCGGCAGGCGATGGGACATTCCTCCGTCGCGACGACCAGGCGCTACGACAAGCGTGATGAGCATCTGGTGGAGGAAGCAACGAGGAAGGTGGCGCTTTGGGCAAAGCGGGCGCTCCAGGATTGACTCTGGCAAAATATCGGCAGCAGGGATCGCTTGCAAACGCCATTCAGAAATCCACCCCACTCTCCGGCAAGGCTCACGAAATTTTCGATGACGAGCCTTCGGCATCGGAAGGGGTCCCCGCAAGGGGTTCAAAAACGACAAAGCCCAGTGCTACCAACACCGGGCTTAGTCTTTAGAAAGGAAAGTAGGATGTGTGCTGCATTCTTTTCCTTGTTAGGAAGTTTAGCACAGGCGAACTTTGTTTGGAACGGCGACATTGTTCTCAATGTTGCGATGGCCGGCGGAGGCGTTGATTGGCTGGGGCTTTTGGGCCTCGCCATCATTATCGGCGTTGTCAGGGTGATTGCTGCCCGCAAGCGTTAATGGCTTCTTAGCCGACGGAAACGGGGTCTCCGAAAGGGGACCCCGCTTCCGTTTGAGGCATTGCTCCAGAGTCTCTGGCACACAATCGTCAGAAGGCGTATCTCACGCCATTTGTTCAGTCGCCTAAGGGAAAGACCTTAGATCGGGCGATGTGGATCATTGACCCAAGGACAGATTTGCCGTTCTAAAGCGTCCGAGGCCCCCACAAACGGCTGTTTGTTTGCGATAATCACGCCAACATTTGCGGACGACCCCGTTCAGGCGAATCTCACGACGCCATGCGTCCGCGACTCAGATCTTCAACTTCCATACAAGAGTACAGCAAAAATGGGCGGCTTCTTCGGCGCTGTATCCAAGCGCGACATCGTTCTCGACACCTTCTTCGGCGTCGACTACCACTCCCACCTCGGCACCAAGTTCGGCGGCATGACGATCTACCACCCTGAGAAGGGCTTCCAGCGTCAGATCCACAACATCACGAACACGCCGTTCCGCACCCGCTTCGAGCCGGACATTGCGGACATGAAGGGCAACTGCGGCATCGGCTGCATTTCGGACGACGATCCGCAGCCTCTGCTCCTGAGGTCCCATCTCGGCCTCTTTGCGATCACGACGGTCGGCATCATCAACAATGCCGACGACCTGATCGAGCGCTACTTCAGCAACAACAATTCCCAGTTCCTCGCGATGGGCTCGGGCAAGGTGAACTCCACCGAACTCGTCGGCGCGCTCATCAACCGCAAGCAGTCTATCGTCGAGGGCATTCGCTACGCCCAGGACATTATTCAGGGCTCCGAAACGATCATGCTCCTGCAGCCCGACGGCATCATCGTCGCCCGCGACAAGCTCGGTCGTCTGCCGGTTCTCATCGGCAAGGATGAAAACGGCTACTGCGTCTCGTTCGAGAGCTTCGTCTACCACAAGCTCGGCTACGAGGACCACTATGAGCTCGGACCTCAGGAAATCGTCAAGATCACGCCCGAGGGCATCGAGGTTCTCTCGCCCGCTGCCGAGAAGATGCGTCTGTGCGCCTTCCTCTGGACGTACTACGGTTATCCGAACTCCAACTACGAAGGCAAGAACGTCGAGGTGATGCGCTACCGCAACGGCGAGATCATGGCCCGCAACGCCATGGCCGACGGCACGGCTCCCGACGTCGACTACGTGGCGGGTGTTCCCGACTCCGGCCTTCCGCACGGCATCGGCTACGCCAATGAAAGCGGCAAGAAGTTCGCGCGTCCCTTCATCAAGTACACGCCGACCTGGTCCCGCTCCTTCATGCCCGCAAACCAGCAGATCCGCAATCAGGTCGCCAAGATGAAGCAGATTCCGGTCCCCGAACTCATCAAGGACAAGAAGCTTCTTCTCATCGACGACTCCATCGTGCGCGGCACGCAGCTTCGTGAAACGGTCGACTTCCTCTACAAGTCCGGCGCGAAGGAAGTGCACATGCGCTCCGCCTGCCCGCCGATCATGTACAGCTGCAAGTACCTGAACTTCTCCCGCGGCAACTCCGACATGGAGCTCCTCGCCCGTCGCGTCATTCAGGAGCTTGAAGGCGACGAGGGTCACAAGCACCTCGCCGAGTACGCCGACGCCAAGACCGAGCGCGGCCAGTGCATGCTCAAGTCCATCTGCGACAAGATGGGCTTCGACTCGCTCGGCTTCCAGTCCGTCGAAGGCCTCATCGAAGCCATCGGCCTTGACCCCGAGAAGCTCTGCACGTACTGCTGGACCGGGAAGGAATAATCCGCTGATCCTGCATCCGGTGCATCCGCATTGAGAGGGGCCTGCCCGCGGCAACCGCCGTCGGCAGGCCCTTTCGCATAGGCGGAAAACACTCGGTAGAACTACGGAGTGAGGCGACCTCAATCCGCCCGCAGGAGAGGGGAGAAGAGGGTGCGCAGGGGTTCTCGGCCTTCAAACGGCTGCAGTTGAGGGAAAATACCACAGGCTGTTTGTAAAAAATCATGACACGGCGCATGGAATTTCGGAGAACCCTCTCTCGGACTGAATTCGAGACATTTTAAAGCTCGGTGACTAAGGTACCTTTCGGGTACTGTTGCTCAGCAAACACTACAAACGCCTGTGCCACGCGCATTTTCAAAATGATCAGCCTCCTGTGAACGTCAGCAATGTTAAATCGAAACCGATTTGAGGCCGCACCGCCGGGAATCATGTGAAATGCAGGGGATTTCCCGGGACTGACGGGCCGTTCAGGAATGGAGACCCAGACGAGAAGCATTTGCAGGCGAGTCGTTTTGGAAAACATTACAATTCGTCTGGGTGACACCCCCAAGCATATTTCCCCGCAGGTACAATTGGGATGTCACCTTAACGTGACAGGCGGACCACAACACAGACGTTCCACAGGACCGGAACGGAAAGCGTCGCCGAAAGAGGGTGCCCGGACGGGCAGCCCGTCCCCAAGAATAAAGAGAAGGACTACCGCAATGAACAAGAAGGAAATCGCGCAGGCTGTCGCAGAACGCCTCGTGCTCTCGCCCTCCCTCGTAGAGGGCATCGTTGATGCCGTGCATGAAGAGATCGTCGAGGCCATGGCCCGCGGCGAACGCGTCACGTTCTGGAACTTCGGCCGCTGGGAATTGAAGACTACCGCCGCTCGCGTCGGTCGTGAATTCAAGACCGGCAAGTCCGTCGTGATTCCGGAACGCAACAAGGTCTGCTTCACCGCCAGCCCGAACCTCGTCGCGGCCGTCGAAGACGCCATGAAGACGCTCTGACGCTCAGGCACCAGAGAGACAAAAGGGGACGCCGTCCGAAATGGATGCCGTCCCTTTTTTGCGCACGCAGGCTTCGCTCCGGAGCGGCGTCCGCCCGTCTAGTCAAAACACCTTATGTTTATTTTTCGAAATGTGTGCTTATAATACGAAAGTTTGCACAGACGATTCGTCCTTAGGAGGAACCCTTACGACTCTTTGAGCGCGAGGCGTTTTGTCCGGAAAGCCGAAGGACGAGGCGCCTGTGCGTGTAGATTCAACGTGTTTGAGGAGTAAGGAAAAATGGGTTATTTCCCGCAGTGGAAGCTCAAGGAAAAGGGCGTGGTGGCCCCTGACGAGCGTCTTCCCACCGGCCAGACGGTGGCGATGGGCGTTCAGCACGTGGTGGCCATGTTCGGCTCCACCATTCTCGCCCCGATTCTCATGGGCTTTGACCCCAACATGGCGGTTTTGATGAGCGGCATCGGCACGCTCATTTTTTTCGCCATCGTGGGCGGCAGGGTGCCGAGCTATCTGGGTTCATCCTTTGCGTTCATCGGCGTGGTGATCGCAGCGACGGGCTACGTTGCGGGCTCGGGCCTCAACGGCAACATTCCCGTTGCGCTGGGCGGCATCGTGGTCTGCGGTCTCGTCTACTGTGTCGTGGGCCTCATCGTGATGCTTACGGGCGTTAAGTGGATTGAAAAGCTGATGCCTCCCGTCGTGACGGGGGCGGTCGTCGCCGTGATCGGCCTCAACCTCGCCCCGACGGCCTGCCGTTCGGTGGGTCCGACGGACTTCGACGCCTGGATGGCCGTCGTCACCTTCATGTGCGTGGGCGGCGTTGCCGTGTGGACGCGCGGCTTCATCCAGAAGCTCCTCATCCTCATCGGCCTTGTGATCGCGTACTTCATCTACGCGGTGCTCGCCAACGGCTTCGGCATGGGCAAGCCGATCGACTTCTCGATCATCTCCAACGCCGCCTGGTTCGGCGTTCCGACGGTTCACACACCGGTCTTCGAGATGCACGCCATCGCGCTCATCGTTCCGGTCGTGATCATTCTCGTTGCCGAGAACCTCGGCCACGTGAAGGCCGTGACCGCCATGACGGGCCGCAACCTTGACCCGTACATGGGCCGTGCGTTCCTCGGCGACGGCATCGCGACGATGCTCTCGGGCTCCTTCGGCGGCACGGGCGTGACGACCTACGGTGAAAACATCGGCGTGATGGCCGCCACGCGCGTCTACTCCACGCTGCTCTTCCCGGTCGCCGCGATCTTCGCGATCATCCTCGGCTTCTCCCCGAAGTTCGGCGCTGTGATCCAGACGATTCCGCAGCCCGTCCTCGGCGGCACCTCGATCGTGGTCTTCGGCCTCATCGCCGTGGCCGGCGCTCGCGTCTGGGTCGTCAACAAAGTCGACTTCGGCAACAGCCGCAACCTGATCGTGGCTGCCGTCACGCTGATTCTGGGCGGCGGCGACTTTACCCTCAACCTCGGCTTCTTCAGCCTCGGCGGCATCGGTACCGCGACCTTCGGCGCGATCATCCTCAACGCCGTCATGTCGCTCGGCGAACCCAAGGAGGAAAAGGCCTCGGGCGAGCCCATCGAGTTTGACCGCAAGGCCTGACGCCTGATCTGACTTCAAGTCCCGAACGGGGCTGCTTCTCAAGGGAGCGGCCCCGTTTTTCGTTAATGGCAAAGGAGAGCAGGTTGGGAAGGGAGGCGGCAAAGTCGGGCTGTCTGAAACCTGCAAGTCGTCAAAAGATCACTCAAGGCCCAGAAACGATGGACGATCGCGTGCGCAGGCTGCTTTATCTGGGCCTCACCAGGTCGTCCGCACGCATCGAGCTTGTCGTGAGCACCAAGGCCATGGCCGCGCTTAACGCAGCGGCAGGCTGACCGCCGGAAGTCCGCAGGTCGCCTGAGGCCCGACGAATGATGGAAAAGAGAAGGGGACCCGTTGTTGATGGATCCCCTTTGTGTTCTCAGGTCCCTTGCGACAAGGGACTCAAGTGGAAAGATCAGCGGTGGTTGCGGCCGTGCCTGGCCTTGGGCTGGGCAGCGGGAGCGGCCTCAGCGGCAGGCTCTTCAGCCTTTTCGGACTCTTCGCACTTGCATTCGGCGCCGTCCTCGCACTTGCAGTCGCAGTCACACTTGCATTCGGCTTCGCAATCACATTCGCATTCCGCGGGTTCTTCTTCCTCGAAGTCCTCGGCGGTGGCTTCCTCGACGTCTTCGTCCTTGCCGTCGTGCGTGTCGAGGCTTTCGACGAGGGCGAGAAGAGCCTGAGCCTCTTCCTCGGTGAGATGAATGTCGGCTTCGATGTTGGAGCCGAGGGAGCGGTTTTCGATTTCAGCCGTGACGTGCAGGGCTGCGTTGATCACCGCCTGGGCCGCGAAGGACTTCACGGACGTACCGGTGAGAGTGGCGGCAAGTTTCACGATGTCGTAGGAGACGGCGGGCAGCTTGATCTTGATGCGGTTCTTATCGTTGTCGGACATGACCTTTACCTCCGGAGGCCAACACTTTGAAAAATGCTGAACGGGGCGTGAGAACCACGCCGACGTTCATGACAACTATAATAACTTGACTTAATGTAATTTGCGCGGCAAAAGTGTGAACGTTGGTCAGGAACTTCCCCTGAACCACGCTCGTTTTGGGCTGTCGGCCCCCTTGAGGCTGCCTCTGCGCGAAGCGAGGGGCGTTCAATGGGACCCGAGCGAGTTCAAAATGAATTTCATCGCACCGGGCACGCACAGGACTGAACGAGCGCTACAAAAGGAGAAGACCTTGCCGGAAGGAACCACAAGGGGCCCGCGGACCGTCGCTGGCCGCGTCCGCACTCTGCTGCTTCTGGCAGCCTGCGCCTCGATGCTCGGCGGCTGTGCCGTCGGAAGCGGCGAGGTGCGTGACCTATCGACCGAGAAGGCCGCGAGGCTCATCATCGACGGCCGGACCACCATGGCGCAGATCGATGCGGAGCTCGGCGAACCCGACTATGAAATCCACATGGGCCACGAGATCGTGCGCCACTACAGCTGGATGAGGGGACGCCCCTCCGCCAAGAACTTCATCCCCTTCAACCCGATCTCGGAATTTCCTATCACGCAGAAGAACCTGCGCATCTGGTTCGACAAGACGGGCGTCGTGAAGCGGCATGAATTCACGGGCGTCTTCTACATCTACCGCGCGCCACTTGTCGGCACGGACGCGCCACACAGCTTCAGGCCGCTCACGCCCGCCGAGCTCGATCATTTCTCGGAGTAGCAAGGATGACGATTGACTTCAACCGCAGAACGCTCGGAAAGGCCGCGGCCATTCTCAGCGCCTCTCTCGGAGCTCCGATGCTCGCAGGCTGCAGCGGTCCCCAGCACCACGCCGACAACCGCATGATGCCGGGCACTGTCTTCACCCCGGAGGCGCTCAAGGCAACGGCCAAAGGGAAGACCTACGTGCGCGACTTCGTCGCCGTCTACGGCCGGCCCCTTCGCCGTATGAACGACCACGTGCGCCATCCCGACCAGAAGGGCTACGTGTGGGAATGGGTGGCGACGAGGCCGTCGTTTTGCAGCAATCTCAATGACCGCCCCTACATGACGCCCACCGTCAAGAAGGAAATCCACGTCTGGCGACGCAACATCGATGCCGTCGTCACCGACGTAGAGGTGGTCGGGACCTTCTACGTCCAAGTGAAGCACAAGATGCTTCCACTCGTCATCACCGACATCCGACCGCTCACCCGAGACGAACTCACCGCTTCGCGCGTGCCCGCGGGGCCGGGCGAGAATCCGCGCGAAATCGAGCTCTGGTACCAGAGCCAAGGCCGATAAGCTCACTTGAATAGAATTCCCTTTGGGGAACTCTATTCAAAAAAACAGGACAAATTGAAAGGGGAGGCGCTTTATCCCAGACGTCGAAGGTCGAAGTCCGAAGAACGCACTGTCTCGCTTTTGCAACACGTGCCTTGCGGATCCATCCCTGCGGGACGGGCGCTTAGAGGAGAACGCTTGTTCAGGACAAGGCATCATCCGCCATGAAAAGAGGGCCTGCCCTCGGAATGGAGAGACAGGCCCTTCGAAAGCGCTCAGGAAGTTCCCCAAAGGAGAAGAAGAACGCGCGTCAACCGATGGTAAGGACCATGCGGGGCGTGCCGTCGGGGCTTCCGAGTTCGGCGGGATCACGATCCTCGGGCGCGAAGACGAGCTCGCAGATGCCGCCCGGGAGCCTCACGGCGAGGATGTCGAGGCCTTCATCTTCATTGACCACGCGCGTGAGGTCAAGGTCGAGCGCGAGGATGCAGGCGGCGCAAAGCCCGCCGATGTCGAGGTCGGCATCCTGGTCCTCGATGCAGTCAAGCATTTCGCAGAGGGCATCCATGGCCTCGTTGGGCTCGCCCGACCACATGGCACGCATGAGCTCGCGCGTGGGCGTCATCCAGTCGGCTCCTTCGCTCATCACGAACCTGAGTGCGAGGACGGCCAGCAGGCGCACGCCCCAGACGGAGGCATAGTCGTAGAGCCTCACATCGTCGGGCTGCTCATCCGCAACCTCGCCGGGGAGCGGCGTCCAGAAGCCGAGGGTCACCATCGCCTCGGCAAGAAAGTCAATTTCCTTCTCGGTCGTGGCGGGGATTTCCTGAAAGAGCGCCATGCGCCTCAGATCCATCAGGCCTGCGTTTTGGAGTCGCTCGAGGAAGCGGGGCGTGAGCGCGGCGGGCACGGGCGGGAGGATCCCGGCCTTCCCCTGGCGAACCCATTGAAGAATGTACGGTTCGACGTAGCGTGCGCCGAGTGCGGCATGGCGGTCCAGCTCCATCATGACGAGGTCGGGAACCATTGTCCTTTCCTCGGAGATGCGGGCAAGGTCCGCGCCGTAGAGAAGGCCAACCTGCTCATGGGAGATCGTGAAGAGCTCCTCGGTCTCGTGAGGCGCAAGAGACTCGGCGTTCTCAAACGCTTCGCGGCAGATGTCCTTTGTGAGGCTCGTGAGGCCCGTCACGATGAAATGATGTCCATGTGTCGCGGCGATGCGTGCAAGCCCGCGCACGATGATCCCGCGCATTGCCTCTCGCTCCTCCTCGTCGTCCCAGGCCGCAAGGACGGAAACGTCGATGTCGGAAAGGAAGAGGCAGGGCGCTTCCGGATTGGCAAACTCATCAAAAAAGGCTTCGAGTTCGGCCGTATCCCCAATTTCACTCAGCTTGACGTGCCTGAGATTGAGCTCAATCTCGGCCGCGCAGTGCTGCGGATCGATGGGGAGCCAGTCGGCGCAGCCGATGCCCCAGCGGATGCCGCCTTTTTCCAGGATGCGGATGAGGGGCTTCATGAGCGTACGCTCGTTGTCTGTGGGCGTCAGAGGCGCGCCGGGAACGGGAAATCGGAGCATGCGATGGATCCTTGATGGGGGAACGGTGCCCGTAGTTTATCTGAAAGAGAATCGGACCACGCAGACGGTCTGCTGCAGGGATCGCCTGAAGGAGGCGGAGAGGTCCTCGAATAAGGTGAAGAGAGGCGCAAAAGCCCGAAAGCCGGAAAAGAGAAGGCCCCGCGCTTCGGGGAAAAGTGCGGGGCCCTTTGGGTTTTCTCAGTGAGTCCTGACCGGGGGCTTCACTTGAGAGTCAGGTTGTCAGGCCGGCTTGCAGCAGGCCTTGCAGGGGACGGCGGCCTTGTAGGCGAGGCCGAGGACGTAGCCGGTGACGGCGAACGGGACCCAGGCGAGGCCGTACTGGGCGAACGGGACGTAGGCCTTGATGGCTTCGGAGATCGCGCCGAGGTTCACGCCGGCGGTTTCGAGACCGGAGACCGCGGCCATCACGAACGTGAAGGCGGTGGTGAAGGCGTAGACGCACTGGCGGCCGTCGAAGAGCTTGTCCGTGAAGAGCAGCACGATCAGGATCACGCAGAGCGGGTAGACGAACATCAGGACCGGGATCGTGGAGACGATGATGGTCTTGAGGCCGAACATGCCGATCAGGAACGAGACGATCGTGAAGAGCAGGCAGTACTGCTTGTACGTCAGGCGGCCGACGATGCGCATGAAGTAGGCGGCGCAGCAGGTGATGAGGCCGATGGACGTCGTCAGGCAGGCGAGCAGCACGATGACCGAGAGAAGGATGGCGCCGAAGTTGCCGAAGAGGATCTTGGCGGTTTCAGCGAGCACAGGAGCACCCGTGTCCTGCATGCCGATGGCGGTGACGGACTCAGCGCCGATCTTCGCGATGAAGAAGTAGATCACGGCGAGGAGCAACACGGCGAGGATGCCGGACTTGTAGACCTGGGAGGTGACTTCCTTCGCGGTCTTGGCACCGCCTTCACGGACGAAGTTCGTGACGAGCGTGGCGAAGACGAACGCGGCGATGGCGTCGAGCGTGTTGTAGCCGTCAAGGATGCCCGCAACCGTGGCGGTGAGGACGCCCGCATAGTTCGGCTGGGCGGCCTGCGGAACGCCGAGCGGATCTACGACGGACTTGACGATCAGAGCACCGAGCGTGAGCACGAGGGCCGGCGTCAGGATCTTGCCGACGCGGTCGACGAGCTTCTGCGGCGTGGCGGCAAGCCAGTAGGAAACCACGAAGAAGAGGACGAGGAAGATCCACAGGCCCATTTCAACCTGACCTTCGGTGAGGAAGGGACGCAGGCCGATTTCAAAAGCCACCGTGCCCGTACGCGGAATGGCGAAGCAGGGGCCAATGGACATGTAGACCACGACCGTATAGAACAGACCATAAAGGGGATGTGCGCGGCCGGCAGCCTCCTGCAGGTCATTGCATCCCGCATAAGCCATCGCCATGATGGCGAGAAGGGGAAGGCCTACACCCGTAATGCAGAAGCCAATGAAAGCCCAAACGAAGTGATCGCCGGAAGCCTGGCCCATGGAGGCGGGGAAGATGAGATTGCCTGCGCCGAACAGGATCGCGAACAGCATCAGGCCGATCGCGACAAAGCGCTTGTTGTCTGTGTTTTGCATAGCTTTTCTAATGCGGGAGGTGTTGTAGGACTCTTGTGTGGGGCGCCTTCGGGACCGTCCGTCGTTTTCAGCAGAGACGGTGCGGGCCTTGTGACCGATGCCCTTGAATAGGATTATATGGACATGTAGCTTATGGTTACATAGGGCAAACAGCTTACATGAGGCGGATTTCTGCAAGGTTCCGTCACTTTGAACCCGTTGCGGGACAGGGACTCCACCCGAAAAGGGCTCTGCTGTTTCGCAAAAGTTGCAGGAATAAACGCCTGAAAATACGACTCCTGTCAGCGGAAGGCGGGCCGTCGGAGGCGCAAAGCGCATATTTTTATCTGCAGGGCGCGCATTTTGGGGCGTCGTTCCCGATCGGGTGCCGAACGCCAGATTCCGGTCGCATAACATGCGGCAGTTGACGAAAGCCCACGGTCAGCGATAAGAGGAGAGTGAAAAATCAAAGGGCCCGAAGATGTCGTATCTGCGGGCCCTCGAAACAACGGTTTCAGGTCGATCAGCTGTTGCCGATCTCGTTGTTGATGTCAAAGCGCAGCGGATCACCGTTAGAGGCGAAGAGGCTGCCTGCGCGACCGACGATGAGCGGGTCGATGTTGCCCACCTTCTTCATGTCGCGGTTGTCGTACGGAATCGATTGCAGCAGCACGCGGATGGCGTTGAGACGACCGCGGCGCTTGTCTTCGTTGCGGATCACCGTCCAGGGCGTTTCGGCCGTGTCGGTCATCTGGAACATGCGGCGAATGGCCTTCGAATAGTCGTCCCAGCGGTCCATGGACGCGATGTCGACGGGAGAGAGCTTCCAGCGCTTCAACGGGTTCTCGCGGCGTTCGCGGAAGCGGCGGCGCTGTTCGTCCTGGCTCACGGCGAGCCAGAACTTGATGATGTGCGTGCCGCCCCTGATGAGTGACTGCTCGAAGCCCGTCACTTCGTTGAGGAAGATTTCGGTCTGCTCGGGCGTGCAGAATCCCATCACGGGTTCGACCACGGCGCGGTTGTACCAGGAGCGGTCGAAGAAGCAGATCTCGCCCGGATTGGGCAGGTGCGCGCAATAGCGCTGGAAGTACCACTGCCCCGCTTCATTCTCGGTCGGCTTCGAAAGGGCCACCGTGCGCGCGCCGCGAGGATTGAGGTTCTCGGTGAAGCGGCGGATCGTGCCGCCCTTGCCGGCCGCGTCACGGCCTTCAAAGAGCACGATGATCTTCGAATTCGTGCGCTTGACCCAGTCCTGAAGCTTCAGAAGCTCGACCTGCAAGTCATAGAGTTCCTTCTCATAGAGCTTGTTCGGGTAGCGGTTCTTGTACGGATAGGCGCCTTCGCGGAGCTTGTCCGAAAGAGCGTTCATGTCGATGGGCTTCTTCGGGAAGAGGCCCGCCTGATGCGCCTCCTTGACGAGCAGCAGCTTGAAGAGCGCGTCACGTTCCGTCTGCGTCAGGTCGCGGTTGAGGATCTTGAACACTTCGGCGGCCGACTCTTCGGGGGAGACGAGCGGCGTGTCGCGAAGCTTGTCGCGAAGATAGGTGACGACCTGCGTCATCGAGTCGAACGAATGAGGTTCGACATGCTTGGGTTCAAGGGGAGCCACAGGATAGGAGGGCTTCCTTTCAAGGTCTACGACTTCAAGGGTGCAGCTGCCGGTGGGTTCGACGGCAGACTTGTGAGAATGATCCTTGGCCATGTGCGTCCTCCTTTCTGATTTTTACTGTCACGCATAAGCACGTGGGATAAGTGTACAACCGCCTGTAACGAAATGTTATGAGCAATGTCCCGTAACCGTCACGACGCGACGGCCCTGACTCAGGGAATCGTCGCAGGCGTTGTGTGAGGGAGAATGGCTCCCGTTTCCGTCAATCATAATCCACGACGGCGTGCATGAGGATTTCCGCACCTGAGAGGAAATCCGAAATTCGCATCGCCTCATGCGGGTTGTGAGACCCATTCTGGTTGGCGACGAAGAGCATGCACGTGGGCACGCCCGCGCTCGTCATGACCGCGGCGTCGTGGCCCGCTCCGCTCGCCATCTGAAGATGAGGTATGCCGTGATCCGTCGCGGCCTTGACGAGCCGATTGAAAAGGATTGCGTCGGGACGTGCCGCCTCGCCTACGATGACGTCGTCAAAGATGAACTTCACACCGTGCTTTTCTTCGATGGCGGCCGCCTCCTCAAGAAGGAGGTCGTGGAAGGCGCGGATCGTCTCCATCGAAAGGCTTCTCATGTCGAGCCCAAAGGAAACGTCGCCCGAGATGATTGAGATGTCGGCCGTCGAAGGCGTGTTGATGACGCCGCAGGTGAAGACCAGATCCTTGCCGTCATGGAGCCAGGCCTCCCGGTGCCTGTTCATCACGTAAAGCAGGTCCGTCAGGGCCGCGACGGCGTCGTGCCTGAATTCATGATCGACTGCGCCCGAATGCGCGGTCTCGCCCTCAACGCGGCAGCGCTTGTGCCTCAGATACCCGCGAATGCCTGTAACCACCGCCGCACGGTTGACGGGCTCCTTGTCAAGCCTCGGTCCCTGCTCGATGTGAAGCTCGACAAAGGCCGCAATCTTCGAGAGATCCATGAGCGGCTCTCCCGACGCGATGCGCTCGACGTCGACCCCGCGCTCAAGGAGAACGTCCTTCAGAAGCTTCCCCGTATCCCTGTGAGGAAGTTCTAGCTCGAAGGGATTGAGCTGCCCCGTCAGGGCGAGACTGCCCGCATAGGCACGTCCGAATTCCGGGCACTCCTCCATGCGGAATGCAACGATACAGAAGCTCTGTTCGGGTACTCTATTCGTATCCTTCAGATATTTGGCCACGGCGAGCGGCGCGACGATGCCGGCAAGCCCATCGTAATTGCCGCCCTGAGGAACGGAGTCGGTGTGCGATCCCGAGACGAAGGCTGGCAAATCCCTGTTGCGACCTGGCAAAGTCATCCAGAGGTTGAGCGCAGCGTCCGCATGGACCTCAAGACCGATCTCGCGCGCGGCCTCGGCGAGTCTCTCGTGCACCTTGTCTTCTTCGGGCGTATACCCCTCGCGCGTGACGCCGCAGGTGTCGGCGGTGAGCTTGCGGATGTCTTCAAAGAGACGAGTGCAGAAGTCTTCAACGTGGGCGGCGAATTCAGTCATGAGGCGGGTCCTCTTCCTGTTGGTTTCGGCTGGAGTGAGTGGAGTAGGGATCGGTTGGATTGGATTGATTGTTCAAGTTTACCCCTCGAAGGACCTGAGCTGATGAAGGGTTCTGCGGAGCGCGAAGCGAAGCAACTCCCAATGACGAATCCTGCGGGGAGTCGAAGTACGGATTGCAAGGTACAAAAAACCTCTGGCATTCCGAAGGATGCCGGAGGCGGGGATCCCCGCCGCCCCGGATGGAGAGAGGGAGAAGGCGGCGGAGAGGGAGACGATCAGTATCAGAAGAGATACTTCATGTTGAGCTGGCCATAGAATTCGCGATGGTCGTTGTCGCCGAAGGCACCACCGATCTGGCCGCCGAAGGAGAGGGCGTCCTTGCGGGCTTCAAGACCGAAGCCCACGCGGCCGACGTTTTCGCTCCAGACGTCGAGGTTGGTGTTGATGGCGGCAGCGCCGAACTTCGTCGTGGCTTCGACGTCCGTGTCACCGAACGTGTGGACATAAGCCACGTCGACCGTCGGACGGAGCGTCCAGCCTGAGGCGAGGTCCATGTTGCCCGAGAAGGCCACGCCGATTGGCATGCTCACGAGGTTCTGGTCCATGTCATCCACGGAGAGGCCCTTGGCGGTGTTGTAGCCGTCAGTGGCGACGCGCAGGTAGTTGAGGCCGACGTACGGAACAGCTTGGCAGGACTTGCTGATCTGGAAGGCCATTTCGCCGCGGGCACCGATCGTGAAGATCGTGGCGTCGATGTCGGCGGAGTCGCCATCAGCGGACGTGACGTCGTTCTTCGTCGTCATGAGGCCCATCTGGCCGACGAGGTTGAACTGGCCCATGCGCTTGGCAGCGTAGCCCTGAACGCCGTAGTAGTCCACGTCGTTCTTGACGCCGTCGTTGTCGCCTTCGCCTTCAACGTCGCCGGTGCCGAAGTTGCCCATGACGCCGAACGTCATGTCGCCCATCGTGTACTCACCGCCGACCGTGATGCCGCCGAGCTCGGTCTTCGTTTCGAGAGCGCCGGAGTCGCCACCCATCTTGAGGGAGGTGCCCGTCACTTCAGCGAAGCCCGTCCAGCCGTCCTTGAAGACGTTGGTGAGCGCAGCATGCTTCGTGGCCTGGTCGATGCCCATCGTGGCGGCTTCAATGCCGGCCGTCTGGACGCCGCCCGCAGCAGCGAGGTTGAGGGCGCCGTTGAGGCGAGCCTCGCGCTGGCTTCCGGACGTGATGGCGGTGTTGGCCTGGTCAAGGAGCGAACCGATCACTTCGTTGTCGGCCATGCCGTCAAGGGCAGCGCCGTCAAAGTGTTCAAGGCCCGTACCGGCGAGTTCGGAACCCGTGGCGATCTTGAACGTGTACTGGTTGTCCTCGTTTTCAACCTTGACAACCTTGTAGAGGAGGTTGTCGACCGTAACGGTCGTGAAGCCTTCATGTTCAACCTTAACGACACCCTTGTCGGCCACGTGCACGTAATGAATCGTGGAACCCTTTTCGCCAGTGATCTTGCCGGTCACGTCGGTGGAAAGATTGCCTTCCTGACCGTCATCAACAGAGGCATCAACAATCAGCTTGCCGTTGGAACCAATGTTCACGCCATTCTTGGCTTTGGTCTCGCCAACGTTGATGCTGGCGTTGGTGAGAATGACCTGTCCGCTCAGGTAGAGACCGGCCTTTTCGTTGTACTTGCCGAGGCCGTCGCGGGCATCAGCCGTCTTGGCAGTCGTGCCGAGAGCCAGGACGCCTTCTTCAACCACAAACTTGTTGGCAGGAGCAGCTGCGGACTGGACGGCGAGGGCGCCGCCTTCCTTGACGGTCATCATCTTCGTGTCGGCAGCATTGAGGATTTCGCCAAACTCGTAATTGCCCGTAACTACGACATTGGACTTGCCGCCCATATCGTAGTTCGCGCCGGTAACGAGATCGCCGGAGTCGAGCTTGTCGAAGCTTCGGATAATGATCTTCTTCTGGGCGGTCTGGTCGGCGTCCAGAAGGGCGACTTCAGCAGCAGCTGCAACCTTGGAGAAGTCGTAGCCGTTCACGAAGTTGAGCGTGGCATTTTCAGCGCCGGAACCGTCGATGACGGCATCAGCCTTCAGGAACTTGAAGTCGGAGCCAATTACCACGACCGCGGTGTCGACAGTCGACTTCGAAGAAGTGGATTTTTCGATGTTGAGGCCGCCGGCATAGACGTTGCCGTTGAGAGAGCCTTTGACGAGGCTGATGGTAGTCTCCTTCACGTTGGAAGAAGCCTTCTTGTAATCAGCGTCGAATGCTTCGTTCTGATAGCTGCCGGCCACGCCGCCACCATAGATATTGCCTGTGACTTCGGCGCCATTGACCTGAACAAGAGCCTTTTCAACGGTGGCCTTGCCACCAAGAGTTGCCAGACCACCGGCGAAGACGTTGTCGTTGACCTTGCCGCCGTTAAGAAGGAGCTTCACATTCTGGATCGTGGATTCAGCGCCTGCACCGGAAGCAACGCCGCCGCCAAGGATGGCTACATTGGCACCATGCTTACCCAGAGTCTTAGCGACCTGATGAACGTGGCTGCCGCGGCTAGGAACACCCGCATGTTCGCCTTGGATAGGCTTGGTGATGGGATCGACGTTTGCAGCGTTGATTTCACCGCCGGTGACCTCAATGGTCACGGATTCCGTATTGGCAACGGCATTGGTAGCCTTGCCATTCACATTGTCAAAGGCGATGCCGCCGCCGAGAAGGCCGTCAATGGTCCCACCGCTCACAAGCACTTCGGCGGATCCAACATTGGCAGTGGCCTTGGCAAGAGATGCACCGTCGCGTTTCTCAGCCGTAGAGTAGGCGAGACCGCCAGCTGTGAAGAGAATGTTTTCCCCGCCGGTGATGATAAGGTTCACCTTGTCGACATTGGCAGTCGCATTCGTCTGATTGGCAGCCTTGGAAGCATCAGCTTTATCATGGGCAACAGCAAGACCACCAGCCGCAGTAGCGACGTTGTAGCCACCATTGAAGGTCATCGAGACGCTGTCGACCTTGCTGTTGGCCGTCGCGGTACCCGTTGCCTCATCATCAACAAAATAACCGCGCGCAATGGCGCTACCTCCACCGAGATTAGCAACATGAACGCCCGGAATGTCGACCTGATCGGCAAAGCCCGTGAAGTCGGCTACCAATTGAGAGAAATTCTGGCTCTTAATGTCTTCCCTAAACTTGGGCAGATAGGTCGTAGCAGCCTTGTGAAGCTTGGCCTTGTCATTTTCATTCAGAGCCTTCGGCCCCTCGAAATTCAACTCCACGAATTTCGCGGTGGAACTGGCGGAACCATTATTTTTGCCATTTGCATCAGCCACAGCAATGCCGCCGCCCATCAAGGCAGCGGTCGCGGACTTGGCACCGACATTCATGATCACTGAATCGGATTGAGTCGTAGCACTACCGGATCCAGAACCGAGCAAAAAGCCCAGCGTGCCACCCATATCAAAGGAAACGGCAGCACCACCACCGACAATGCCCATAACTTCGCCATTGTGAATATTGACAATAGTTTGTCCGTTGGTAGTTGCCTTCGCTTCGGACTTACCAGTAGCCACAACGACGTTTCCGGCTACGCCACCGACGACCAGACCATCAAGGGGATCAAGACCTTCATCATTGAACTTGATGTTCACAGTCGTTCCGTTCTTGACTTCGGAATCGATCTTGGAACCATTGGTAGCGATACCAGCGTGACCGGCAACAAAGCCTCCGACATTGGCTTTCCCGCCAATATTCAAAGCCGTACTCTCAATGGAAGTGAAAAGTTGCGTCCTGGTAGCTTCTTCCGCACCCGTTCCTTCACCGTTAAATGAGATGTCATGAGGAGACAGAACTGTCAGAGAGCCGCCGACAACGCCGGCTACGTTACCACTGTTGATGGTGACTGTTGAGCCGGCGTTCTGAACGATGTTCGCGTTGTTCTTCGAGACACTCAGGTAATTACTGCCACCGACGACGCCGAGAACGATAGGAGAGGATGTCCCATCGACATCGCCGATAATGACGCTGGTCTCGCGGTCAGAAGTGAAGGAATTAGTCTGATCGAGATAACCGCCCGTCAAATTCAAGGTATCATCAACTTTGTATCCGGTCTGTGAGGCAAATTTCTTCACCACCTCAGCGTCTTGAGTTGCTGTGAAGAGGCCAATAGCCGCTATCTTGGCAGTCGTTTCATCCATCAAGTTCCAACCACCGGTAACGCCAACCATTACGGAATGGTTCTTTTCCTTGTCATAACCGAAAGCTTTACGAAGAGCAGCTACTTTGGCTTCTTCCTGGGCATCCTTAACTGCCTTAAAGCTGACTGACGTTACCATTGGTCTGGATGGTAACAGTCTGCCCCATGCGGAGGTCAGTTTGGTCGTACCGACTTCTTTCAAATTCTCGTTTGTGATGACGCCATCGCTCGGGAGGGCAGCCATCGCCCCGCCTGCCATCAGAGCCGTCACAGCGGCCGCGATCACGGTCTTCGTACCCTTCGCCTGGACGGAGGAGGTGGCTTCATTCACAACCATCAGGGCGCCGCGCGCCTTGTTGAAAACAACTTTGAATGTCGAATTCATTTTTTCTCTTCCTCTAAAAGGAGTGAACACGCGTTCACTCGCACGCGGCAGATTTTAGTGGACGCATGTTCAGTATTTTTTGAGGATTAACCCTCAGATCCTGGAAGACTGAAAAGTCAACAACCGCGTTTTGAACGCTTGTTCCCGTTTGATGGCTGTGCCACTAGCGTTATCATTAAACAAACAGTCATCAACAAAAAGGCAAATACTACCTTCAAAGGATCAATTACTGATCCGGCCAATGATTACTTAACCTTGCAAAGGCAGGAAGAACATCTATCAGGTTAAGTTTTTGTCCAAATGAGCAAAACGGCAGAGGCAGGATCGATCGCCCCCACAGCCGTTCCTGAAAACTAGGAATTCTCCAGAGAATGCGCGGCAGCCGACTGAAACTAAAATTTCACACAACGGTCCTGTCTTGTGTGATTCGCCACTAAAGATGTATTTCGAACCCCACTTAGTCGTTTCCTTGATCATCATCAAAATCAACCGTTTCATAGTGCAAAGTTCCCGACAGGGAGTTGTATTTACAAGCGAAATGTTGCGCAAAGACAACACTGCTGATGGAAGACGTTTGCAAAAAATGAATGGTGTGACTTCGCCACGTATTGGATGCAGGACGCACATGGGCGCGGCTCAACAGAGGTGAACTTTACCCAAAAGAATCCCCGAAGCCTTACCAACAGGGAGATGACCATCCATTTGAGTGGGAGGTTCATAGCAAAGTGGAATCATGCCGTCAGAGTACCCTCCCAGGGCACCTTGACGATTGCCGCCACGGGGCTCGTGAGGGCAGGGCTTTGACAGGGTGGATTCGGCATCAGCGCTCAGGGGCAGGGGACGGGCATTCGGCGCCCGCTACGCTGTCGTGAATGATGACGGTCGGGACTGATCGAATGGCGTGAACGTCAAGGTGAGCTTGTTCTTCTCATCCGGGGCTCGCTCAAAAGACAGGGTGTTCCGATCGACAGAATGTGGTAACGTGGCATGCGGTCTTGGAAACGTCTCTGTCTGTATTGTTTTCGCCATATATAAGGGTTATCCCCCCCCCATCGAGACCCTATCACCGAAAATTGTCTGTCCTTAATTTTTTGGGGGTTCAAATGAAGAAGTCCATTCTGACTCTGGCTGTTCTTGCCGCCGTCTGTCCTGCCGCCTTTGCTGCGGATGCCGACACCATCAAGACCATCGTATGGAACACGACTACAGATCCTGTGCTGACAAACCTGACGTTTGATTACACGGGTGCTCAACTCAAGGCAGGAAGCAATGGCAAGTCCTACTTTGATGTTGTCGACGTCATTGGTGCAACCGGTCGCAAGGACGACGTCGGCCTTGTTGTTAACGCCAATGGATCCGTCAATTCATCCGGCGATACTCAGGTCATTGTTCTTGACATTTCAGGCGATGCTGACGTCAACTTCGGCGGCTCCACCCTTGACGTTGCTCTCGACACGGACCTGGTCGGCACTGGCAACAACATGGCGGCGGCACTTTTAGTCTGGAATGCCAAGACTGAGGTGAGCGCTGACGTTTCCAACTTCACCGTCAAGTCCACCAATGCCCAGGGTAAATCCGTCTACGGCCTTGTCGTCAACAATAAGAGCGCGCAGCTTCACTTGACCGGAAGAACGGTCAACGTTGTCGTCGAATCCGCCACCGAACGCACCACCGACAAGCAGTACAGTGAAGCTCTCGGTCTTGACATTGCCGCAGGCACCCTGTCGTCTTCGGAAGGCACGACTCTGAACATCAAGGGCCGTTCCACCAGCAAGCTTGCCACAAAAATCAGTGAAGCCGAGAAAAGCGGCGTGAACTATACAGGTGCCACGCCTCTCACCGGCATCAAGTTTGAAGGGGGGCAGGGCAATTTTGCCGGCGACGTCTCGATCGACGTAGCTTCTGATGCAGGTCTGGTGCACGGCATTTGGATCACAAACTACTTCTACAACACGACCAATGGCGGCGTGTTCGGCTCTTCATCGGGCAACTTCAACAACTTGCGCATCGCTTCCTCGAGCAATTCCGGCGACGCCTACGGAATCTGCGGTTCCTACACTCCCAAGGAAGACCAGTCCTACGACGTGATCCTCAAGGTTGCTGGCGATCTTGACGTTTCCGCTCAATCCGAGACGGGCAACGCCTACGGCATTCACCTTTCCGGAAAGTCCGACGTTCTCTTCACCGGCAATGTCAATATCCTTGCCTCCGCCGCCGAAGGCAAAGAGGCCCAGGCCATTTATGCCGAAGGCTCGGCACTGAACTTCACGGGCGAGCGTATTGCTCTTACCGGTGATGTGCTCGTCAACAACGGAGGCAAGGTCGTCATCGGTCGAACTGCCGAAGCTTCTGCACTTCTTCTTGCTGAAGACGAAGGCATCACTTCTGCAGACGTCAGCCCATCCGTTGTTACGATCAACGGCGACGTGTCCGTTTCTGGTACGGGCGAGCTCGTTCTCCAGAACAACAAGGAAGTGACCTTCAACGGTGACGTCTCGATCAACAGCGAAACCGGAACGGGACTCACGCTTGACAACACAAATGCAAAGCTGACGGGCGAATCAACCCTCACTGCCGACAAGGTTTCGTCCAACAACAGCACGCTTTACGTTTCCGATGTCGCAACAGCTGATGTTGTGAATCTTGCGACCTCCGGCAACACCACGGTCATCGTCGACGACACCAAGAACACGGTCAACTTCGGCTCCGTGACGAAATCCGAACAATCCGACACGATCACTACCGTCGGCTCGTCCAGGTTCAACGAACAGTACGCCTCCGCCGAAGATGCAGCGAAGGCGGTCCTTGATGTCGTGACCACCGGCACGGGTGAGAACAAGACGACTGCCGCGGACAAGGTTGTCGTCGAAGAGTCGGAATCCAACGGGTCCTTCACCGCCGATTTAAAGCAGGACGAGAACGGCAACACCGTCTTCGATCAGTCGACCGTAACCCATACGCTCAACACGAAGACCGAACGCATCGGCAAGACCGTAGCCCAGAATATCCATGCCTGGCGTCTTGAAATGAACGACATGAACAAGCGTCTCGGCGAACTTCGCGATTGCGAAGGCAATGCCGGCGTCTGGGCGCGTGTCAACGCTGGCAAGCAGAAGATCGACGGCTCCAAGAACGACTTCACGCAACTGCAGTTTGGAGCTGATGCGAAGATTGAAGCACTCGCCAACATTCATGCCGGCGTTGCATTCTCTTACACCAACTCCGACCTCTCCTACGCCGGCGGCGAAGGTGACAACAATGTGTTCGGCCTGGCGGCTTACGGCTCCTGGCTCGGTGACAATGGCAGCTTCATCGACGTAATCGCCAGAGTTGCACGTCTTGAGAGCGATTCCATGATTGACGGCACTGCTGCCGATTTCAACACGACCGCTTACTCGATCTCTGCCGAAATCGGGCACCGCTTTGATCTGGCTCCGACGGTCTTCATTGAACCGCAGGCGGAGATGAGCTGGGGTTATGTTGACGGAAAGACCTTCTCTACGGTGAACAAAGTGACGGGCATCGCCGTTGACACAACTGTTGACTCCACGACATCCCTCATCGGTCGTCTTGGCGTTCGTGCCGGCATAACTTGTCCGAACAAAAAGGGCACGGCCTATGTCCGCACGTCAGTTCTGCACGAGTTTGACGGTGACGTGTCCGTGACCCGCGGTGACGGCACTTACCGCGAGGATGCCGGCGACACGTGGTTCGAATACGCGATCGGCGGCAGCTACAACCTGACGGGCACAACGCAGTTCTATGCGGACCTTTCCCGCACGAGCAATGCAGAAATCGCCGAACCGTGGCGCTTCAATGTTGGGGCTCGCTGGGCGTTCTGACTGGTTGACGCAAGTCCTCTCATGACCTTCGCAGTCTGAGAGGAAAGAAATGAACAGGGTGTCGCTCGGATACGAACGGCACCCTGTTTTCTACACCAGCAAAGCCGGATCCAACGCGCTCCTTGTTTTCAGGCTCGGTCTGAGTACCCGAACAACTCACAGTCCGCAAAAATCAATGAGCCGGAAAAAGGCCGCAGGCGTATCGAACCTGCGGCCTTGAATTCGGCATCGGGCAACCGTCAGTTGAGGTACCTCGGCACCCTGCGCTTCGTGAAGAGGGTGGCGATGAAGAGGGTAACGGTGTAGAGAAGGGGCCAGAGGACGCCGCCCAGAACGGCGATGATGTTCAGCGAGGTTTCTTCAACGATGATGCTCTGCATGCCGAACCAGCCGGTCATCATGGCGACGAGCGGGCCGCCGTAGTACTGGTCGACGGCCGAGATGAAGACCCAGACGAGGAGGGCGACGATTGTGGCGATGAGAGAGGCGCCCGCAGCACGGGTGATCGTCCTGCAGCGCATCATGGCGAGGCCGAAGAGAAGAATGTAGAGAAGGATCGAGGCGGGGTAGACGAAGGATGAGGACATCCATCCCGTGTAAAAGAGGATGCGCTCCCAGCCGACTGCGGTGACCGCGACGGAAAAGGCTGTCGCGATGAGGGAGAGCACGATGACGATGAAGGATCCGATTCGCATGTAGGGCCTGTCTTCTTGACTTGTTGGGGCAGGCTTCTGCCGTGAGGCGGGCTCCTAAAACGCCCTCAACGCACGGCATGCCATCGATAATACATTTTACCTGAAGCGGTGCCGGGCGCCCAAAACGAGACGTTGCAAAACGTATTGCGGCTGCCCTCAGGCCAGCCCCGTGAAACGTCTCTACCGCAGAGGCTCCGATCTGCACAAAATGCTCACGATTAGAGCATAAAGGAATCGGCATCCTGAGTGCTTTGTTATAATACCGGATCCGCCTCGACGATCGGGGCGACCCTCTGAATCCACGACGGCAATCAAAAACGGAGACATCGAATGACGGGAAGTCGGATATCCAGGAACTCCCCCAGCAGGACGTTTGACCGGCAGGCAGCCCTGAAGATCATTCAAGGGGAGAAGCCCTACAGCGACCTGACCGCTCGATTCGAGCAGACCGACACCGAGGACGTGATGTTTGAGGCTCTCGACGTCATCATTCCCTGGATCGCTTCCGCCTCCATGGAACTCAGCCTCACGGAGCACTGCGCCGACGTCTACTACTTCAACCGGATCTGTCTGCACATCCTTGAATGCGGCGGCGAGTGCGGTCTGGTGCATCTTCTCTGTGCGGAATCGTACCTGCTCAGGAACGAGGTCGACAACGCTGCCGCACACCTCAAGGCAGCCGTGAGCTTGGCGAAGGTCGAAGGCAACTCATACGGATATGATCTTCGCAGTCTGGTGAAGGCTCGCAAGCACACCCTTCAGATCATCCGTGCCTTGTATGAACACAAGGAAGACAAGGCCGAAAAGCTCTTCAACAAGCTCACTTTCGAAGAGCAGATGGAAGACCCGTTCGTTCTTCGTCACATGGCCGAGACATGGGCCTTCCAGGGCTTCTTCAAGGAGGAAGAGGATCATAAACTCTTCGAGAAGAACCTCAGCAAGGCCCTCGAGACTTTCGGTCTCTACTTCGTGGCAGGAGGGTCTGCGCCCAGGGCCTACCAGGTTACGGCCGTCATTTTGAGCAGGCTGGGCAACAAGGCCGAGATGATCGAAACGCTTGAGGACGGTCTCGACTCGGTGGTCGACTTTGAGGACAGCGACGGCGTGCTGACTCTCTCGGTCATGTGCCGTGCCGCAGTCACCGGAGGCGACCGGCTCTGCGACGAAACGCCGAGGGACTACGCACTCGACTTGACGAAGGCCGAGCGCATCGAGTGGATGCGCAGCCAGTATGAGCGCGGTGACGAGGGCAAGCGCGCGATTCTCGAAGTGACGTCGCCGATTCCTCTCGACAACTTCAGCCGCGTCGAGCTTGATTTCATCGCGCGTGCCGCACTTGACATGCAGGACCCGCAGAAGCTTGAGGCAGTTCTGGATGTTTCCGGCAACAACAAGGACGGCAACCTCATCAGGCTCTCGCTCGTCTGTGGTCTGCTCCAGCTGAAGGGTAACTGGAAGGAGGCGCGCCATACCGCATCCTTGGCTGCGCGCTTGTTCTTTGACGGGAACATTGAGCAGCATTTTGCCGTCGACACGGGGCTGCTGCTCTTCACGTACGTCGTCGAAGGTTTCAAGCAGGATGGTGACATGTCGGTGATTGACACTTTCGTCAATAACATCAAGCCTGAGTGGGGCATGCTTCGCCAACTCGTCTCCATGGCGGCCGCAGGTGAGATCCTCGAGAGTAGCTTCGGCAGCAAGGAAGACCGCGTGAAAAAGGCCAGGGGCCTTCTTGAAGCCCTGCCCGAAGAGGGCAGGGATGCCGACTGGTTCTTCCTGATGCTCAGGTGCCTGGTTCTTGCCGAAGACTACGACGAGGCGAAAAAGGTCGCAGCCAAGACGAGGAAGTTCCTCGACGAATACGCCAGGAACCAGATCGAGCAGGCCGAGGCGCAGGGGTATTACGGCACCCAGTCCGAGCTGAACATGCTTCGTCGGAACCTCGCGATTATTGAAACCATTCTCAAGGATCACGACTCCATCAAGGATTTCTTCAACAAGAGCACCGTCGCTGAGCTCGACAAGTCGAATCTCAAGGTCGAACGCATGATCCCGAACCCGAACGGCCCCGCCATCATGGTCTGCTCTCATCCTGTGGACAAGCACATCGTGCGCATCGTCGCCGTGGCCGACCTGGCGATGAAGCATGTAATTAATGCCGCTCAGGCCGAAGTCACCGGATCGGTAACGAACGAAGACGCCGAAGCGGTCAAGCTGCCCGTGCTCACGATTGCCGCCCCCGCAGAAGAGGTGAAGAAAATCAACGCAAGCGACTGGAGAGTGCTTCTTCTTGACGCCATCGCACGTCAGATGAACAAAGAAGGCAAGATGCCCGAGCCCGGCTACATGGTCACGTGCACCAGTTCGCCCACGTTCCCCAACACGCCGTTTGCCGGCATGTGCCTTTGCGAAGCCTGGGACGCCGTCTCGGCCTCGCTCAACTCGATCACCATTTATGAGCTCGTGCCGCTCTACGCCAACGAGTGCGATTTTGCCGCGCTCTACGGCCATGAGAAGCTTCTTGAGCGCCTGCAGAAGACGAACTTCTGGCCCGTGTCGATCGATCGACAAGACTGCTGCGCCACGTCCGAATGGCGCCCGCTCATCCCCAAGAGCCAGATCCGCCCGATGATCGAGGGCCCGATGGCCACGGCCTATGCCTGGGTGACGCCGGGCGTTCTTCAGAAGGGCGAGGACATCGGCATTTTCTACCGCAGGAAGCCCGACGGGGCATTCTCGGGCTGGGTGTTCCTCGGCACAAGCGAACGCATGGACGAGAACTTCACGTCCTCGAAACTCCTTCAGATCGACCTCAACACGCTCGCCAACTACGCCCCCTACATCGTGGGCTTCCTTGATGCGGAGGAGAAAAGCGCCTTCAGGCACGACGGTTGCGGCTCGGTCTCGAAGATCGAGTATGCCACCATGAAGTACGCAGGCATTCCTGATGCCGGCGGCAGGCGCCTGAGCTGATCCCTCAAACCTGCAGACAAACGACAACTTTTCCAAAACCGGCATTCTTGAACAGCCGTACCGACCAGTCCGATGACGAAGCGCGTTCCCGCCCTCAAGGAAATCAAGCGCTACGTCCAGCAAGCCCAACAGCTCGAGCCCATGCTCGAATACTGATAACGATTGACGGCGTCCGTCAGGGGCGCCGAGCCCAAAAGGGATGAATGCAGCATCCCGGGCAAAGAACAAGGCCCTGTCTCCATGCGGGAGGCGGGGCCTTCATGATTCTTGGGCGGCCGAATCAGGCGGACGGAAAGACCATGTCTCGTCGCCAGGATTCGACGAGCCAGCGTGCGAATCGTTCGACTTCAGGAACGGGGATGTCGGTCTTCTGGCGCACGAGTCGGAACTTGAGGGACGGGCCGGTGAGTTCGGGAAGGACGCGGACCATGCGGCCCTTGCCGATGTCGGTCGCGACCGTGTAGGCGGGAAGGGAGGCGCCGACGCCCGTGTCTTCGAGTACCGCGTCGCGAAGTCCCTGCACGCTGTTGAAGTTGACCGCCATTCTGAGATCCCGTCGAACGGGAAGCAGAGGATCAACGGCGGAGACTTCAAACTTGTACTCGGGATGATTGTCGCGGAAGGGCTTGATCGCTCGCACGACGAAGGGAAGAAGCCCTGATGCGCAGCGAACCTTGAGGACGACGTCGCCGGACGTGGCCTTGACGGCGCGGGACGCCATCTCGAGTCTGCGCTCAAGGTCCACGACGTAGGGCAAAATGCGGTCAAGAAGGGCATGCGCTTCGTGCGTCGGCATGCAGAGGCGCGTGGTTCGCTCGAAGAGCTTCGAACCCACCAACTTTTCGAGCGCCGCAATGCGTCGGCTCACGAACGAGGTCTCGTAGCCCGTTTCCTTCGCCACGCGGCTCATGCTGCCGAGCCTCATCAGTGAAACGAAGATGTTGCAACAGTAGTCGTGCAACTTATGTAGAATAATCCAGAAGCCTGCCAGCCTTGCGCCCGTCATGCGCAAACCTCCTCCTTCCGGCGGGTTTCTCTTCTTGAGAAGACTGCATCTTCTCGCAGAAGTCTTTTGGCGTGTCTGGATCTGCATCAGGCACGCTTTTTTTATCCTGAGTTTGGAGGCAACAAAAAGGTTCATCTCGGAAGTCCGTGGAACGCGGCCTTGACTTTTAAGAAAAAGTCTGGTCGGCTCCCTCCA